>Ga0307412_10000117_pt1 | contig 60990 bp, 58 predicted proteins | sample DK1Cmetagenome_3_FD_203823 | JGI IMG/M metagenome (GOLD analysis project Ga0307412, IMG submission 203823) | Maize rhizosphere microbial communities from greenhouse at UC Davis, California, United States - DK15-C-1 | ecosystem: Host-associated > Plants > Roots > Rhizosphere > Soil | place: USA...
ACTTATTCCGGTACGGATGGATCTGGGAACCGGAATTACGACCATCCAGGTCAGACTTTCACTTAAAGAAACTTATACAGGAGGCGTTGGCGTCTACCTCCACGGTGTCCGCAAAGAGCCGGACCTGGGTTCAGAGTTCCTGGGTCATCAGTTTACCCCGGAAGATAAAAGAAACCTTCTTGAAACCGGTAATATGGGAAGGGTAGTGGATCTGGTATATCCCATTACCGGAGAAAAGATACCCTCACTCATCAGCAGGGACCGGCTGACCAACGAGCTGATTCCTTACCGGACGGAATATATGAAGATTCCTGAAGAGATAAAGGGGATAAAGCTAAATGATGATCAGAAGCAGATTCTTAGGGAAGGGAAAGCGTTATTCCTTGAAAATATGCTTTCTACTAAAGGAACACTATTTAATGCTTCGGTTCAGTTTAATGCGGATAAGAGGTATGTAGAGTTTTTGTTTAAAAAGAATGTCAGGAGCTTGAATATTGATGATCTGAAAAACCAGATTAATACAGAGGTTCCCGCAATGTTCAGAGGAAAAAAACTTAAGGTCTGGCAAATGGAGAAACTAAAAGCAGGGGAAACGGCGTATATTGATGGACTGGTGGATAGGAACGGGAAGAAGTATCAGGGGTATATGAGGTTTGATAAGGAAGTGGGAAAGTTTGAGTTTTCGTTTAAGAATATATGGAAGAAGGAAGAAGAGCTCAAGAAGGTTTCCGGCAAATCAAAAGGAAGGAAGTTTTAAGCAAAGATAATACGATAAATACCTGGTGAAAAAGGTTTATTGGGGTGAAGGAAATTCCCACTTTGAAAATCGCTTTTAAACGATTTATTTCTGACACAGTCGATCAATAAATATGTGATATAGTGTAATAAAAATTATAGCAAATCTAAAGAAGCAGTATCGGCTTTTCAAATAATAAGGTTTGAAATTTCCAATCGGTATTTTCTGACTTTTCCCAAGCTGTTTACATAAATTACTTCAGACTCTAAAAAAAACAATAAATTCCATTTCTCACCATGATTTATGCAATTTTATTATTGTTTATATGAGATGCAGTACACTATGACATGAATCACAGGGTTCCAAAAATATTAATCCGCTAATTTTTAATTTTATGACGGTTGCTCCTTAATTCTACGACTAAATCACTAATTATTCCCATGTCACCGCTCTGAATGTAATAGTTTTCAGCATCCATACTTGTGTAATTATTTAATATTGAGTTTTGCGGTAGAATACAATCGTCAGCAATTGCTTCAATTATATTTTGATTTGTACAATAACCGGCAATGTCGTAACTCCAGATGTTTTCGGATATTAATTTTTCAATGTCAGCCTTGGCTATATTATTGCTGTGGTACATTATTTTAGACTGAAACAGCTTCTTTATATCGGGATTGATTCTCACTAAAATAAAGTAATCATACTGGATTGTCGAACCATTGTTTAAGGATACATTTGGCAGATATCTGCCGTGCTGATCCCAATCCCGCGTCTCGAGCAGAAGAAGATTTGACTGTGAAGCCACAGATTTTATATTAATTTTTATTCCGTTAATTTCTAAATCCGAATCATCCCAGGCACCAACATCTAATATCCTAAAATCAGGTTCCTGAACCTTTAAGCCCTGTGAAATAAAATAGTTATAGAGCATTTGCTCTGCTAATTTGCCTTGGAAGGTATTACAAAATTTCTCACCTGCTTTTCTGGCATAATGTCCTCCGGTTCTATTTGCTCTATGATGTCCTTCCCCAAAGCACATTGCATATGCAAATTCAATTACTTTTTGGATATCATTTTTTAAAACAGAAACTCCTGTAAATCTTCTAGGATTACTGACATAATAATAATTTGAATTCTCTTTGTTATCTAATTTCATATCTGCAACGTTCTTGTACCAGCGACTTCTGCAATGATGTCCCAGTTTTCTTTAAATCTGTCAAGAGAAGCCAAACTTACTCTGATTATTTCATTGTCAGGGATAGTTTCAACATAGCTCATAGGAATTGCATAACAAATTCCAACTTGCTTATCAACAGCCGCATAAATGTCGCAGTGTTCAGCAGTTATTCGCTGTCCTCGATTTCTTGCATGCTGGTAATCAATTCCCTGTCCGCCTCTATCTCTATCTTTAAAGCTGATTGAACTTCCTGATGCACCTTTTATTTGAATTCTCAAAAGTATGTTATTGAAATCAATGACAGCATTATATTTGCTAGGTCTTACATCAACGTTAGAACAGTTAAAACCGGCCAGTATAGCTCTAGCCAGAAATAAGAACTGTGCACTGTCTCCTGCGTTTGCTGTCATTATACAGTATTTATATTTTGAATGTTTGTCGGAAAACCATTTGAAAAAATAAAATCATATTGTTTTTCCAATATCTTTTTTAAACCAGAGGTTGTGTATCTATAATGATGAGAGCTTGTAATATTATCTCTAATATAGTTTGTTGCAATTTCAATAAATCCAGCTTTATCAATTTCACTTTTAATTGTCTGCTGTAAAATTTTGTCATAGTAATTTTGAAGGTCAGACCTTAGAATGAAGTGCCGGTTTGTAATATTTAAAATCCTTGCTTTCACATAGTTTTCAGCTCTGAATTCACGTTGAAGCATCTGGTCAAAAGCAGGATTTCTGCGTCTTTCCAAAAAATAAAGCTTCATCAAATTTTTGAAATCAGTTTGGGAACCAAACAGGGCAGTACCATTAATACCAACATCTGCAATATTAAAGTTTGGAGCATTTACTGCGTCGATGTTTTTTTGCGTAAGATATTCAATTTGTTCCTCCGTCATCTTTTAATAAATCTATTATTCCCACACCAAGAGCAGATGCTATTTTTTGAATATTAATCAGGGTGATATTTTTTTCAGCTCTTTCAATCATTCCAATGTAGGTGCGGTGGACATCAGCCAGATCAGCCAGCTGCTCCTGCGAAAGTCCTTGTTGAATCCTTAAATCCCTTACCTTATGGCCAAATTTCACTAATATTTCTGATTTAATTTTCATTTCCTTGTTATTTGTAAATCTAAATATTGTTTAAATTTAAAGCAACATACTATAGTTAGCAATATATCTGTCAGAGACAGTTTATGCAGCTTTTTTAATCTTTAAAACAAAAATGGTAATTATTTTTAAAGAGATTTATTTTACTTTGCAGTCGTTATGAAAAATTATATTACTTATGTACTTCCGTTTAAAAGTACATTTCGTCAAATCGCTATAAACAGGAGAGAGCTGGCATTATTAGAAAATCTTGTAATAAGTTATCTGAATGTGAGAGATTTAAATGAGCTTCGTGACAGATTTGAAGGGCAGGCATTTTTAGATAATTATATTCTGAAAGCTCTGCCGCTAATGGGATTGCAAAAGTATCTGAAAACAGATTTAGTAGATTTTGAAAATGTTTTACCGGATAAAATCAAATCGGAAATTATTATTGATGGTACTGCAGTAAACGTTATTCAGTTTGGGAATCTCCTGCCTCTTATTGAAACTTCAGAAAAGCTTCCGTGTATTTTTATCTATAGTACACAAAAGCAGACACTGGAATTATGCGGTTTTGCATCATCTGAGACTGTTAAAAATTATATCACAGATGTTAAGACATATGGGTTCGGTTCTAAGGAAACAATGAAAGGATTTTTCTACGGATTTGATAAGTTAAAAATGTTTGAGAGTATTGAAGATTTGGCCCAATTAGTTAAACAGTAGATGATCGTTATCACTTATTCTGCTTCGTCGGTTTCTGGGACAGGCTCATCCTTCATAAAAGCTTCAAAAGCTCCCACAGGAGCAAAATCAATATGAATTAAGGAGTAGTCATCTTTTTTTCTCCAAAGACGCACTGAATCAGTTCCTTTCTTTTCAAGCCATTTTTTGGTAACCAGAGTTCTGCTTTTCAGCCCTAAGACATCAACAAGAAGCCACTGCCCTAATGCTGACTGTCCGTAAATATTTCCAAACTGGTCACGCTCTGTCATGCTTCCTGACTGAAAGTTTTTAAGATTATCACCTGTCAGAAGTGCAGGTATAGTTCTTCCGTCAGGCAGGGCAAGATGAAATCGGACTTCCGGCCGTATTATTCTGCTGGATTTCCTTTCTTCTATTACTTTTAAAATATCTGGACAGAAAAAGTTTTTGAATTTTAGATGAAAATCTATAGGAACAGGCAGGTAAATCTCGTTTAAAGGTCTCAAAGTGGTATATCCTTTATTTTTAGGAGCTGCATTCCAAGCGTTCAGTCCAGATTTTTCTTCGACTTCTTTAGTTCTATAGGAATATAACGGAAGATAAATTTCTACAAAATCTTCTGCTGTTTTTTCTTTCTCTATTGTTTCTGTCAGTTTTAAGTATGCCTGCAGCAGAAATGAAAAAGGATCTTCAATAATTTTTATGTCAAAACGATTTAAAAGCAGAGTGCTGTATTTATCCGAGTCAAATTTCTGCCAGATTTGAGAGTCCCCGAATGTATATTTATAATCTTTTAATCCATCAGACCAGACTATTCCGCTTTCATTTGAACTGATGATACTAATATTTGGAATATTAATCAGGGGATAGGAACATTCGTGTATACTGAACAGTCCTTTATCTCTTGTTACATAATGATAAATATTATCTGTCTCCGTAAGACCTAGTCTTACATAGTCTCCTGACATTCTTTCGTTTTTAATTTCCGAAATCTTATAAGCTAGAGACTGTGCATCTGATTTGTAGATGTCAATTTCGTTCTTGTATCTTTTCAGCTGCATGACTTTTTGGAAAGAAGGTCTGCTTCCCATCCATGTTTTGAGACCGATTCCAATTCTCTTAGTTCCGAATACAGATAAAACATCATGAGGCGTATTCCCTATATCTACATTTTCACTATTAAAGATTCTTGCAAATACAGTCTCTTGAAACTTAGAATCCAGATGTGGTACAGCATCACCGTGCTTCTGTCTGAAAAGATTGGACAATGCCCCATAAACTTGCAGAAACTGTATATATTCTTTCCGCTGATCTCCTGTATACTGCTCCCAGATACTCATATTATAGAACTCTTATAATTGAATGGCTGATTCTTTCAACCAATGTAGTGGTAACAGAATTACCTGCCTGCATGTATAGCTTGCTGTCAGCAATTTTTGGAAGGATATATTTATTCATAGGATATCCTTGGAAAGCAAAACATTCTTTAGGTGTCAGTTTTCTGATACCAAAATCATCTTTAATCAAAGGCACATTATGTCCGCCGGCACCCATATTAGCGGTAAGAGTAGGGCATACATTGCTCTTATTTTCTCTTACATAGACTCTTCTCCACTGATAAACAGTGTCCTTTTTTGTCATGGTTTTTTCCAGTTCTGGATAGTACTGGTGGGTTTCTTTGTAATAATATTTTTCGTCCTGTTTTCCTTCTTCTAAAAAGTCGTGGATTGTATGCGTCAGCGGAATCTCTTCTGGAAAATTAAAATCAGCGAAATTTGGCACCTGTTCCGGATCAAATGCGACAATAAATATTCTTTCCCTGTTCTGCGGGACATTCCCGTGGGTCATAGAGTTTAAAACTTTTGTAAAAACTTTGTAATTAAGTTTTTCTTCAAGGACTTCACAGATAACTCTGAATGTTTTTCCGTTATCATGAGATACCAGATTTTTAACGTTTTCAAGGAATACAACTTTCGGTCTATGCTTCTCAACAACTTTTTCAATGTCAAAAAACAAGGTTCCTCTGGTGTCTGAAAATCCTTTCTGATGGCCTGCTATAGAAAAAGCCTGGCACGGAAACCCTGCACATAAAATATCAAAGTTATCTGGAATATAGTTTTTAATATTTTCCTGAGATATATCGCCAAAAGGCACTTCTCCGAAATTTTCTTTGTAGGTAATCTGTGCATCCTTATTCCATTCGCTCGTGTAAACACATCTGCCTCCTGCGTTCTGCATTGCAATTCTGAAGCCACCGATTCCTGCAAATAAGTCGATAAATTTAAAAGAATAATTTTTTGGAGTATTAAAAGGTACATCTTCCACTTCGGAAAGTAATTTTTTTAAAGCTAACTTCTTTGTAATCTTAACAGAGGACATTTTTTTGTAGTTCACATAATTTTCGATTATAAGCAAAGCCTTTTCCTCATAATGCTTTGCAACCCCGTTACGGAAATTATGTAGATAATGAGTAAGTATAGCTTTTTCCTCAGCAGTATTTTCACCTGCTGAAAATTTATAATCTTTACTGTCCAATTCACCTATATTTATGCTTTCTATTTCTAACATCATTCTCCTTAAATTGAAGCGCAATTTACAAAAATAGGCCGAGAAATCAGCCCTAAATTTTTGTCAAAAGAATTTCAAATGGAGCTGTAAATTCAACTTTAACTTTATCGCCAGCTATTATTCCCGCATGATTGTACCAAGCCCCTAGCAGTTTTAAATTGCCATTTCCGTGCATATTCTTAGCATATATTCCTCCTTTCTTTGTGTTTCCAGATGCTTTAAGATATTCATCCTTAAAAAAACCGTCACCAGTGCTGAATTTATAAATGTTAGTCTGCTTCTTATTATGTAAATTCGTAATGTTCAGTGATACTGCAACCTTTGAAGGAATGGGCAAATACCCTTCATTTGGAATCAAACCTCTTGAAGCAGTTCTTCTATAAGTACCCCAACCGACATGGGTTTTCTTTAATGTAACTTCGAATGATTCTCCTGTTTTTGCCATGGTTTTATTTTTTTATTAGTTTTTAATTCTTTTATTTTATTTTCAATTAGTACAGTACAAAGCTCAGTGTTCTTTTCTACTTCTTTTGCCCAGAATCTCAAGACTACCCAACCTTCCTTCAGCAGTTCGGTGTTAACAATATTATCCCTCTTAATATTTCTTTCTATTTTCGGAATCCAATAGTCACGGTTAGATTTTATTCTCTCTTTTCGTTCTTCCCAATCTTTTCCATGCCAGAACTCTCCATCCACAAATACAGCAAGTTTAATTTTTGTGAAAGTTAAATCCGGCTTACCAAAGACAGATTTATTATTTTTGCGGTAACGGTAACCTTTACTAAACAAAGATTTCGCAAGAAGAACTTCTGCTTTTGTATTAGAAGCCTTAATCGCCTGCATGTTTTTTCTTCTTTGGTCTGACGTCAGATTATCCATAATAAGTTTAGAATGAAATTTGTCTTGTTATACCTATATAAGAGAGGTATCAAATTTATTTTATCAGAGGATATATAATATTCCCGTTTCGCTTACTTTTCTACATTTTTAAATAATAAATTACTTAAGCTTGTTTAGGCAGCATCTAGATCCAAACTATCCGGAATACGGGATTTATTATTTCTTTTTTTTGGGATTGGCTGTAAGTATATTATTTTCTTTCATATAGGTTTCAAAATCAAATTTTCTGGAAAAAAGCTTTGTTGGTTCAATGCCTGCCGCAAGTGAAATTCTTATTAAAGTTGATAATTTGGGGATATTCTCCTTATTTATTAATCTATAGACTTGTTTTCTATCAACATTAGCAGCCGCTGCTAAATCTGAAGCATCAATGCCTCTTTCATCAATAAATGTTTTGATATAGTCAGCTATCATAATAAAATACTTATCCTCAATCTGTTTCATTAACTAAAAATGACATATTTGTCAAAAATATCATTGACAAATATGTCACAGATTAAAAAAATATATTATATTTGTAAAATAGGTTACTATAAATGTAACTTTGCGATACTTCAATAAAAAATAGAAGCTATTGCTTAGAATCTCGCTTTTGAAAACTGGTAATTTTTAACGTACGAGACGATAAGCAGGAAGCTCACGACCTAGGCGTGGGCTCTCTTATCTGTACGTAGGGTATACCAGTGCCTCAAAAGCAGATATTGTAGAGTCCCATGCCGTTTTTTTCAATGCAGTTCACTTTTTTCTACATAACAATCTAAGCCGGCTTCCTCAAAATACAGTATCATACGACACGATACAATAGGAGGTTACAACCTATTGAGGCTTTAAAAAGCTTACACGGGAACACAGATTTCATTCATATAAATTCTTTCCGGTGCCTTAAAGGTCACTGCTTACAGAACCTCACCAGTCCTTTTTCACACCTAGGGCATTAAGGAAAGTCTTTACTTCAACACATGAATACAAGAAACATTTAATTAAAAAATCGAAGAAAGAAAAAAGCCCCTTCCCATAGAGTTTGCAGACCAACGGGAAAGAGCAGAAATCAGTTATTAATTTAAAATTAAAAACCTTTACAAATCTATGAAAAATTCCTATTACAATATAGGAGGCATTTTCTTTGGGCTCATGTTTACCGCTGTAAACATCACCACAAAAGCTCAAGTACGCACTATTTCCGGTACAGTTACTACATCTGGCAAACCCCTTTCAGGAGTCATAATCTCCCAAGAAGGCAGTGATCAGCTAACCATGACCGGCAGCAACGGAACCTATATTTTACAGGTTTCAGCAGAAAATACCATCCTATTGTTCAGACACCCTGATTATGCAGAAGAAAAATTCACACTCACTAATCAGAAAGTCGTTAATATCAGCTTAGAACAAAAAGTAAAGGGAATCGAAGAAGTTATTCTCAACGCTGGCTACTACAAGGTAAAAGACAAAGAAAGAACCGGCAGTATCGCCAAAGTTTCAGCAAAAGATATCGAAAATCAACCTGTGACCAATGTCTTATCAACCGTACAGGGAAGAATGGCAGGAGTTAATATCACCCAGAATTCAGGAGTTCCAGGGGGCGGCTACAGCATCCAGATTCGAGGGCGTAACAGCCTGAGAACTTATGCCAACAGTGAAATCGATGGAAGCCAGCCCCTCTATATAGTAGATGGTGTACCCGTGGGAAGCGGAATGAATGCTACTTACGGTGCCAATATTCTGTCAGATGCCAACTTAAATCCTTTAAGCAATATCAGTCCCAATGATATCGAAAGCATTGAAGTTTTAAAAGATGCAGATGCCACCGCGATTTATGGTTCAAGAGGAGCCAACGGAGTGGTACTGGTGACGACCAAACGGGCCAGGAAAGGCTCTTTGGGGCTTTCCTTCAATACATCCTATGCTTTAAGCAGCAGCCTTTCCAATCTTACCATGATGAATACGGAGCAATATCTGGGAATGCGCAGACAGGCATATGCGAATGACGGAATTTCAGTATATCCGGCCACTGCGTATGATATCAACGGAACATGGGATCAGAACCGTTATACGGATTGGTTCAAAACACTTCTGGGCAATACATCGGTAACTTCCAATATCCAGCTGTCTTTATCGGGAGGCGGGGAGAGGACCTCTTTTCTGGTAAGTTACGGACACAATGAGCAGACGACGGTCTTTGCCAAAGATTTCCGGTATAAAACCAATACTTTACTGGGTAATCTGTCACACCGCTCGGCGGACAACCGGCTGAACTTTACCATGTCAACACTCTTTTCAAAGCTTGAACATAATGTAATCAGTTTGGACAATACCGGCAGTGCTTTATTTCTGGCTCCTAATGCTCCGGCTCTGTACGATTCACAGGGGAATATCAACTGGCAGAACAATACCTTTGATAATCCTTTGGCTGCTTACAACAGTACCTATTCCAACAATAATATCCAGTTCATGAATAATTTCACGGCGGGTTACGAATTAGTGAAAAACCTACAGGTCAGACTCAATGGAGGAATCAGTTACCAGACCTTTGATGAACTGTCATTACAGCCCAGCACAATCTATAATCCGTCATTAGGGATAGGTCCTGCCAATTCCAGGGCGCTCCAGAGCAATAAAAGCAGGCTTTCCTACACTTTGGAACCGCAATTGAACTGGAGTTTCAAAAAAGGACAACATCAGGTAGATGTTCTGGCAGGAGGTACGTATCAGAGCGATCTGAATACTCAGGGTGCCATACAGGGATATGGTTTCACCAGCAATGCATTTATTGAAAATATTGCCGCGGCTACTACCAAACTGGTTTCAGACCAAGTCAAAACGGAATATAAATATACAGCCATCTTCGGAAGGCTTAATTATCAGTTTGACCGCCGCTATATCATTAATATTACAGGCAGAAGAGACGGAAGCAGCCGTTTTGGAACCAACCGTAAATTTGCGAATTTCGGGGCGGTAGGGGCGGCCTGGCTGTTCTCCAATGAAAGCTTTATGAAAGGATTATCCTGGCTCTCCTTTGGAAAGCTGAGAGGGAGCTATGGCTCATCAGGAACTGATAATATTGGGAACTACCAGTATAACGATACGTTTATCACTTCTACTTTAGGGTATAATAATGTAACAGGACTGGTTCCTTCCAAACTGTTCAATCCTAATTTCAGCTGGGAAAAAACTGTTAAATTAGAAGCCGCACTGGAAATGGGATTTTTCAAGGACAGGTTTAATGTTACGGCATCTCATTACCGCAACCGTTCTTCCAACCAGCTGATAGGCTATCAGCTTCCTTCGGTAACAGGGTTTACTTCGGTGCTGGCCAATCTGGATGCTACCATTCAAAATACGGGTTGGGAATTTGAGATCGTGGGACGTCCGTTTACCGGTGCTTTTAAATGGGAAACATCGGCCAATCTTAGCATTCCCAGTAATAAACTTCTGTCGTTCCCGGGACTGGAAGGATCAACCTATGCCAACTCTTACGCCATAGGCCAATCCGTTAATATTATAAAATTGTATCATCTGGAAGGCATCAACCCTCAGAACGGTCAGTATATCTTTACGGATTACAATGGAGATGGCAGGATCAGTTCCCCTGATGACAGGCAGGTGATTAAAAATATAGGCGTAGAGTTTTTCGGGGGCTGGAGTAATAATTTCAGCTATAAAAGCTGGTCATTGTCAATGCTTGTTCAGTTTGTCAAACAGCAGAGCCGCAATTTTAATTACCAGATGTCTTCCCCCGGACTGATGAGGAATCTTCCGGTAGAGGCCCTTAATGTGTGGTCACCGGATAATCCGAATGGATTGTATATGCCGTATCACGCTGCCACATCACCTATGCACAGTTTATTTCAGATGAGTGATGCAACCGTGTCCGATGGATCGTTCATCCGGTTGAAAAATGTTCAGCTCAGCTACCGGATTCCTCTGCAGGGGAAGCTCATCAGAGAAGCCAAGATCTATTTTCAGGGTCAGAACCTCTATATGTGGACCAAATATTTCGGGCTGGACCCGGAGTTTTCATCTTTAGGATTTCTGCCGCCTCTAAAGACCTATTCCTTCGGCATGCAGATAAACTTTTAAAACCGATACAATGAAACTTTATAAACAATTCTATATCATAACAGGATTTTTAATACTAAACAATATGAGTTCCTGTGAAAAACTGATCGAAGTAGAACTGCCTTCCAATCAGATTGCCTCAGATCAGGTATTTGTAGATGTACAAACGGCGGATGCTGCTTTGGCTGGACTTTATTCAGGACTGCGCGACAACTCGCCGTTTGCAGGAGATCAATCGGGCAGACTATTAGGGCTTTACACCGATGATCTGGATTTTTATTCCACTACGGCAACCAATGGACTACCGGAGATAGCACAAAACCTTCAGAACGATTCCAATGCCAGTATTTATACGGACTGGTCAACCTCATATAAGCAGATCTATGTGGCCAATGCCATACTGGAAGGCATTGAAAACTCAAAGTCTATTTCCCAGGCAGACCGCAGCCGAATCAAAGGAGAGGCATTAATGGCCAGAGCCATGCTGCTATTATACCTTCAGCAGATATATGGAGATATTCCTTATCCGACAACGACCGATTATCAGGTTAACCAGACAATTTCAAAAACTGTTCAGACCCAGGTGCTTATAAAGCTCAGTGAAGATCTTAAAGAATCCATCAGCCTGCTTCAGGACAACTACAGAAATACGGAGAGGATCTTCCCTAACCGTAAAATGGCAGAACTGCTATTGGCTAAAGTCTATCTGCTGGAGGGAAGATGGGTAGAGGCTGAACTTCTGTTAAAGGGCATCATTCAAAGTCCATTATACCAGTTTCAGAATGACATTACCAAGGTCTTTATTAAATCGGGAAGTCATATTCTCTGGCAGCTGAAGCCTAAAAATTCCGGTGACGGCACCAAAGAGTCAGGAATCTATTATTTTAACAACTCAGCACCTTCGATGACCGCTCTCAGTACTGGCCTTCTCAATGCATTTTATCCCGGAGATCTCAGAAAACAATACTGGATGGCAACGGTAACATTTAACGGAACAACCTGGTACAGGGCTGAGAAATATAAAAACAGGTCAGCGAATACAACGGAGTATTCAATTATTGCCCGGCTGGAAGAAGTGTATCTTCTTTTAGCAGAGACTTTGGTACAGCAAAATAAAATAGATGAAGCTCTTTCTTACCTCAATAAAATAAGACAGAGGGCAGGAATGGCAGCATTAGCCTTGCCATTATCAAAAGAAGAAGCCCTTAGTGAGATCACACTGGAAAACCGGAGAGAATTTTTTACAGAAATGGGACATCGTTTCTTTGATTTGAAAAGAATCGGAAAGCTGGATACATCTATACAGGGAAAGCCTAACTGGAAGTCTTTTCATAAACTTTGGCCAATTCCCCAGCAGGATATTTTGTTAAATCCCAATTTAAAACCTCAAAATGAAGGCTATTAAAATCAAAGCGTTATTAGGCATAGTGAGTATGTGTATGGGAAGCCAAGGGCTTTTGGGACAATACAATATTGATTCTATGAAACAGAGATATGCTGCATTCTATAGTATTGCTCATTTAAAAGTATCAGATGATAACCGATGGGTTTCTTTTTCAAAGATTTACAAGAAAAATACAGATACCATCATTGTTGCCACCGCGAACAAACAGCAATCTGTTAAAGCTGTTTTGGCTGGTGTTTCTGAAAGCTACTTTTTGAAGGATAATCATTTTTTCTGGTTGGGTAATGGCGAAGCACAAATTATCAATCTTCGAAATGGAGATAAGAAAGATTTTAAGGAAGTTAGCAAAATAGAAATACTATCCGCTCTGGGATATTATGCTGTTTGGTATAAAAGCCGTTTCCTGGAAGTATTTGACAGCAAAAACAAACTTGTTGCCTCGGTTTCTGATGTGACACAGTTGGTCAGTAATAAACGGGATAAATTATATGTAATTGTTAATCGAAGTAATCTCTCATCGGTTTGGTCTTTGCAATCCAAAGAATTTAATCAGGTCTATACCTCTCAACAGGGTATCAAAAAAATCATGCTCGTACCCTCACGGAAATATCTGGCTGTTACAGAACAGGAGAAGTCTGCTGATGGATTACAGCTTGTATTACTTGATACCAACTCACTCAAAGTTTCAAGAATTGGTAATGGTTTTATTAAATCTGATTATATCGAGGTTCGTGAAATCAATAACGGGGGTGCTTTTTTTCTGGTTTTTAATACCCGGCCAGAACCGGCTACTGCTTCTCAGCCGGAAATAAAATATGGTACCGATCCTGACCTCTGGTTGTATAGAATGGGAGAGCAGAATCACGAATACTGGGTGTACGATGTAAAATCAGAGCAGTCACAAAATGTTAATAACAATCAGATGTTTATGGCCGCTATGGACCACGACAGATATTTTCTAAGTTTCGATCGAAAGGAGAGGAATGCCTACATCAGTTCAGTTTCCTGGTTTGACATTTATTTATATGACCGATTTGTTAAAACTTCAAAAAAGATACTTACTCAGACTTCAAATCTGGTAGTCAGTCGGGGAGGTGGGTTTATCATAGGATTCAATGAAGAGAAAAAACGATGGATTCTGTATCATACTCTGTCATCGAAAGAAACGATTATTGAAAACGCAGAAATCCAAAGGCCAGTATTCAGCGATGATAACCGGTATGTTTTTTTTGAGAGCGAGAATGGGATATACAGGTTTAATGTACTGACGAAAAATCTGGAACAACTGCCCTTAACAGCGAATAAAAAGGTTGCTATTCTCAATGTCAAAGAAGATGTGATCTATGGAACGTTAGGCGCAGATTTTAGAATCCGCAGCATTAATGCCAGGAAACCTATTATCATTGAGCAGTATGATCAAAACAACAATGAAACATCATATGTTCAATGGTTTGAGGATAAAATAAAGGTGCTCCTTCCGGCCACTAAAAACAGGGTAAGTGATTTCAAAATCAATCTCCTGAGCCAGGCGGTTTTCAGTCTGGAAGAGAATTTCAACAGTCCTCAGACAATTTATCAATATCATAACGGTCATAAGAAAGAAGTGTATCAAAGCAATAGGCATGATCATGAAATCACTACGGCCAGGCAGGAAGTACTTTCATATAAGAATAGTTTGGGAGTACAAATCAAAGGTGTATTGTATTATCCGCTTAACTTTGATGCCCGAAAGCAGTATCCCCTGGTTTTGTCGATCTATGAAGTTCAGAATAAAAGTGCATCGGTGTATTCGTATCCTTATTTTTCGGGAATAGGGATTAATATCCGGTCACTCATTGATAATGGCTATTTTGTTTTTCTTCCCGATGTGGTTTTGGATAGCCGAGGCCCCGGGTTCTCTGCGTTGGATTGTGTGCATTCAGGACTGGATGCCCTGAAAGGATATGCCAATATTGACAGCGATAGAGTAGGACTAATGGGGCATTCCTTTGGTGGGTTCGGGACCAGTTTTATAGCGACCCATTCCCATCGTTTTACGGCCTATATATCTGGAGCAGCCGTTACCGATCTGGTTAAATTTTATTTTTCCTTCAGTCAGGAAAGAAATCTTCCCAATTACCCCCGCTTTGAAAACGGACAGTTTGATATGAAGGTGCCGTTTTCTAAGAATAAAATGCTTTACTATGATAACAGTCCTATTGTCAATGCAGAGAAAGTTAATAAGCCAATCCTTCTCTGGACGGGACTGAAAGACGGAAACGTCCCTTATACTCATACCGAAGAATTGTATACGGGTTTACTGCGGAATCAAAAAAAGGCGGTAGTACTGTATTATAAAAATCAGGATCATGACCTGACAAAAAATAGCGCTGAAAGTATAGACCTGCATTTGAGAATCCTAGAATGGTGGAATTATTTTCTGAAAGATAAAAAAGATATTCCCTGGATTGATAAAGAAATGAAAAAGGATGCCCTGTAAGGCATCCTCTTCTTTTACTGTGGAATTTCTCTGAGAACATTATCGCAGAAAGTTTCTGAGACCTGTTCTTTCAGCTGGGTGCCGTCTGACAGTTCACAGATAGGTCCTGTCGGAATGTCACTACAGTTTTTACCTGCTTGCTCACAAGTGAAATTTCCATTACCATCCGGAACCATAACGTATCCCGGTACAATAGCTTTGTTTGTCTGATTTGCCATCTTAGTGGCAAATGCTGTTCCTGTTCCTAGTACCACTAGTAAAGCAGGGAAAAGGATTTTTTTCATAGATTGAAATATTTAGTGCTGCCTACTCTGTTGATCGGTTTTCGGCATCCCCGATTTAATATATTGAGATAATGCTTTTGTAATTTTATATTGGGTAAGTTCATTATTATGGATTGTGTACAGATATTTGTCCGTTACAATAATATCGGCGAGTGCATGATCATCTTTTTTAAAAATATAGATGCTGCCTACATAACTTTGGGAATCAATGTCGTAGACATCCAATACATCTGATTTTTTCCAGGCTTTTCTCGATTCGTGTCTGCCCATCAGGCTGGATTGAACGAAAAGTAAATTTTTGTACACCATGGATCTGATATTGACCTTTAGTGCCGGTGCTGTCATCTTGTAAGTGCCGTCAGAAAGCTTCGTTGTTTTAATCTGAACAGTTTTTACGGTATCAATAGTTTTCAGAAATTTTTGCACCTGCATACTGCTGTTCATGACAATTATCTGGTTTCTGTAAGTATAGGTATATAGCAGTTTTTTCGTATGTGATTCATAGGTCATACTACCGTCGACATCGAACAGGCCATCGGTCTGTTTCTGTAAAACGTTTGTTTTTAATTGTAATTTCTCAGGACTGTCAATATCCAGCAGCCCCAGAACCAGATGATTGCTTGTACGTATCTGTGTCCTAATGGCAAAACGGGAAGAGTCAATGACCTTGAGATCATTAAAATAAGCGTCTTTATAACTTATTCTTGTGGTAGATTCGGTCCCAAGTTTACCTTTAAATAAAATAGGTACCGACCCATCATAAATATAAAAATGACCGTCCGATACTATTTGCCTGATATTTTTATAAGGATGATCTTTTTCTATTCGGGCAGAGCTAACCGCTGTTCGGTGCATTGAAGAATCCATTGTGAGGAGCTGCTGCGGATATTTCTGGTTAGAAAGATAAACGTTATGATCATCAAACCCTGCAAAATAATAGAAACTATTGTCCAAATGTACTGATTGATGTTCAATGACAGGATGTTTGATAAACCGCCTTGTAAAATTATTTTCCTTTTTAATGACATGCTCCGAAGAAAGAAACAGACCTATGATTACAACAACGCTCAGTACGATTGATGTTGATACCATTAAAGCGGTTTTTGATTTCCGGACAGGAATTTTCTTTTCCATTAAGAATAAGGCAATAATTGCAAATAATACACACACTGCATTAAAAATTAAATGTTCAGTCCAGCCTAGTTTTTCCAGAATTCCTCCACAGGAACAGGGAACAAAGTCACTATAGTTGAGAATGATGAAAATATAGGCTGTAAATGCTGACATTAAAAAAAGTGAGAGGTATAAGCCTGCTCGTCTGCAGATCGGTACCAACAGTAGGATGGAAGCAACCCATTCTATCATAATGACGCTGTAAGAAACAAAACCTGCATAAGCGCTGAGAAGCGGTGACTGTGCTAATTGAACCTGAAATCTTTCAAACTCAAAAAGTTTGCTTACACTTGCATATACAAATAATAAGATAAAGAAGTAGCTTACAAAAGTGGGGACTATATTGAGAAAATTTTTCATAGCGTGGCATTATTTGGTTAACAGACCTGTACCAATCTCCATTTGATTTTCCACCCGCAATATTCAGGCATTGGTTCTCCTTTAAAAAGAGTTATGGTAGTCTTGAAATTCCCCATACTTTCCCAGATGCCACTCTTTGGACATGGTAAGCCTGTAACAACTGATATGGAGGTATGAGGAATCATATATTTATGGTTTTTAATTCTTCGTTACCCGCCAATTATCGCCGTCCCTTACTGGAGGATCTTTAGGCCCAGGATTTTCAATCATTTCAATAGATTTAGCAGAATCCTGTTTCATTGTAAAAACGTCTGTTGAACGTTTTGAACTTTCAATCTGTTCGTTATTGGAGATTATATCTTCATCTCGATGGCTACAGTTTTGCATACAAACTGCTGCGATCATTATGCTAATAAATGGGATAAACTTTTTCATGTTGATAATTTTAATTTGGTTATCCCGGCCGGATTATATTAGAATTCTGATGTCAAAATTATCCGGCTTATGTGGTAAAAAAAACTGTTCTGTGGCTCTATTTTAAAATTGACACGTATCAATTTTAAAATTGAAACATTTGGAATTTATATTTAAATATTTGATTGCCAGTTAATTGTGTTTATTTTATTCTTGCGGGTATTCAATTCCTTTAATTTTGATTTATTTAAAACATAAATGATTATTTTTGAGATGGTGAGGTTCTAAATATTAGCATATGAAAAAGTTTTATTACTTTCTCGTCTTATTTTCTGCATTTTCACAATTTTTATTTTCACAACAGGAAGCGGAAAAAACTTTCAGTGAGATCAGAAAACCATATGAAAAAATGGTAATTGATGACATTAATGCAATGCCCTATGTAAAACTGTATATTCAAAAAGCAAAAAAGGAGAGTGATTTTTCAAAGTTGATTCAAGGATATAGAGACGGAAGGCAGTTTGACTACAATAATAAAATGAAGTATGCTGACAGTGCGCTAACCGTTAGCTTGCAGCATGGAACTCCAGATGATATCAGTAAAGAATATCTAAGCAAAGGAATCATCTATTATTTTTATCAAAAAAAATATAAGTTAGCTTTAAATGAATATCTTAGTGCTTATAAATATTCAAAAGGTTCAAAAGATGAATACCATAGGTACAAAGTCTTCTATCATTTAGGAATTGTAAAAAGTCATTTGGGCTACTACGACGAAGCAATGAATCATTTTCTTGATTGCGCTTCGTTTTATAGGTTAAGGTTAAATGAAAACCATCATGAAAATGAAAAGTTTAACTATGAGAAGGCATATCTCAACTGCTTACATCAATTGACCGTACTCAACAGATATCTATATAATTTTTCCAAGAGCGACAGTTTAAGTATGCTGGGTTACCGATTAACTGCAGATGATAGTGATTTTGATTTGGAAAAAAGTTACTTTCTTAAATGCATAGGAATTTCCAGATATCACAAAAAAGACTATTCAGGTGCCCGTAACCATTTACAAAAATCCTTACCCACTATTCTCAAAAGAAACGATTTTGCCTGGGCTTCTGTAGTCTATTTTTATATGGGTAGAACGTATGAAGCGCAGAATAATATCGAAAGTGCAGTGAGATGCTATGAAAAGATAGATTCTATTTTCAATAACCATAATTTTATATTGCCTGAGGTATATAAGGCTTATCATTATCTTATAGATCAATATAAAAATAAGGATGTCAAAAAACAGCTTTATTATACCAATCAACTTTTAAAGGCTGACAGTTTAATCAGCAAGGATTTTCCTTATTTATCTTCCAAACTTCATAAAGATTTTGACAGACGAAAACTGATGGATGCAAAAGAAGAAATCGAGAGATCCAGTACTAAAAAAATAGTATTGGCTCAGATACTGATTGCTTCAGGAAGTGTAGTTCTTGGTTTTTTTGTTGTCCGGTATCGAAGAGATCAAAAGATAAAAAAACAATATCAGCTTCTTCAAAAGAGAATTGCTGAAGGAAAATATAATATGAATGATATTTTAAGAGAAGAAATGATAGAGCTGCCTGTAAGAAAGACTTCTCTTACCCCGGAAATGGCTTTAGAAATAAAAGAAAAACTTCAGAAGTTTGAGCAGGAGCAACATTTCAAAAAGAAAGGGATTACGCAGAAAAGTATTGCTTTAAAGCTGGGAACCAATTCCCACTATCTTTCGGTTTATATCAATGAACAAAAAGGGATGAATTTTAATAAATACATGGCTGAACTGAGAATTAATTATATCACTAACCTACTTAATACCAACAGTAAATATTTAAATTATACCATCGAGGCTCTGGCTGACGAATGCGGTATAGCTGCACGCCAGAACTTTTCAAATCTGTTCTTTGATATCAATGGGATCAGACCTACCGATTATATAAAGAATCGGAAAAAGGAACTGGGTATTAGTTGATTAAGTAGTACTTTAGGTAATTTTTGTAAATTCCTTAAAAAAGGACATGGTAACAAAAACTATTTTTAAAAGAGCTTCGAAGTTATTGGAGGATCTGGACCTAAAGATTAACGAAGTCAATGCTGACGGAAATGATCTGATCAAAATTTCAGAAAAGGCATTACTTATCATTGATGAGTCGATAAGGAAATTAAAACTTCTTGTCTCCAACCATCATTTTGATCATATTGCTGAAGAAGTATTGTTTTTTAAAAAACTGAAACCGCAGTTTATCTCAAAATTTATTTATTACTCTACTGTACTTGACATTGAGTCTCATAAGCCGGCCGCGGGACACAAGGCTTTAAAGAAATATTATGAGGCAGAGCAGGGAAAACTAAAAGACTTCTATTTGGAACATTCTGAATTTTACAGCTATTATAAACGTGAAGCGACTTATCTTGATCATAAGATATTTGTCCGTAACTCCTATGATCTTAAAATGAAGCTGTCATCAGGGTTTTATAATTATGATCCCAGTTTTACAACCTCGCATGACCATATGATAGCCAGATTTATTTCCAATGAGCAATTTGGCCAGTATTTAAAAAAGCAGATCGAAAGCTGCAATGATGGCACAACAGCAATAGTACTTTCTCCCCTTACGTGGTCGGGATCAAAGGTCGGCCTCATAGAACTGATCTATGCTCTGTACCAGATGCGGTGTTTTAATGGTGGCAATATAGAGCTGAGCGAAGTCATCAAATGTACAGAAAAGGTATTGAATTGTGATCTTGGTAATTTTCATAAAACAGTATTTGAAATCCGTAACCGAAAACAGGGACCAACTAAATTCCTCCAACTGGTCAGTGACAACCTTAATCAGTATTTTATGAGTAACGATGCCGAGTAATATGATCAGATCGAAACCTCAAATTGTATGGAATTTGAGGTTTATTATTTAATCTTTTTTGATCAAGTGCTGAAGATCAGGATCATTTTTTATTCGATCTATCTCATCCTTTATGATGCTAAGAATATCTGCCTTAATTCCTTTGTAATTATCTTCAATCTCCGTGCTCATCGAATCATTTCCGTTTTCTTCAATAAAGGACCTGATCTGTGGTATCTTCTGATAGCTTTTCATTTCTTGAGAAAGCTTAACGGTGTCAACGACGATCTCTGAATGGAATATTTTCTGTTCTATTCTTTCATCGAAATTATCTGAGACCGCACCGACGAAAAATCCCTGTGTTAATGTTGAGATTTTTGAGGCTGGGATTAAGCTGTCCAATTGCGTGGAAATGGATGTTGATGTATCATTTCGATTAATCGATATGCTCTGTCTTTTTTGTAGAACCTTACCAAATCTTTCAGATAATGATTTGGCGGTTTCACCAACCACCTGGCCGCTGAATATATTACCTACCGTATTCTGAATCACTTTACTTTCCTTGTCTCCATAATCTCTTGTCAACTGAGAAAAATCCTGGAATCCGAGACATACGGACACTTTATTACTTCTGGCAGTAGCAATTAAATTATCCAATCCTCTGAAATAAATAGTAGGCAATTCATCAATGATGACTGAACTTTTCAGCTGACCTTTTTTGTTGATCAGCTTGACAATTCTGGAATTATACAATCCCAATGCGGCAGAGTAGATATTCTGACGATCAGGATTATTTCCGACACATAGAATCTTAGGTTCTTTAGGATTATTGATATCTAATGAAAAGTCATCTCCGGTCATTACCCAATACAATTGTGGTGAGATCATTCTTGATAAAGGAATTTTTGCCGATGCTATTTGTCCTTGTAATTGATCCTGTGCACCGCCTTGCCAGGCATCCATAAAAGGAGAGAGGTAGTTCTCCAGTTCGGAATAGGAGGTAAGGATCGTAAAAACATCCTCATACTTCTTATTCAGCAATTCGATGGCGTGCGGAAAAGTACAGTATTTACCACCTTCATAAATTTTCAGAAACCAAATGATCGCCGCTAAAAGAATGATCGGGCTTTCCACGAAAAAGTCGCCCTGCTTTTGGATCCAGCTTCGGTTGAGATTCAGCATGATCGTGTAAGCCGCCTCATAGGCATCAGAGATGTCCGTCATAAAATCCGGGTTTAGCGGATTACAGCGATGGCTTTTTCTAGGGTCGTCAAAGTTGATAATGTAAAATTTGGGTTTTATTTGATAGCCTTCAGAATGATGTAAAAGATGATTATATGCAATGGTCGAAAGATCATCAAATTTAAAATCATAGATGTACATGGAAAATCCCTTTTCAATATGCTGTTTTATATAGTTGTTGACTACAGCGAATGATTTTCCAGAACCGGGCGTACCTAAAACAATGGTAGCGCGAAAAGGATTCACGACATTGATCCATCCGTGATGCCATTTCCCATGATAAGAGAATTTAGTTGGAAGGTTTACCGAATACTCGTTGTAAATGAGCCTGGTCTCCTGTTGAAAGCTTTCATTTTCACTGTTGAAAACATCATCCATCAAGCTATGTTTTAAAAGGCGACCCACCCATACACCAGCCATCATCAAAAAAATATAGCCTGAACCAGTTGACAGCATATATAAGGGAGCTGCAAAGCCCGACGAAAGTTTTAATAGGACTATGCTAAAAAAGAAAAATAAAACGCCCAAACCTAAAGCAACAAATATCTTCTGCCATGTGATCTTTTCATTTTTTACACCTTTGGTACCAAGGCAGCTCAGGCTCAACAATACCACTGCGAAAAGTTTTGAATACAGTGGATTGTTAAATAATCCTGCTGCCCGATCAAGGTTTTGAAGGACCTTATTGACCAACTCTAAACTCCATCCATGATCATTGAAAAAGCTGTAGCAAAACCAATATACATGCATCAGCACAACAATTACACTCACTGCCCGCATAAAGCCCATGATTTTGGCTAAACCTCTTAGATCATCTTCTCCCTGCATTATTTAATTATTAATGTTCGTGTATGAAGATATTGATTGTGTGTGTGACTATAAAAAATGAGGCAGTCATTGGCATTGGTTTGTCATTATTGACTACAGCAAATGCCAATCTGACAACTATTTATAATTCAGCCATCAAGAATTTTGCGTTTCAAATTGCTCCAGAGTAAATTATATTTAATAATAACAATCATTACTAAAACTTCTTAGCCATCCAGTTTTAAAAGTTATTTCGATCTGAATAAAACGTCGATTTTCTTCTTAACGTCTTCATTTGGCCTTACCTGATAAAACTCTTTAAGCAAATCCAAAGTGGTGGGTTTTTTCGGGTATTGATTATGTAAAAGAAAAGCTTTAAGGGCTGTATTTACTTTATCTTCACCAATCAATTCACTTAATTTTACCATGAGCACAGCACCTTTTGAATAAGAAATATGAGTGTTTTCGCCGATAACTTTATATAAAGGCTGGTTTTCTGACAAGCCTTTTTCATTGTCATAAATTTGCTGGTGAACGTTTATTCTTTCCATCATTTTTTCTTTACCGTGCATCTTTTTGTAAAGCATCATTTCAGTGTACATGGCCAAAGTTTCGGTAAGCATAGTTGCACCTTCTCTGTCATCCGGATCGATCTGGTTGTTTCCCCACCAGAGATGCGACAATTCGTGTCCCGCAAGTTCATTGATAACATCCTGATTTTGATCCGAATTAATATTGGAGTGAAACAGCATATCTTCTGTCATAAAAATCGATGAAGGATAAGCGGTGGCGGCAAAACCTTTTGTAAAGGAAGAAACTTCTGCAAAGTTGACGGTTTTGAAGCGATACTTACCAAAATTTTGGGTGCAGTAATCTAAAGTGAGTTTCGCATTTTCAATCAGATGATTTACATTTTCTGAATGTTTTTTATGATAAAAAATGTTGATTGCTATTCCTTTATAAGCTGTACTTTTTGTTTGGTATTTTGCGGAAGAAACAGCGAAACGAAACGGAATATTTTCAGCTTTATATCCAAAATAAGTTCTGTTATTTTTAATATAATGTTGAATTAGATCTCCGGTTCCTACAGCAGTCTGGTCTCTTTCTGTAGAAATGATCATGTCCAGATTGATGAAATCTTTTTTGAACACTTCCGGAGCTTCTAATTTTTTTAATTCCGATTGTTTTCCCAATTTAAATTCTGCCCGTTTTTCTTCATCTTCAATTTCATTATTTGCTTGATAGCCGAACATTGGATAATATCGGCTGATTCTCATAAAAGAACCGTTTTCTATGATTGAATTAAATGAATCGTGTCCATTAACAGCAAACCAATGATAAGAAATTTTAAAATCAAGACTGGCTGTTTTGCCAGGCTGTAAGGGTTGTTTTAAATAAATTTCAGTGATTTTATGACCTATTTTTTTTGATTCAGAATGTGTAATTAACACGGCTGATTCTATTTTCAGATCCGGATGGAAATTAATTAAAATCTTATGAATAGGTTTGTCAGTTTGATTGACCAATTGATAAGTCCCGTTGATCTTATAAAAATTTTCAGACGGATAAAGTTCAATCTCTGTGTCTATGTCTGTAATTGTTGGCTGTGCAAGATTTTCATAGTGTTTGAAATTCTTTTCATATTGGGCTGACCGTACTAATTTTCCATTTTCATTTCGTGGAATATAACCTTTTATAAAGAGACTTCCTGTAAAAACTCCAATTGATAATAAAATGACGGTGAAAATGATTTGTTTGACATTCCATTTTTTAGTTTTGATCAATCCATTAATCAACCATAAAATAGCAATCAGTCCGAACCCGAATAATAGTCTTTCAGCAAAAGCGGAAGCATAAATTCCATATCCGTTAAAATCGCTGTAAGCGCCTTTATAATCTGAAAAAATTCTTAATAACGGATTAGAAATGATCTTTTTTGAAATCGGTCCAGCGAACGTAAAACCTGCAAGAACGGAAATTCCCAAAGATACAAACCGATTTTTAATATTGTCATTAATCAACAACATAAAAGCGGAAAAAAGAATCAGAGGAAATGTATTGAAAAGCACTGTTCCGAAATAGGCATTCCAATCGATATGAAAATAGTTGTAAAAAAGCTGAAATACCAATCCTTCCAAAATTAATATCGTTGTAAGAAAAAATAATAAAATGTTAATGGAGATAAAATGTCCGCTCAGTTTGCTTTTAGAAAAATAGGTGCTTTTTTCAATCATTGAAAACTCCGATGAATGGCTCCTCCAGTACAAATCGTTGATGAAATAAATAGCAATCAGCATTCCAAACAAATGAAAATTCTCCAAAATAGTGGTCGACATCAATCCTGAACTTGCGTATTTTTGAGGAAGACGGATTCCTTTTTCGATTTCTGCATACATTTCCATTCCTACAAAAAATAAAAGCAATATAGAAACGGCGACAATAGTGATGCTTTGAAAAAGATAAATAAGGTCAATTTTTGCAAATGAAACAACAGATTTTATTGCGGCAGAAATTCCAAATACTGATTTTGTGGTTGTAAATTGTTCCAAATGATGAGCGAAAGAAACATTTGTTATCTGGTTTTTGTTCCTGTTTTTACTTTTGTTTTGAGAAAATGTCGAGAAAGAAAATATTCTGTAAGTCAATAATAAAAGAAGGATTGAAATTACCAGAAAAACGATTCTGTTGATCAATAAATATCCCGAAAACGGAACAATCAATTCATTCTTTTGTTTAGCGGATAACGTTCTTGCTTCAAAAAAATAAGATGACATTCCAAAAGGATCAATTAATGCCGCTAATTGCTGTGTTTCCAATGATTGTGGTAAGCTTCCTGCCATAAACGGCGAATTGGAAAATACTAAAATAATCATATAAAGCACATAAAGAAACAATCCGCCAACAACGACCAGAAGCTTTTTCTTCGTAGTGAACGAGATGAAAAACAAAAAACTGCACACTACAAAACAATTGATGCCTCCGAAGATCAAAAGAGGGTAGAAGTAATACCAAAAATTAAAATAAGGTTGGATCTCACTTCCTGTGCGCAAATTTTGCCCGATCACAAATCCGATCATCAAAAATGTAAAACTTATAAAGGTCTGTAGAAAAAAGGTGAGAAATTTTCCCTGTAAATATGTTCGTTTTGAAAAAGGATAGGAAAAAATAAGGATGTCGAATTTTGAATCCTGATCTTTAAAAAGAATCTGGGTAGCAAAAATGATCCCCAAAAAAATAATGACCAAACTCAATATTCCGGTCATAAAACCAATGGTGTAAGGTGAATTTAGATAAATTCCTTCGCCAACCGTAAGATTGAACTGGTTACCGCAAAAAATGCCGATCAATACTAAAATTAAGGCAATAAGATATGAAGGCCAACGCTTTACAAGACGTCTGCTCTCGAATAAAAATAAGACATTCATAACTATGGTTTTTGGGTGAGCGTATGGAAATAAACATGTTCCAGTGAAGGGGTTACTGAAGAAAAATCGGGAAGCTGCTGTTCCGAAAATGCAGTGATGTATAATTCTCTTTCAATTAATTGCTGACTGATGATTCTGTAATTGGATTGATAATGTTCCAACTGATCTTTTCCGATAGGTTTTGACCAGATTTTATTTTCCTGTTCAGCAATCAGTTCTTTTGGGTTTCCCTGTCTGAGAAGCCCTCCCTTATTAATAATCGCAACTTCTGAACAGAGATTTCGGACATCTTCAACCAGATGGGTCGAAAGAATAACAATCACATCATTACTAATCTCGTTGAGCAAAGAATTGAAACGGTTTCGTTCTTCAGGATCCAAACCTGCGGTCGGTTCATCCACGATAATGATCTTGGGATTTCCCAATAAAGCCTGGGCAACGCCAAAACGCTGCCGCATTCCTCCGGAAAAGGTATGGACTGCCTTATTTTTAAAATCAGAAAGATTGACTTTTTCCAACAGGTTTAAAATCTGGTTCTTTCGTTCGGAACTGTCTGTAATTCCTTTCAATATGGCGATATGCTGCAAAAGATCGTAGGCCGATACTTTGGGATAAACGCCAAAATCCTGGGGAAGAAATCCGAGGTTTTGTTTGATATAATCGGGGCTTTCAGAAACATCGATTCCGTTGAACATGATAGTTCCCGAGGTCGGTTTCTGCAGACCTACAATAGTTTTCATTAAAGATGATTTTCCGGCTCCATTGGGGCCCAATAAACCGAAGATACCGTTTTCTATTTCCAAAGAAATATCTTTAATAGCCTGAAAACCATTTTTGTAAGTGAGGTTTAGATTGTTGATGTGTAAGGTATTCATAGGATTGATTTAGGTCATAGAAATCCTGGCAACGTTTCCATTGCTTTCGAAATTGTGTGTAAAAATGTTTATGGTAAAGCTTTTAAACCAAAAATTGTAAAAGCTTTTTGAAATATTTGATTTATTCCTCTTTATACTCCAGGATGTCTCCTGGCTGACATTCCAAAGCTTTACAGATGGCTTCCAACGTATCGAAACGCACACCTTTTGCTTTTCCCGTTTTAAGAACAGAGAGGTTGACGGTACTGATTCCCAGTTTCTCTGCCAATTCTTTGCTCTGCATTTTTCGTTTGGCAAGCATAACGTCTAAGTTGATGATAATTGGCATTTTTATATAAATAGATCTTGTTCGTTTTGCAAATGTAATCCTTGTTTAAAAATATTGGCAAGGAAAAAACAGAAAATTCCTAGCATGAAATGGATAAAAACGAGTCCCCAGATTACAGATTCTACCTCTACAAAAAAACTTGCCATAATGACGATAGGAAGTGGAAAGAAGATGTTGTAATTATAAAATCTTTTAAGATGTAATATATTGTCTTCGGTAAATAATTTTGTCTGAAAGAAAACCTTGAACACTTTTGCTGACAACCAGAAAAATATACTGTAGGTTACTAAAACCAATAAAAAAGAGAGGATGATATACGGATAATTGTTTTCGATGTTCAAAAATGGCTGCTCTGTAAATGGATAATTGATGTGCAGATATAAATTTTCCTTGTAGGGTGTAACAGCAAAACCGGTTAACAGGCAAAAGACCGAATAGATGAATGTAAGGAGATAGCCAGCTGATAATAAAATACACAGATAATACAGGATCTTTGAAATGTTCTTACTCTGATTCATAGGATAATCAATTAATTTGTTAATGCAAATATATAATTAATTATCGTAAAACATTAATTAATTGTATATTTTTAAAATTGGGTAAGTGTAGAGAAATAGCATTTGAGTGTTTGTGAATTTTCTGTTCACAATCGTTCAGTAAACTTTTGTAAGACAAAAACCAACGTTTCGTCTATGGAGTTCAAAACCTCCTTCAACTAAAAATTTTATGAAATTCGAATGTTTTTATTCGTATGGCATCCCCTAATCTCTCTGACGTTTTTTTTTCTTTATCTTGTTAGCAAAATCCTTTTCCTCGTAATCTTCGCTTTGGGCTTCTGGAAACAAACCTCCAAATACTTCAATCAAACCGTCTTCAAGTCTTTTAGAAGTGTTAAGAAAGTCAAATAAATTGGGCGCATTCTCAGGAAGATTTACATCATTTGATGGAGATATTTTCGGTTGTGATTTTATAGGCTCTTTAATATCCGGCTTAATCTTATTATTCCAATAATCATTAAAGCTAGTGGCAGAAAACTCTTTGCCCAATCTTGACCCATTCCAAACACTTCTTGAATGGTGATCTATAAAAGTTATTCCATATATCCTGCCAATGTCATTTATGCGAACAACAGTATGAATTCTATCTTTCTTTAATTTCTCTTTAAATGCCTGCTCATTTTTTGAAGAATGACGAGCTTCAATGATTGATCTTTTCAAACTTTGTTTGATGAGTTGATCATTGCTTCTGTTTTTAGAAGCAGTAAAGTGTTTTTGGAGAGCATCGATTCCTGCACTTTTTCCAAACAAAGATGATTTAAAAGGATTTCCGGTTTTTTTTCCTTGATCATCTAAAGGAAAATACAGTAATCCTCTTTTTAATTGCCCGTGCAATTCACCCTCAATTTTTTCGGCTGTAATATTGAATAGTGACAGCAAGGCGTTGTATTCCCCCAAAGATTGGAACTGGTAGTAGCATGGCAGGTGTCGAATGACGGATGCTATCTGACTTTTAGTATTTCCGTCCTTATAATTGACCGGTTGAAAGATCTTCTGATCCTGAGGATGCTGTTTCTCAACTGCGGATATCAGTCCAAATTTCTTTTCCAGTTCACGGCAGATTTTCATAGAACGGATCTTTTCAAATGTGTCGGAAATCTTCTTTCCGTGTTCGTCCACAGCAACTGAAACAATATGGATATGACTCCGGTCGATATCAGTATGTTTAAATACTACAAATGGCTGGTCACCATAACCCATCTCATTCATATAAAGCTGAGCCATCACTTGATATTGCTCATCAGAGACCTTGTCTTTAGGATCAGGATTTAGGGAGATATGCAACGTATGCTTTTCAGTCTTTCGGTTTGCCAACAAATAAGGTTCAAATGATTTTGCCAACTGGGCAACGGAATATTTCCCGTTGGCCGTTTCAATGATTTTATTAGTCCATAAGATCTCTCCTTTGTCCTGTTCTATTTTTGAATTATTATAGGACAGGGTGCCAAAAAGATTACTGCTTCTTCCTATTTTAGCGATCATTTATTCCAATTTTTTCAGATGCTTTTGTTCAAATTCCTCTATCAACTGCATCACTTTTTTAAAAATTTCTACCATTTCAACAGTGTTTTTCTCCAATTTATAGAGAAGTGAAGCCCCTTTTTTCTCAGAAAAATTGTGGTATAGGATCTTCACGATCTGATTATAGTTTACTCCTACAGACCGAAACTGACTGTGAAATGAAGTCAGCCGCATATAAAAATCGGTTGTTCCTTTGTCTATTTTAATGGTCCTGATCGTCTTTTCGAAAATGCACGAAGTGATAAAACGGGCTTTAACTTTCATTCCCGACTGGTCAAAAAGTTCAAGAAAGCGGGAATGCTCTACTTCATTAAATGAGATGGTATATCGAATCTTGGCTGGATCTGCCTTTGGACGGCGCCCTGTCTTTTTCTGTGGTTTACCATTATGTTCCTTCATAATCCATCCATTTTAATTTTTAAAACATCGACTTCGGAGATTGTTTCTGCCCCCTGCAAGGGCAAGTTGTTTTAAGCATCAGAAATCATTTCGAGATGCTCAAAACACAACTTGCCCCTTTCGGGTGAAAGGATATTACCATAATTGATAAAGATCATGATGAAGATTTGTCGCATTATAAGTCATCGCAATGGCAATTGTCATAAGCTTCCAATATCTACCAATAGTCTTAGAGCAAAGTAAGATAGAATTAGTCACAGAAGTGGTACAGTTAATAACGCCAATAAAAGAAAACAAAAGCCAAACGGCACAGTGTGGTGGCAGAACGGTAATTAAACCCATTCATTTGTCAATGGATTCCTGCCAGGCTGAAGTCACTCAGTATTGACAGATACTTTGGGCTTCATCCTTCCTGAGAGCAAGGGAGCAAGATATTTTGCCGCCAATCCCGCTTGAGATTTAGAAAGCTATACTCATTGATTGATTGATTGATTGATTGATTGATTGATTGATTGATTGATTGATTGATTGATTGATTGATTGATTGATTGATTGATTGAAAGCACATTATCTGGAGTTTCAGAATTCTTGACTTCCGTCCTGCTATTAATCTGTCTGGAATCCCTGCAATTAATAATAATGACCGAAATCAAACAAAGAACAAAAAATATTTAACAATAAAATTATAAAGAAATGGAAACTAAAAAGCCATCAATTATTACATTTTCCACTCAAAAAGGTGGAGTAGGGAAAAGTACTTTTACAGTACTTTTGGCCAGTATCCTTCATTACCGTTTAGAATATAATGTTGCTGTATTCGACTGTGACTTTCCACAGTATAGTTTACTACAGATGAGAGAACGGGATTTAAAAACAGTCATGCAAAATGAGATTCTTAAAAAAATAGCGCACCGGCAATTTACCACTATTAATAAAAAAGCATTTCCTGTTTTTCAAAGCAGCAGTGAAACGGTAAAGGATGAGGTTGAGCAGTACATAAATAATACGGATAAAATTCCCGATGTCATATTTTTAGATTTGCCCGGAACAGTCAATACCGCAGGTATTCTGAAAACATTAACCAGTGTCAATCATATTTTCTCTCCCATCACAGCAGACCGTGTCGTGCTGGAAAGCACTTTGAGTTTTACCGACGTACTGACTAATGTACTGATGAAACAAAAACTCACGGAGATAAAAACCATCCAGCTTTTTTGGAATCAGGTTGATGGAAGGGAAAAGACCCAGCTGTATGAAAATTACGGAAAAGTTATTGATGAGCTGGGGCTTACGCTCATGGAAACTTCCATTACCGACAGCAAAAGATTTCGTAAAGAAGGCGAGGCGGCAGCTAAATCGGTTTTCAGATCAACATTATTACCTGCCGACCCAAAGCTAATGGCCTCATGCAGACTGGATCAATTCGTGGAGGAATTTTTAAAAATTGTCAAATTATAAAGAATGGAAAATCTCAAGCAAAAGACTGAAGAAGGTATTGATGAGGAGTATTTAATGTCCATCATGGCTGGTGGAACACAAAAAGGAGGATTGCAGAACTCTGAAGAGCTACCTGAGAAAGATAAAGAAACAGTAAAAGCAAAACAGTCAGATAGAGGAAAAGGGAAGAATAAGAAGCGTGAGAGAGGTACATATGGTGAACAGTTTCTCACTTGCCATACCATGCCAAAACGTGGGGACAAAACAATTTACATTAGAGCAGAATATCATGACCGACTCTCACGAATTGTTCAGATTATAGGTGAAGATCAGATACCGTTGTATGCCTACCTCGATAATATACTACAGCATCATTTTGAGATGTTTGAAAAAGACATTACAGAAGATTTCAACAATAAGTACCGTCCGATTTTTTAAATAAATGAATTATGGAACAGATTATTATAATAGGATTACTCATTACCATCATTGTATTACTGATTGAAAAGAAGTTTAGTAAAGGAAATGACCTTGATAAAACAATCAAAGAAAATGTGAAATCCCAAAGTTTACTGGGGACTATTAAAGATGAACAAAGAAACTCATCGCCAATTAATGACATCCAAAGCCAGGGACAAAACAGAAGAGAAAACCACAATAATTTTGATCCAGAAACCAAAAATAATGAAGCTGATGTTACTTATCTGGATAAAAACTCAGATCAGATATTTGTCAACAGTGGAGATTGGGTAGAAGACGACTGGCGTTATGAAGAGGAATTAAAGATTGAGAGCGGTTTTGCTACAGGGGTTACCTTTCAGGAATTAAGTGCTGCGGGGCAGATGCTTCAGGAAAAGGTTCTGGAGCCTGCTTTAGAAAAAGAAGCAGTCAACATTATTCAGAAAATAGAGGGGACTGAGCTTTTCAATCTTTTAGAGAACTCTATGGAGGGCGCTTCATTGAAGATCGCCAGACTCCTGCATAGAAGCAATTTTGAAAATAGGGCAGCTGATCCTTCCCGGCATAATGATGATGTAAAAGGTTTCGATATTGGGGAATTTGTTTAGGCAGATTCCCTTTTTTTATTTGATGAATACCAGAAGCCGTTCTGGTATTTTTTTATACCCTTATTTAAGAGAACCAATGTCTGCTGAAGCCAAATAGGTCCGCTGAAAGACAAGAAAAAAATACCAGCTTTTTCCAGAACAAATTTGTTACCGAGACCTGCAGGGTGCAGGTTTTCCAACAAATTAAAATTCAAGAAATGGAAAAACAGAAAAAAAAACTGATGTATGCATTACTGGCAATCTTGGTTGCTCCGTATGCTTTTTCCCAGGGTAATGGCAGTGCCGGAATCAACGAGGCCACACAGATGGTGACCTCTTATTTTGAACCGGCAACTCAACTCATCTATGCCATCGGTGCGGTAGTGGGGCTCATTGGAGGCGTAAAGGTTTATAACAAGTTCAGCAGTGGAGATCCCGACACCAGTAAAACCGCTGCAAGCTGGTTTGGTGCGTGTATATTCTTAATTGTAGCAGCTACCATCCTGAGGTCATTCTTCCTTTAAAATCTTCGAATATGAATACCTATCATATCAATAAAGGAATAGGAAGAACAGTCGAATTCAAAGGACTGAAGGCACAATACCTGATTATTTTCGCAGGTGGCTTGCTGGGGTCATTGATCTGCATTATGATCATGTATATGGCCGGGGTCAATACTTATCTGTGTCTGATTATGGGAGGAACCAGCGGTGGCCTCCTCATCTGGCAAACTTTCAGACTGAATAGAAAATACGGAGAACATGGTTTGATGAAAGTGGGTGCTCGTAGGAAGCATCCCAAATATATCATCAACCGCAAATGCATCTGTCGATATCTGCAAATTAATCGTCAAAAAAATTTAGCATGAGAAATTCCTCCAAAATAGCAACCCTGGAGAGTAAATTTCCACTGTTTGCGATTGAGAATGATTGTATTATTTCAAAGGATGCTGATGTTACGGTTTGCTTTAAGGTTAGACTCCCTGAGCTTTTTACCGTTGCTTCCACTGAGTATGAAGCCATGCATTCCGCTTGGTTCAAAGCCATTAAAACACTCCCGGATTTCACTGTGGTTCATAAGCAGGATTGGTTTATCAAAGAAAACTACAATCCTGACCTTTCAAGAGAAGATCAGAGTTTTCTTTCAAAATCATTTGAAAGACATTTCAATGAGAGACCCTTTTTAAATCATTACTGCTATCTCTTTATAACAAAAACCAGTAAGGAGAGAATACGGATGCAGAGTAACTTTTCATCTCTATGCAGGGGCAGGCTGGTTCCGAAGGAGATTAAGGATAGGGAGGTGATCAGTCGTTTTCTTGAAGCTGTCGATCAGCTGGAGCGCATTATGAATGATAGTGGCTACATCCATCTTGAAAGAATGCCTGGTGATGAAATATGTGGAACATCCAACAGATCAGGGCTACTGGAACAGTATCTCACCTTATCCCGTGAAAACAATCCGTCATTGCAGGATATTAAGTTAGGATCTGAAGAAATGCGAATAGGCAACAACCGTATCAGTATGCATACTTTATCTGACACTGAAGATTTACCAGGTACTGTTTCCTCTCATAGCAGATATGAAAAGCTAAGTACGGACCGGAGTGACTGCTTGCTTTCCTTTGCTTCACCAGTAGGCCTACTGTTAAACTGCAATCACATATATAATCAGTATCTGTTCATAGATAGCAGCGAGGAAAATCTAAACAAGTTTGAAAAGTCTGCAAGGAATATGCATTCTCTGGCAAGGTACAGCAGAGCGAATCAGATTAATAAGGAATGGATTGAAAAGTATCTGAATGAAGCACATTCTTATGGTCTGCAATCGATCCGGGCCCATTTCAATGTGATGTCGTGGTCGGATAATCCCACTGAATTGAAGCAAATAAAAAATGATACGGGAAGTGCTTTAGCACTCATGGAATGTAAACCCCGTCATAACACAACGGATACAGCTACTCTGTATTGGGCAGGAATTCCTGGAAATGCAGGGGACTTTCCCAGTGAAGAAAGCTTCTACACTTTCATAGAACCGGCATTATGTTTCTTCACAGAGGAAACCAATTATCAGGATTCACCATCACCTTTGGGGATCAAAATGGCCGACCGTTTGACCGGAAAACCGATACACTTGGATATTTCAGATCTGCCTATGAAGCAGGGAATTATCACCAATAGAAATAAGTTTATCCTTGGACCTTCCGGAAGTGGTAAATCTTTTTTCACGAATCATATGGTCAGACAATATTACGAGCAGGGCGCCCATGTGTTATTGGTTGATACCGGAAATTCCTATCAGGGATTATGTGAACTGATCAAGGGCAAGACGAAAGGAGCAGACGGCGTATATTTTACGTATACCGAAAACAATCCGATCGCTTTCAATCCATTCTATACCGATGACGGCGTCTTTGATATTGAAAAAAGAGAAAGCATCAAAACCTTGATCCTCACATTATGGAAGCGCGATGATGAGCCACCAACCCGTTCGGAAGAAGTGGCACTGTCTAATGGCGTGAGCGGATACATTGAAAAGATAAAAAGAAGCGAGCAACATCCCTCATTCAACGGATTCTATGATTATGTCAAAGATGATTATCAAAAAGTTCTAGAACTGAAGAAGGTCAGGGAAAAAGACTTTGACATTGCCAACTTTCTCAATGTATTAGAACCTTACTACAGAGGCGGTGAGTATGATTACCTGCTGAATTCAGAAAAGCAATTGGATTTATTATCCAAGCGTTTCATAGTTTTCGAGATCGATGCGATCAAAGACCATAAGATACTGTTCCCAATTGTGACCATTATCATTATGGAAGTCTTTATCAATAAGATGCGAAGACTCAAGGGAATCAGAAAACTGATCCTCATTGAGGAAGCCTGGAAAGCGATCGCCAAGGAGGGGATGGCAGAGTACATCAAATATTTGTTCAAAACGGTAAGGAAATTCTTCGGAGAAGCCATTGTGGTGACTCAGGAAGTGGATGACATCATCCAATCACCCATTGTTAAGGAAAGTATCATTAATAATTCAGACTGTAAGATTCTTCTGGATCAGCGTAAGTATATGAATAAGTTCGATGATATCCAGGCGATGCTGGGGTTAACCGATAAAGAAAAATCTCAGGTATTGTCTATCAATATGAATAATGACCCGAAACGGCTTTACAAGGAGGTTTGGATTGGTCTAGGAGGCACACACTCGGCAGTCTATGCCACTGAAGTTTCTACTGAGGAATATCTTGCTTATACTACTGAAGAAACAGAAAAGATGGAAGTGATGGCTCTTGCATTAGAACTTGATGGTAATGTAGAACATGCCATCAAGAGGATTTCTCTCAAGAGAATCAAATCGAATACAAAAGACAATTAAATCATTTAAAATTTTACAACAATGAAAAGTTTAATCATTAAAACACTAATGGTAGCATTCTTCGCTACCGTAACATCAGGAAAAGCACAGTTTGTCGTAACTGATCCGGCTAATCTGGCATCCGGTATTTTGAACTCTGCCAACGAAATTGTTCAGACTTCCTCAACCGTATCCAATGTCATAAAGAACTTCAATGAAGTCAAGAAAGTCTATGAGCAGGGTAAGGAATATTATGACCAGCTAAAAGCCGTCAACAACCTGGTCAAAGATGCCAGAAAGGTTCAGCAGACCGTTCTTTTGGTGGGCGATGTTTCTGAGATGTACGTCAATAATTTCGGTAAAATGCTGAATGACCCCAACTTTAATGCGCAGGAATTGGCTTCTATTGCCAATGGCTATTCTGCTCTTCTTACTGAGAGCACGGAGCTGTTGAAAGAACTGAAGGGAATTATTACCTCTAATGGTCTTTCTCTCAATGACAAAGAAAGAATGGATGTTGTTGACCGGGTTTACAAGGAGGTGAAGGCCTATCACAATCTGGTAAGATATTACACGAACAAAAATATTTCGGTAAGCTACCTGCGAGCAAAAAAGCAGAACAATACTAAAAGAGTGTTGGATTTGTACGGAACCTCCAATCAAAAATACTGGTAATATGGAGCCTACCAATTTACATGAAGTTCTAAGATCGGTATATGACGAAATGATGCCTTTGTGTGCTGATATGGCAGCCGTAGCAAAAGGTGTTGCCGGTCTGGGTGCATTGTTTTACGTGGCATTAAAAGTCTGGCAGTCGCTGAGCCGTGCAGAACCGATTGATCTCTTTCCAATGCTCAGACCATTTGCCATAGGCATCTGCATTATGTTTTTTTCAACCCTGGTATTAGGAAGTATCAATGGTGTTCTGAGTCCAATCGTTCAGGGGAGTCATTCGGTGTTGGAAAGTCAGGTGCTGGACTTGAATGAGTTACAGCAGAAAAAAGATCTTCTGGAGAGAGAAGCCATGCTTAGGAATCCGGAGATGGCTTATTTGATCTCAAATGAAGAATTTGATAAAAAACTTGAAGAGTTGGGATGGTCGCCTTCGGATTTGGTAACGATGTCGGGTATGTATATCGAAAGAGAAATGTTTGCCATTAAGAAAGAGATCAGGGATGGTTTTAGAGAGTTTCTGGAGATTCTTTTTCAGGCAGCGGCATTGGTCATTGATACGATACGGACATTTTTTCTGATTGTCCTTTCGATACTAGGGCCTATTGCTTTTGCAATTTCTGTATGGGATGGTTTTCAGACCACTTTAACCCAATGGCTGACAAGGTACATCAGTGTTTATCTCTGGCTTCCTGTTGCCGATATTTTCAGTTCTATACTGGCTAAAATACAGTCTCTCATTTTGGAGCGGGATATTGAAATGCTGGCGGATCCTACCTTCATTCCTGATACCTCCAATACCGTTTACATTATCTATATGGTCATCGGAATTATAGGGTATTTTACTGTACCTACGGTTACAGGATGGGTAATACAGGCTGGTGGTGCCGGCAATTTTATGCGTAATGTCAACCAGACCGCCACAAAATCAGGAAATATTGCTGGAGCAGCAGCAGGTTCTGCAACCGGAAATATTTCAGGAAGACTATTAAAATAAAATACAGTGTTATGGAATTTAAATCTTTAAAGAATATAGAGAGCAGCTTCCGGCAGATCCGTTTGTTTACGCTGATTTTTACCGTATTGTGTTTTGGAGTTGTAGGCGTAGTGGTATTTAAATCTTACCAGTTTGCCGAAGAGCAACGCCAGAAAATCTATGTACTGGATAATGGTAAATCTTTAATGGTAGCCCTTTCACAGGATATATCAATCAACAGACCTGTGGAAGCCAGAGAGCATGTCAGAAGATTTCACGAGTTGTTTTTTACAGTAGCACCTGATAAAAATGCTATTGAAAGCAATGTAAAAAGAGCATTCAATCTTGCTGATCAATCTGCATTCAACTATTATAAAGACCTTCAGGAAAAAGGATATTATAACCGAATCATTTCAGGGAATATCCAGCAGAGGATTGAGGTCGATAGCGTTGTTGCAGACTTTGATAGTTATCCTTATACCGTAAAAACCTACGCCAGACAATTTATCATCAGATCAAGTAACCTTACCATAAGAAGTCTGATTACAAACTGTTCATTGGTTAATTCCGTACGGTCTGACAGTAATCCTCAGGGATTTACCATTGAGAAATTCAACGTGGTTGAAAACAAAGATGTCGAAACTGTTGAACGCTAAAATGACTGCAATGAAAAAACTAAGAGATACAATCGAACATTATGTTCTGAAGGCGGAGAATCGTTGGAAAACTCTTTCGGTGGAGCGGCAAAGATACCTGACCAAGGTTTTCTTCGGCGGTTATGTTTTTCTAACCCTCTTCATTATTGTGAATGTCTGTATAACTACATGTCAAAGAAGTAACACAATGCTTATTCATCATATTGATGGGATTTCTAGGACCCCTCAAACGAAGGACACAATACAAGTTGATAAGATTAACTCATTAATTAAGAAATAGAATATGAAAGATTCTGAGAAAATTAAAATTACAGAAAGTGATCTCCCTCAAAATACTAGTGGTGTGAGTGATCATCCTAAAGCTCAATGGGAGAGAATGAGGAAACCTATCATTTATTTTTTAATGGCATTAGTATGTACGGTTTGTTTATATCTGATTTTTAAGCCAAAAACCGATAATACGATTGTTGCAGAGGAAGGCCTCAATGCGGCAATTCCCCAGGCAAAAGACGGTCAGTTGCAGTCGGACAAGCAGAAAGCTTACGAGCAGCAACTTTTGGAACAAAAAACTGAAGAAAAGAGGAATGCCCTCACTACATTATCTGATTATTGGACGGATGAAAGTGATGTTAATAAAAATTCCGCATCATCCTTATCTACAAGTAAATCAGGTGATTTATCACGTTCAGAGCAGAATGCGGTAAACAGTTATCGAAATGCACAACAAATCTTAGGTTCTTTCTATCAGCAGGATAATCAGGAAGTCAATGATTTAAGAAAGGAAATTTCCAGATTAAAAAAGGATGCGATTCAGAACAATTCCGTTCCTGCTGGTCTGGGGATCAATGATCAGTTGGAACTGATGGAAAAATCCTACCAGATGGCAGCTAAATACCTTCCTTCCGCTTCTAAAGAAGAGATTATATCAAAGGAAAAAGAAGAAACAAAGCCATCGAATGAAAAGAAGGTTAAGCTCACCCCAGTGAAAGCTGCTTACTCCAGAATAGTTTCATCCCTGTACAGAGAACCATCTGACAGTGCTTTTATTCTAGGGTTAAATCATCATAGATTTTTTGACGTACAAAGTGATAAAAAAAAATCAAGTCAATCTAAGAATGCAATAAAAGGTGTCATGTATGAAACCAAAACATTAGTGAATGAAAGTACCCTACCTATAATGCTCTCAGAAGGAATGCATCTGGGCCGCATAGAAATTCCATCAGGCACAGTGCTCATCGGAACAGGTAAATTTCAAGGGGGAAGACTTCAGCTGAAAGTGAGTTCAATTGAATTTGAAGGCAGCATTTATCCTGTGGAAATTAATGTATATGACAATGATGGCCAGCCAGGACTGAATGTTCCTTATTCACCTGAACAAAATGCAGTCAACGACATGGTTGCAAATATGAGTCAGACTTCAGGAACGAACATTATGATGACCCAATCAGCCGGGCAGCAGATTGCATCGGATCTAAGTAGGGGAGTGATACAGGGAGTGTCTGGTTATTTTCAGAAAAAAGTCAGACAGCAGAAGGTAACGGTAAAAGCGGGTCATCAGATTTTACTTGTGCCAAAGAATAACTAATTAAATTAATAAAAAATGAACACACTAAAGAGCCATTATATTTTAGGAATTCTACTGCTGCTTATCATAAGCAGCAGGTCATTTGCTCAGGATTCCACCACTTCTTATCTTCCTTTAGAGCAAGCACAATTGATACCGTTCAGAATGGAGGTTACCTATAATAAAACATCACATCTCTTATTTCCCTCACCCATTCGATATGTTGATCTTGGAAGTGATCTCTTGGTAGCCAGTAAGGCAGAACCTATTGGAAATGTTCTCCGGGTTAAGTCGGCAATAAGAGATTTCGAAGAAGAAACCAATTTTTCAGTCATTACTGAAGACGGGAAATTTTACAGTTTTGACGCTTTCTACAGTCCTTATCCGGCAGTACTCAGTTATGATTTATTAAAACTGCAGAGAGGTATGGAACGACAATATTCAACAGATGTTTTATTTGAAGATCTTAAAGGAAGCTCATCTGCGCTGACAGATCTTATTATGGAAAATCTTTACCAGAAAAGCAATAGAACTATTAAGCATATTATTTCCAAAAGCTATGGAATTCAATTTTCAGTCATGTCATTGCATGTTAATGATAACAAGTTTTATTTCACCTTGGAGGTTGAAAACTCCAGTAATGTGGCATATACTATTGAATGGGTCAACTTCAAGATTGTTGACAAGACGAACTTAAAACGTACGGTTGTTCAAGACAAGCTATTAGAACCTATTCGTGTGTATTTTCCAAAAATGACGGCTTCCGATCATTCGAACATCTTAGGAATTTATCTAATGGATCAGTTTACGCTCCTAAAGGATCAGATTTTGGAAATTGAGATTCTGGAAAAGAACGGGGGAAGGCATCAGAAAGTGCGGCTTAAAAATAAAGATCTGATTCATGCAAGGCTAATAACAGATTAAAAATAAAGACCAACTAAAATGAATAAAATGTTTTTAGCCGTAATTTTTATGCTTACCGGTAGTATTTTACTATATGGATTTACAATTGTTTCGGAAATGAAAGAGACAGAATTTCAGTTTGATAATAAAAATTAATGAGTGTAGAGGTCAGAATTTTGGCCTCTTTTTCTTTTTTTAGGACATTAAAGTCACGAAAAATAGTTATTGCGAATATTATTGATATTCAATAGATTTGAATACGATCTGATTCAATACTAGAGTGAAGGGATCATCAATAAAAACTAAAACCAAATTATATTATGGAAAAGAAAACTTCCTTAATCAACTGTCATGCTCATATTTTTACGGGTGATCATGTTCCTCCTTATTTAGCCAAAACATTTCTGCCCTGGCCTTTGTATTATATTTTGTCTTTATCAATAATTGTTGGGGGTTTTAGACTCTATTTTGATACACTGGGGAAATGGAGGTATAAGCCAAGATACAAGCGCGTTGAATCCCTGTTATACTATGTCAAGATTCAGGCCAGTAGAACGATAGCAGGAAAAATAGTAGCTTTTTTATTAGGGATGCTTTTAGCCGTAAATGTATTTTACATTATTTCTGAATGGATTGGTTTAATCGGTTTTTCGCCATCAATTTTAGGTGAGGAATTGCTTGCAATAAGGTCTACATTGGATTCCTTCCATTTAGTACAAAATTTCCAATCATTTTATGTCCAGATTATATTGGTTCTTATTTTTTTGGTACTTTTTAAAAGTGGTAGAAATTTTATTTTTTTCATCCTAAAAAAAATATATGCTTTTTTAGGAATTCTTCCTGGAAGGCAGACCAAAGAACTTTTGGAGAGGTATTTAAATATAGGAAGGTATGCTTTTCATAGACAGCAAAGTTCTACCTATATGGATCTTCGAGATCAATACCCTAAAAATACTGGATTTGTTATCCTTCCAATGGATATGGAGTACATGGAAGCTGGAAAGTTAAAAAAAGGAAGTGGTTATCTTGATCAGATGGCAGAACTTGTTGAACTAAAACAAAATAAAGAGTTTTCAGATTTTGTTTTTCCTTTTGTTTTTGCAGATCCAAGACGTTTAGAAGATCAGGATGATTATTTTAGATATAAGATTACAAATAACCATGTTGAACTATTGGATTGTCATATAAAAGATTATATTATGGATCATCATTTTAGTGGATTTAAGATTTATCCCGCTTTAGGATATTATCCATTCGATGAAAGATTACTGCCCTTATGGAAATATGCTGTAGATAATAATTTACCTATCATGACCCACTGTATAAAGGGGACTATTTTTTACAGAGGAACTAAAAAGAAGGAATGGGATAGACATCCTATTTTTCAGCAAAATGTCGGAAGTGAACTTTATGAACCGCTTTTGTTGAAACAAACTAAGAATATTGATTTTATAAACAATTTCACACATCCATTAAACTATTTATGTTTATTAGATGAAACACTGCTGAGAAAAGTGGTGAAGGACGCGAAAGATCCTAAAATTCGCGAGTTATTTGGTTATAGTGATGAGGAGACTGAGCTCACCTATAATTTAAGTAAACTAAAGATTTGTTTTGCACATTATGGTGGAGATGACGAATGGAAGAGGTTTCTCGAAATGGAACGCTATGATTTCAGTAAACAAATCATTACAAATCCGGATAGGGGCATTAAGTTTTTTCCAAAGAAAAATGAAAAGCCAACTCCTGGAAAAATGGAGCAATTATGGAAATATGTTGATTGGTATTCCCTTATTTCAAGTATGATGTTACAGTATGAAAATGTTTATGCAGACATCAGCTATATTGTGCATAGTGATGAAATCCATCCTTTACTGAAACACTCATTAAAGAATGTAAAGCTTAAGGATAAAATACTTTTTGGTACTGATTTTTATGTTGTAAGAAATCATAAAACTGAAAAATATATGTTAGCGGAATGCTATCATAACCTTGGTGATGTGGAGCTAGATACGATTGCCTATATTAATCCTAAACTTTTTTTGTTTAACAATATTCATGGTGATATTAAAATTTAAAAGATGGGAGATTAATTTCCATTTTTTAATAGAAGGAATATATAATGACATCGATTGGAATTTATGGACTATAAGAAATAGTCCACTACAGGCTGCAATGTTTTTGATATACATTAAAAATGTTATCAAATGTATTGCTTAACATCTATGCAAAAAGATGGGCACGAGGATAGTCGCGTCCATCTTTTTGCAAAAAAAATCGGTAATTTTAAAATTACCGATTTTTCAGTGAGTATAGGGCTATAATTTTCCTTCATCAGCAAATGATAAATAATTTTCTGAGGTTAAAATACAATGATCGAGTAATTTAATATTTAAAAATTCTGACGCATTTTTTATATTCTGAGTTATTTTTAGATCTTCATTTGAAGGATTTAAATTTCCTGATGGGTGATTATGTGCTAAGATTACGGCGGATGCATTGCATAATAGGGCGGCTTGCATAATAATTCTTACATCAACTATTGTTGAAGAAATACCTGATTCAGATATTTTCTTTATCCCTAAAACTTTGTTGGCCTGATTTAAATACAATGCAAAAAATGATTCTCTATAATCTATTTCATCAAGGTCGAAGTATTGTCGAAATACATCAACGGCATCACGTGAACAGCTTATTAATTTCTCAGTGTTACCTTTTCGTGAATAACTCAATTTTATTTCATTGACAATATTAAAATCCATGTGATTGCTCTTGTACGGCAGAGACTTGAATTTCCCGTACTTATTATATTTTTGATTTGTTTTCAATCTTTTATCCGTCCTTTCTCTGAAAACCTCTTGGGGCTTCACTGAATATTTTTCAAAAGAAAAACCGGAAAAAAGAAAGCAGGTATGAAGTGTCGACAAAGGAATTGACCAAAAGGAAACGGAATAATTGGAGGGTACCTTTAGGGAGGAGACCGTTTATGCCGTAGTCTTTTGGTGGGATAAGAGCTGGTTGGTAACAATACCTTAGCTGCCTTTTTACCGGTTTATTATGAAAAAATTATCTAATTTTTACCATCTTGTTTAACGTACAGTCCATATTGTGACAAGTATTGAGGCATTCTTTCGTTGAGAAGACTTTGGATTATGCCACTTGCTGCCAATGACAGCCAAAGCTGGTCAACTTTCTTTCATGCTGCTGATTAGTTCTATATCGCACAAAATGTTAGTACTGTCGAGTTCAGAAATAATCTTAAATTTGCAAATATGAGTCAATTACCATCGAATCTTTTTAGTTCAATAAAGCAGTTAATCGAAAATGCTAAAAGCAGTATTGTCCGGAATATCAATACCGCTATGTTATTGACTTATTTTGAAATAGGGAAGGTGATCATTGAGAATGAGCAGGGCGGAAAGGACAGGGCGGAGTATGCAAAAGAAACCTTGAAAAATCTGAGTCAACAATTGACAAAAGAATTCGGCAGAGGCTATTCAGTGGATAATTTACAGTGGATGAGAAAGTTTTATTTAATGTATCAAAATAGGATTTCTGAAAAATATGAAACAGCGTCTCGTAATTCTGCTGAAGATGTAATTTATGAATCAGCGTCTCGTAATTCTTTCTTTTCATTATCGTGGTCTCACTACATTCAATTAATGAAAATCGAAAACTCAGATGAGAGAAATTTTTATGAAATAGAGGCGAGCCAGAATAACTGGAGTGTCCGAGAGCTGACAAGACAGTTTAATTCAGCCATATATGAAAGATTGGCATTAAGCAGGGATTCGGAAGAAATAAAGGAATTAGCCCAAAAAGGGCAGATCATCGAAAAGCCCACCGATGTTCTAAAAAGTCACTATGTGTTGGAATTCCTAGATTTAAAAGAAGATAACCGTTATTCCGAAAGTGATCTGGAAACCGAGATCATCAATAAATTAGAGCATTTTATGCTGGAACTTGGGAAGGGCTTCTTATTTGAAGGCCGCCAACGACGATTCACATTCGAAGGCGACAGTTTCTTCGTGGATCTTGTGTTTTATAATCGTTTGTTGAAGTGCTTCGTTCTTTTTGATCTAAAAATAGGAAAGCTGACCCATCAGGATATTGGGCAAATGCAGATGTATGTCAATTATTATGACAGAAAAATAAAGCTGGAAGAAGAGAACCCTACTATCGGAATCATTCTCTGCAAGGAAGAAAACAAAACAGTCATCGAGTTTACACTTCCAGAAAACAACAATACAATATTTGCCAAAGAGTATAAGGCTATTCTTCCTAGTAAGGAAGAGCTCAAAAAGCAAATTGGATAAAATCTAATAAAGTTAAAGCTTTATACCAAAAGCATTCTTTACTCTTCCGGAAAAAAATGAAATCGCTCTTGAACAGCCTCTAAACATACCATTGACATTTTTTGATTATAAATCCTTTCATCAAATTTTGAGATTGCCGATTTAATTTTGGAATTGTTCATTCGCTCCTTCAATTGCAAATGTCCTATTATTCTTGCGATTTCTTTTGAAGCAATCATGGGCATCAAAATAAAGACAACTTTAGTTAGTTGTGAGCCGAAAGCTTTTATATCATCATTTTTACTTGTAATGTAATATGTCGATGCTGCTGGATATAGGTTAGCTGCCTCTGTAAATAGATGTTCTAACAATAAATCTTCAAAATTTATATTTTTGGAGTTTTCGACGAAGAATTCTCGAGCTTCGTGAAATAGTTTAAGTCCGATAATGTTGGTCTTGTGACCAAGACGAGCGTATCTTCAAACACTTTTATAGATGACTTGGTTCGTTTGAGTCAATAAAACAAGAATTACAAAACTTTGTTTTATCAAATAATATATATAATTATTTATCTTTTATTTTATCGATTTTTTCTATCATTTTTTCTGCATTGCCGTTGGTTCCACCAAGAATGACCGCTTTTTTATAACTGTCTAATGCTAAATCGTATTGCTTATTTGTAAAATAGGCTTCTCCTAAACTATCAAATCCATTAGCATCTTTAGAAAACTCTTTTGTAGCCAATTTAAATACTGTTATTGATTCATTGATTTTTCCAAGTCTTAATAATTCATATCCTAATTTATTAAGTTCACCTGGGTTCTCAAAGCTATATTCATTTTTAGAATTTTCTTTGAGTAAATAGTAAGTCTCTATAGCTTTATTGACGTCATTGAGAGATTCCTTTCTTATAGCTTGATAAATAGATTTTTTAGGGATCTCGTAATCTTTTCCTAACATTAAATTGTGAATAATATACCCTAAATCCCAAACTCTATTTAAATTATTGGACAATAGAATTATCGTAATATTATTTTTAAAATCGTTTAAAAAAATGGATTCAAATTTATATGATACTCCATTGTGTCTCTGTAGTTCATCTTTTTCTAAGTATCTGCCAAGTGATCCTCCTTCGTCAATTGCGTATGGATTTCTCAAAAGAGTTTGAAAGAATTCTTTGGAAATTAAACGATTAGAATTCATCGCTTCAATCCATTTATATAGATCATTGATGTCTACCCAAAGCCATCCACTAATAAATTGCATCTCTTGGCATCGTACATTGTCAAAATCATAGCAAGACGTACGGTTTTTAGAACCAAATTTTGGATCAAATACCGAATTTGTCATTTTCAGTGGTTTAATTATATTTTTAGTAACAAATTCTTGAAATGATACTCCAGTTACCTTTTCAATTATTCTTCTTTGCAAAAAGACATTGCCATTGTCATACCTATAATTCGTTCCTGGTTCAAACAGTAAGTTATCATTGTTTCTCAAAACCTTCCACGCCTCCTCATCATTTTTTGGCACTATTGGATCGATTCGTGGAATACCACTCGCATAATTAATAAGCTGTTTTACAGTGACTTTCTCTGACCATTTTGGTAATCCTAAATTAAATTTTGATATCGTATCATCAAGATTAATAAGGCCACGTTCAACTAGAATCATTATGGCGACAGCATTAAATTCCTTTGCAATAGAGCCAATGTTGAATATCGATTTATCATTTAAAGCAGTTTGTTTCGTTTCATCAGTAAAGCCATATGATTTTTGATAGACGATTTTATCATTTTTAACGATAAGGACATTTCCATTGAACAAACCTCTTGCATAGGATTTTGCCATTAAAGAATCTATTCCGTCAATATAGACTGCATTTTGTTTAATCGATTTTTGATTTCTATTCTTTGCCTCTTTGAAATTATTTAATTCTTGGGCAGAAAGCGTATTTGTAAATAAAACAGTTAGTAATAAGAAAAGTAGGTTTTTCATTTTAATTAATTTTTTTGAGAAAGGATTTGATTGATTTTAAAAGCATTTCTTTAGCATTATCGTTATTCGGATTCTGATTTTATAATTTGATGCAAAGATGCTTTAAAACGCCTCAGTACGTGACCGATTAAAAAAAGTCGAACGCATTTCTTAAAAAAAAATGGATTAATTTGGATTTTTTCTAAAATCTGTCGGCGTTTTTCCTGTATGTTTTTTAAAAGAAGTACTAAACGACGATTTTGAATTGAAACCAACCTTGTAGAGAATTTCCAGAATTGTTAATTCTTTTTGCAAAGGATCCTTTAGTATTTCTTTAGCTTTTTCAATTCTATATTCATTTACGAAATCAAAAAAGTGTTTGTCCATATACAGGTTAATCAAATTAGATAAATCTTTTACGGGCATTTTTACTTGCTCTGATAGATTTTGGATGGTTAACGAAGAATCCAGGTAGGGTTCTTTTTTCACCATAAAATCTTTTAAGAATTCGATTTGTTTATTTTTTTCTTCAACTACCAGAAGACTAGGTTTTTGTTTTGGAAGAACTTCTGTAATAGGTTTCAGACGGGGATTCACTCCTCTGAAAAATTCCGGATTGTTTAATGCGGTAAATAGATACCAGCAAGTACAGAATAAAAACGCCAACCCGTCAAGGGTTACAATCCAGGCTCTGACCTCTCCCAAACCAAAGATAAAAGTAACCAACCACCTTATAAGTACTAAAAAATGTAAGAGATAATATAGAATTGTTATTTTGTAAAGTGCATTAATTACAGAAATATTCGGATTCGTATAATTCTCGAGATAGACTGTTCTAGACTTTCTAATAACCAAAAATGAAGCAATGAAATAAACTTGAAATAGCAATTCGAAAAGAAATTGAAAAAAATGTGTAATAGGCATTTGATTCATGGCCTTTATGAAATGCAATTTCATAGCTGTATTTTCAAAATAAATACCTGACATTAAGAACAAATTGTAAGCAACAAACGGAATAGCGTGTAGTAAATGTTTTGTTTTTAATCGAAAGTCAGAAAAACAAACGGACAATACATAGAGATAAAACAATGCCGGAACCAAATAGACAATACTCCAACGAAAAACCTCAAGGTTGATGAAATTTTCAGGAATATGATGAATCAAAAATTTACTGGCATCTATAGCATTTCCGATAAGAAAAAAAGCAAAAAGGCAATTTCCTAATTTATATTTTGTTTTAACAGTAAGCAAAAACAAAGCAAGAATCAACACTAAAAATATTCCTATAAATGCTGCTATTTCCAAAAAGCTGTATTTGTCCATCGTTTTTTAACGTAGACGCAATTTAATATTTAAATAGGAAAGGTTAAAATAAGTATTGATGATTTTATCCAGATGTTAAAAATACTCTATTCAAATGCTAAAAGTTGTATTGTTTGCTAATGTCAATACTGCCATACGATTGACTTATTTTGAAATTGTTATAGTGATATTGAATAAGCAAGGTGGAAAAGACATTGCAGAATATACTAAAGAAACGCTAAAATCGCTCCAAATTTTTGCTCTTTTCTGAGGCCTCAAACTTGTAGTAAGTAAATAAAAGTGGCGCCACTTGTCTTAAAGTGGCGCCATTTTAGCAAATTTGTGACCTTAACGAGCGTATCTTCAAACACTTTTATCGATGATTTGGTTCGATTGAGCCAAATTAAACAAGAATTGACTTTGATTAACTTAGGATTTAATTTTTTACAGTTGTAAAGTTTTCTCAATATCATTTTAAGTATTTGAAACAAATAAAGTTGTCGTTTTCTAGCACTTATTTTGCTTCGATTGTCTTTTAATGTTGAATAAAGATTTTAATTAGAAGATATTAGTCGATGATTGAATTGAAAATATTTGTATTATTAAGTATAGTGTCAGTTTGCCGCTGCTTTTAATTTCTGGGCTACATCCAACAAAATGAACATTGTTCAAAAAATATTTATATATTTGCATCTTAAAATAATTTTATGAGCATCAGCGAAAGAAAACAAAAGGAAAAGGAAGCACTAAGGCTCCTGATCCTAAACGGAGCTAAAAAGCTTTTCGTTGAAAGAGGCATAGAATATACCACGATCAGAAACATAGCAGATGAGATCAATTATAGTGTTGGTACGGTCTATGTCTATTTCAAAGATAAAAATGCAATCTTTCACGATCTGCATTCGATCGGATTTCAGGAGTTGGGGCAGTACTTCAATGAACTTTTTGCTATAGAAGACCCAATGAAGCGGTTAAAAAAAATGGGATCAGTCTATATTAAGTTTGCCCTAGAAAATTCTGAGATGTATGATCTGATGTTCAACCTGAGAGCGCCAATGGATTATCTGGAAACACAAAAAAACAAGCTGTGGTCGGAAGGAAATGAAACATTCGGTTATGTTAAGAAAACGGTGGAACAGTGTATGCTTAATGGGCATTTCAAGGAACATAATTCTGAAGCCTTAGCTTTTATGATCTGGAGTTTGGTACACGGAATGTGCTGCCTGGAAATTCGGCAGCGAACAAAAGGTGTAAAATTCAGCAGCCCTGATACCATAATGTCTGAGGGCTACAATGAATTTTTAAAAATATTGGAAAGACTCTGAGTTTTTTTGTCTTAAAAAATGAACAATGTTCAAATTAAAAACAATGTATATTAATGAAAAAGTTATCACTCGTATTGTTGCTTTGCTTTGGAATATTAGGATATTCCCAAAGTCATCTGGATCGTTACATCAAAGCCGGTCTGGAAAATAATGAAATCATCAAACAGAAAAACTTCGATATCAACAAAAGCTTATATGCTTTGCAGGAAGCTAAGTCACTGTTTTATCCCTCTGTTGGTCTGGTTGCAAACTATACCATAGCCGATGGAGGCAGAACTATCGATATTCCGATCGGCGATATGCTGAATCCTGTATACAGCACGTTGAATCAGATCACAAATTCCAATTCTTTTCCATCATTGCAAAATCAGTCAGTTTTGATCAATCCAAATAATTTTTACGATGTGAAGATCCACATGACAATGCCACTGTTGAACTACGAAATTATGTACAACAAAAAGATCAAGTCACAGCAAACTACCGTACAAAGGATCGAACTGGAAATTTACCGTCGGGAATTGGTTAAGGAAATTAAAATTGCGTACTATAAATATCTGCAATCAATGGAAGGGATCAGGATCTACGAAAATGCTATGTCCATAGTCAAGGAAAATCAAAGAGTGAACAGGTCGCTTTATAAAAATGAAAAGATCAACCGCACAGCCGTACTCCGAAGTGATAATGAAGTGACAAGAATTGAAGCCAACCTTCAGACCGCTGTTAATACATCTAAAAACGCTAAATCCTATTTTAATTTTCTCTTAAATAAAGAACTAGATTCTGACATTGAAATCGATCAAGATATGCAAGTACCAAATGAAATACTTTCAGAAAATACTGAAAACATGGAAGAATTGCAGAAACTGAATCAGGCGAAAGAGCTCAACGATAATGTTTTTAAGATGACCAAATCCAACTGGTATCCGAAATTAAGCGGATTTGCAGATTTCGGATTTCAGGATTTTGATTTCAAGGTCGACAAATCGTCACGCTATTATTTCGCAGGTTTGAGTCTGGAATGGAACATCTTCTCCGGCAATAAAAACAAGTATAAGATGAAGCAGGTGGATGAGGACAGTAAGAAGATCAGTTCCCAGATTGATAATGTAAAACAGCAGCTGCTGTTACAGTTTCAGGTTTCCCAAAATAATTTGAAATCAGCTTTGGACCAGTATCATTCAGATACCAAACAGAAAGAAACAGCTAAAAAGTACAATGATGATGTGACCAGATTATACAAAGAAGGGATGGCAATTTACATCGAATTACTGGATGCCCAGAACCAACTGGTTAACACGCAGCTCAATGCCAACATCGCCCTTTTTAACTCCTGGATTGCTTTTGCCGAACTGGAAAGAGCCAACGCAACTTTCAGCCTAACTAACAAAAATTAACCATTATGAATAAAAAAATAATACTATTTCTGCTTTCAGTCTTATTGACGACGTCTTGCAAAGAAGAAAAGAACGAATCTAAACCATTTGAAACCGCTGATGTGATTGCCGTAAAAACAGCGGCAGTGGAATCGTTGGCTCTGGGCTCTAATATCAATGCATCAGGTCTGGTGACAACAGAAAACGAAACCACTTATTCTTTTAAAATCGGTGGAGTGGTGAGCGGTGTTTTTGTGGAGGAAGGTCAGTTTTTCAGAAAAGGTCAGCTCCTGGCAACTCTGGATGAGACGGAGATACGTGCCGGTCTGAATCAATCTGACTTAAATGTTCAAAAAAATGAGCGTGACTATAAAAGAGCCACAAACTTATACAAAGACAGTGTATATACTTTGGAACAGGTTCAGAACACCAGAACAGGTCTGGACATTGCCCGAAGACAGAAAGATGCCGTTGCTTTCAACGCAAGATATGCAAAAATATATGCGACAGCTGATGGTTTCGTTTCCCAAAAAGTAGCAAACAAAGGGGAAATTGTGGGTCCAGGTTCGCCAGTTTTACTGATCAATGAAACGTCGCACAATAACAATTATTTATTGAAAGTAGGATTGACAGATACCGAATGGGCCTCTGTAAAGATCGGGCAAAAAGCGGTGGTGACTCTTGATGGCTATCCGGATAAAAAATTTGAATCTTTCGTTTTCAGGAAATCACAGGCAGCTGATAGGGCTATCGGTTCTTTTCAGGTCGAACTAAAACTGATAATGAATGACAGCAAACCCGCCGTAGGAATGTTCGGAAAAGCTGATATTAAGACCGATCAGTCTGAAGATTTGATTGTTATTCCTTACAATTCTTTGCTTGAAGCAGATGGAAACAAAGCATTTGTCTACGTCATTGCAAACAATAAGGTCAAGAAAAGACCTGTGACGATTGCCAGATTCGAAAATGATAAAGTTTTTGTAAAAGACGGGCTTCAGAAAGGCGACAAGATCGCGATCTCCAACAGTGCTTATCTCAATGAGCAGTCAACCATCAAAATAATTAAATAGAATCCGATGAAGATAACAAATTTTGCCGTTAAAAACTATCAGTTTACCCTCATCATATTTCTTCTTGTTGCGGTTGTCGGTCTGTTAACGCTTTTCACAATGCCGAGATCTGAAGATCCATCGACGCATCCACCGCAATATCTGATTACGGTCATCTATCCCGGGACAAGTCCTAAAGATATGGAAGAGCAGGTTGTAAAACCAATCGAAAACAAAATTTACGGTCTTGAAAATATTGATAAAATACTAACAACTGTAGAAGACGGTGTTGCCGCTTTTCAGGTAAAATTTAAATATGGGGTAGATGTAGATAACAAATATCAGGAAATTTCAACCGAAATCAATGCCTTGAAAAACAGTGAACTTCCAAAAGACATTTATCAGATCAAAACAGAAAAAATCTCCTCGGCCGATGTGAAAATTCTGCAGGTTGCATTGGTTTCTGAAACGGTTTCTGAAAAAAAACTCCACGACGAGGCTGACAAGCTTAAAACAAAATTAGAGAAAATCACCAATCTCAAAAATGTGATCTACTCAGGTATTCCCGAACAGGAAATCAGAGTCGATCTGAAGCTGGATAAGCTGGCTCAATTGAGAATCCCGCTGAATTTGGTGATGGGAAGCTTACAAAGTGAAGCAGCCGATATTCCGGGAGGAAGCATCGATATGGGCACCAAGGTTTTCAACGTGAAAACCAGTGGTAAGTTTAAAAATGAGGAGGATGTTGCCAACACGGTCATCTACAATGCCAATGGGAAAATCGTCTATATGAAAGACGTTGCTGAGGTCGGGTACAAATCTCAGACAGTGGATCACATCACAAGAATCAATGGACACCGTTGCGTTCTGGTCAGTGCAGGAATGAAGGATAATGTCAATATAACCGATGTTCAGAAAGAATTTGAGCCTATACTCGAAGAATTCTCAAAAGATCTTCCTGAAAATATCAAACTGGTTAAGAATTTCGACCAGGCAAATATGGTCTCTCAGCGACTCGGGCATTTAGGTGTGGATTTCGGATTGGCCATTGTCCTGGTTATTATAACTTTACTGCCGTTAGGTTCAAGAGCATCAATCATTGTGATGATCTCTATTCCTTTGTCATTGGCATTGGGACTAATAGCGATGAATGCATTGGGATTTTCACTGAATCAGTTAAGCATCGTCGGATTGGTTGTGGCTTTGGGATTGTTGGTCGATGACAGTATCGTGGTCGTCGAAAATATTGAACGTTGGCTTCGTGAAGGTCATTCTAAAAAAGATGCGGTTCTTAAAGGGACTAAGCAGATCGGTTTGGCGGTTGTAGGATGTACGGCAACATTAATTATTGCGTTTTTGCCATTGGCATTTCTTCCTGATATTGCAGGAGAATTTATTCGAAGTCTTCCTGTAGCGGTAATGACAAGTGTTTTGGCCTCAATGCTGGTGGCGCTTACATTGGTTCCTTTTCTGGGCAGTAAGTTCCTGAAGACCCACGATCACGAAGGCGGAAATATTTTTCTGCAGTACCTTCAGAAATTCCTGACCAACAGTTATAAAAGGATTATGCCTAAAGCTTTGAAATATCCTAAAATAACGATCGGGATTTCACTGGCATTAAGTGTTCTGGCATTCGGACTGTTCGGTTTGGCAGGGTTTAAATTATTCCCGACCTCAGAAAAACCGATGTTCCTGATCAATATTAAGACACCGCTTCAATCCAATATTTCGGAAAGTGACCGTGTGGCGAAGATCGTTGAATCTGAATTAAAAAGTCACAAGGAAATTGCCTATTACACTACGAATGTTGGAAAGGGAAATCCACAGATCTATTATAACGTCCATCCACAAGATAGGAAACCGGACTTTGCGCAGATCTTTGTTCAGCTGGACGACGAGGCAAAACCTGAGATCAAAACAGCATTGATCGAAACGTTGAGAGAGAAATTTAAGACGATGCCTTACGCCAAAGTGGAGGTAAAAGATTTCGAGCAGGGTACTCCTATAGAAGCAAATATCGTGGTCCGTCTGTTTGGTGAAGACCCCTCCGTTTTGAGACAACTGTCTTCCCAGGTAGAAAATATTTTGAGAAAGCAGGAGGGAACAGTATACATCAACAATGAGCTGAATACCTACAAGACCGATGTGAAAATAAGGATTAATAAGGAAAAAGCGAGAACGCTCGGAGTACTGACGAGCGAAGTTGATAAAGTAATTCGTCTAGCCGTTGCTGGGCTTCCCGTCGGTGATTATATTGATGACCGTGGCGATGCAAGAACGGTAACTCTTACCTTGCCGAGAGAAAAATTTTCTAATCTGGATGCTTTGGAAAATCTGTATGTCAACAATGTTCAAGGTGCTCCCATTGCGCTCAATGAGATCGCGACCGTTTCGTTTGAAACTTCTCCGACAGCAATCAATCATTTTAATAAATCCAGATTTGCCAAAGTATCTGCAATGTCAGCAAAAGGATACTATGCCAACGATCTGTTGGTAGACATCATACCACAATTGGACAAGCTGAAAATGCCAAAAGGTTATTATTACAAACTGTCCGGCGAGAAAGAATCTGAAGGCGATGCTTTGGGCGGAAATTTTATTTCGGTCATTATTTTGAGCACTTTTCTTTTTATCGCAGTGTTGTTGCTTCAGTTTAAAACTTTCAAAGGAATCATCATTGTCCTTTCAATCATTCCATTGGGAATTTTGGGTGGTGTGATATTGTTGCTGATTGATGGAAGCCCAATGTCCCTGGTTGCCATTATCGGATTCATTGGACTGTCCGGAATTCAGGTTAAAAACTCCCTTCTTTTGGTTGATTTCACGAATCAGCTCAGATTGGAAGGCAAATCAATTGATGAGGCGATTGCAATCGCTGGAGAGACTCGTTTTCTTCCGGTAGTATTAACATCAATTACAGCGATTTGCGGATTGATTCCTTTAGCTTTAAACTCCAATCCTTTGATTGCTCCATTAGCCATCGTATTGATTGGCGGACTCATTAGTTCAACGATTCTCTCAAGAATTGTGACGCCGGTGATGTATAAACTGATCCCGCCAAGTCTCGATATTGAAAAAGAAGAAGAACATTAAAGCAGAATAAAATGATAGAATGTATTTAACCGAAGCATTCCTAATGTGCTTTTGTGTTAGACATTCCTACTTATGTGTTAACCATGTTTTTTTTATCAGCCTACTTTTGTATTAGGATTGTTAAATTTTATTTTAAATATATTTGTTTGGCATACACCTTTTCGAATATGAATACATAGCTCAATAAAGAATTCGTTAGAAGCAATTAGCAAAGGAAATTTTCAGACTTTAGTAACCATTTATTATACTTGGAAGTCATCAAATTATTGATGCTCCTGGTGCTGTTGTTGAAAAAGAAAAACAAGTAACTGCAGACCAGAAAAAGTACTATATTGCTCATTGAAGCACAAATACAAATGGGAACTAACAACATAAATGATTAAAATGGGAAAATTAATTATAGCAAGTTTATTTTTATTGTCAAACCTAAGTGGCTGTCAGCAAAAGCACTCAGTAGCTTCAACGATGGGAAATCAAGATAAGGATATAGATCAGAAAATGCTCGATATTTATAAGCAGGTAAAAATATATGACTATAGCCCATTATATGAGGTGGAATTCAGCCATGATGCATGTGGTTATGAAATTTTAATTAATGATATACCATTGCATCGCTATCTATTTTTAGGCAGTACCAATTTGCAACGACTTCCAATCAATGATCATATACTGAGAAGTGGGCGGCAGGAAATTATGATTCGTCTGTTTCCTCCTCAACTTTCCAATAAAAGCTGGTCACCGACATTTGTTGAAGCTTCTAAGTTTAACATCAAGGTATTACATAGGAAAGCTGATGGATCTTTGGACGACTATAAACAGATTTTTGAATTTAGTACTTCCAATAAACGAGGAACTGAAAACTTCCTGGCCAGCGGACAAAAAGTATTTGAATTTAAAGGAAATTTTGTTGCCGATGTCCCATATCAGTTAGAAGGATGGCACAATTCTCAAGACCTTAGTCGAGAGAATAAGGATGAGTTACTTAAAGAGGCTGTTGCTGCCTATAAAAGTTTTAGAAATATACTGATAAAAAAAGATGTACGCGCCTATGCTTCGTTGATGTATGATAAAGAAGTAGAATTGGCAAAAGCTTACTATTGGAACACCCCCGCAGATTCTAAACAACGGTGGGATGAAATGAGTGGTACAGTGCGCGAAAAGAGAGAAATTTTGCCTATAAAAAGTTTTAAGATGGTGCTATATGGTGACGGAAAAGTGCTGGCACTGCAGCCGACAAGTTTATTGTATAAAGATTACCTATCTGCCATTCATGCCCAGACAGAAAGCGAAGACATTCAAGTTTCGTTTCTACTCCATAAAAAGGTAGGCAGTAATAAACTAACGGCAATCCGGTAATGGTTGGTGAGATTGGCTGGAAAAGAGGAACTGATGTTTTAACAAATGTCAAATGTCAAAAGAATACCTGCTGCTCATTTCAACAGTGGATTGCTTCGATCATTAACAATTTATTGAAGTGGATAGTACATAATAGGAGTATGTTGTAAAGGGGGTATATTATGTGCTATAACAATAGATTCGCTACAAATTAAGAGAGGGTTTTCTTAGCCATAGAAGATACCGGAAATAAAAAGAGGAGACCTTTTGGGTCTCCCTTTCCGTATATCTAAAAGCCTATTGCTGGTAGGTTGCTCCCCAGCAGAGCCTACTTCCTCTTGAGCTTTGAAACTAAATTAATATTTTTTTGTTTTATATAACTTAAGTAAGTATAATTTCTGGGCAATATTACTTCATTCGAGTCCCAAAATTTTGCTGTACATCAGGCTGAATAGGGATAAGATGTTCCAACGACTGTAATTTTTCCCAAGGCGTTTTTCCATTCAAAGAAGAGTGCGGTCTTTTCTTATTGTAAAACTCCTGCCATTCAAAAGCTAAAGCATTTAAATCAAGATCTGAATCAGATAAATCCACTAGCGACCAGAATTCGGATTTGTCAGTCTGTTGGGTTCTTTCTACTTTACCATTTAAATGAGGGGATCTGGGCTTGATGGGTCTGTATTTGATAAAATGTTCATGTAGCTCATATTGAAAGGAATAATTAAAAAACTCCGTTCCCCAATCAGTTTGAATATGCTGTATAGGAAAATAGAATGTATCCAAAATTTCACCTAAAAAATGTATTGTACTTTCTGCTTTTTTATTAGAGTAGATCCTAATAACTTTCATTCTTGTACAGTCATCAATAGCTGTAAATTGATAGGCTTTATTTCTGATTTTAGTAACATCCAGCTGAACTCTATCCCCTGGAACTTCTTTGCTGTATCTTTTGTAATCAGATTTTTTATGCCTTTGAATACAGGATTAACTTTATGTTTAAAGAGTACCCGCCAAACAGTCATTGCAGAAAGCATGATTCCTTTTCGAAGCAGATGAATTGAGATTCTTGCTGCTCCCCATCTTTTTTTCTCTCTTAAATCAAGGATAATAGATTCAGTTTCTTTTGTAACCTTAGTATTAGTAAGGGTTTAGGACGTCTTGACTTGTCTGACAGTCCTTGTTCTCCTTCTTCTTTATATCTTTTTATCCAACGATAAAGTGTTGATCTTGCAATTCTACAGCGTAAAGCTGTTTTTGTTACAGACCCCAATTCTAAATAGATTTTAAGCCAATCTTTGCGAGCCTTGACTTGCTGTTGCTGTTTATTCATGGATAAAAGTTTTAAACTTTATACCATAAATTTAAGTCATTTTTGTAGCGGATCTATTGATACTTTACAGATTATGTTTTCATCACTTAAAAACAATTATTTCATTAAATAAAAATGGCGCCAACTGTCTTTAGTTGTCGCCTTTGGCAAATTTGTGACCTCGCTGGTAGGCTACCAACACTATTTTTAATGATATTGAAAATATTTTACATTTATGTAGTTGAAAATAAGGTGTTTATTTTTTTTGTTCTTTTTATTTGATTCCTGTTAAGTTATCTTAATGGGATTGTGATTTTGAAAATTTGAATATTTGGTTCGAATCAGTTACGCATCTAACTTCCAAATTATTTTTATCTGTATTGGTGAATTTTTAGTGTTGGTTATTTGCAAACTCGGAAGTGATTCGGAGATTCTGTAAGGTTGTCAAAAGACACTATACCACAAAGAGTGTAAGTTAAAAAGTTAGGGGTTGGATTTATGATCTTTGTCTTTCTTAATTTACCGAGAAGGTCTTGTAATGTCGTTATTCTTTCGAAATCTCTTTGCTTTTAGTCACTTGAGGTATATAAATCAAATAATCATAACCCTTAATAACTCTTGACAAGTAAACATCATCTAAAATCAGCTTATTTTGTAAAATGGATTTCTTCAAAGGCCTTAGATCAAAACAGTACCATTGATCGTCTTTCACCATATTCAGAAATGATTTGAAACTATTGGAGTCATCCTTGTCTTCTCCTTTTCCGACAAGCATGATGTGCACCGATTTTCTAAAATTGGCCTCTTCAATATTAGAAATTAAGTTGCCAATATCGTAGATATCAGTTTTTGTTAATATAGTTTCACCTTTTGCTGCATGGACCGCACCAAATTTGAAAAGATTCTTTTTACTTTTCCAATCGGACAGCTGGTTCAGTAAGATGTTTTTTAACAACTGAATCCTTAACAGATGATTTCTATTCGTATAAATCTCTCTGCTTAATTTTAAGTCTTCAATCTCTTTTCGCTCTTTGTCAGAAATTTTTAACTTCAACAATAAGTCTATTTTTTGAAGGCAATCTTCGGATAAGATGTAGTATTTTTCCAAACCATCCTTAGATGCTATTTGTTTAGAATGTTGAAGCATTTGCTCGTAGATCTCAATCGCTTTTTTATTTTTCGAAGTTTCTTTTAATCTGGAAATGACCATTTTATCTGCAAAAATGCTAATCTGTTCGACACCATATATTTTCGTATTGCGTTTGACCAGATCCTTAAACAAATCAAATTCAGGTTTGTATTCCAAAAAAGAAAAATTCGAACTATATTCGTTTACAAACAATTTAAGCCGTTCAGTAGGAAGTGATTTAACTTTTGTTTCAATGATATCGACTGAATAAGGATCAACCTCCAGAAAATAGTTATCAAACTTGACCTCATTGATAACAGCATTTGTAAAATAAGGGATTTCATTGGTAAAATGAGTCTCTCCCAGTAAAACTGAATTAGATTGTTTGATGTCGTTTAACAAGACATCCCATCCTTTTCCCTGAAATGAAATATTCTTGTCACTTTGGAAGGAAAAACCATTCTTTTGAACCAAACTGTCAAGGACTTTGTTTTGAGCATAGTTAAAATTGGTGATGAATGATGTGAGGAGTAAGAATGTTATTTTTTTCATGTAGAATTAGCTTTTTTATGGAGTATTTAGGTAACTGCAGTTCAGTTTTCTGAGGGACTAAAGTAGCCATAATTTCTAATAGTACTGTTCCGAACATGTAAATTAAGGTAATAATATGACTGGAATTGTTGTTCATATATCCATTTATTCCCCAATAGTTTGCTAAAAAGATTGCTTCAGTGCCTGTGACTGCACCAATGCTGAAATTTCAGGTGTCAACTTCTGGCTGAAATATTTTTATAAAATTCTTTTTAAGTATATTAAATTGACTGTTACACTGCCCTCTACCGGTTAAACTATGTATTTCCCGGATACAACAATTAGTATAATAGAAAGTTTGTTATGATGCGCTTAATATTGCATTCGCACAGTTAATTCCATCTATTGCGGCAGATAAAATTCCGCCTGCGTAACCGGCACCTTCTGCACAGGGATATAAACCTTTTACCTGAGGATGCTGATAGGTTTCTTTATCCCTTGGGATCCTAACCGGCGATGATGTTCTACTTTCAACACCAACCAAAATGGCTTCATTAGTATAATAACCTCTAATTTTTTTCCCAAACAAGGGCAATGCTGTACGCAAACTATCTGATACAAAATCAGGCAAAATGTTATCAAGCATTGAACTTTTGGTACCTGGGAGATAAGAATTCCTTGGCAGATCGATCGATAATCTATTGTTCACAAAATCGACCATTCTTTGTGCAGGCGCAACCAAATTGCCACCACCAGCCTCGAAGGCTCTCTTTTCGATTTCTGATTGAAAATGTAACATCCTGAGCGGATCGTAACCCTGAATATCCTCTAAGGTAACCTGAACCACTGTTCCGGAATTGGCAAAAGGGTTGTTCCGCTTAGATGGCGACCAACCGTTAACCACAATTTCATTTTCACCTGTGGCACATGGCGCAATAATACCTCCCGGGCACATGCAAAAAGAAAATACGCCACGGCTACCAACCTGCTCTACCAAACTATAATTGGCCGGTGGTAAGAATTCTGATCGGATATCGCAATGGTATTGTGCTGCATCAATAGTTTCCTGAGGATGCTCTATCCTTACCCCTAAAGCAAAAGGTTTTGCCTCGATCAGAATATTTTTTTTATTTAACAATTCGTAAACATCTCTTGCCGAATGGCCTGTTGCCAAGATAATATCATCGGCAAATAACTTGTCCTGAAAATTAACTTCTATTCCTTTTACTTTACCAAATTCGATTAAAATATCGGTCATCTGGCTATCGAACATCACTTCACCGCCAGCATTTAAGATAGTGTTTTTTATGGAAGTAATAATATGTGGAAGTTTGTTTGTACCGATATGCGGACGGGCATCGATCGTGATATCTGGCTGTGCGCCATGGTTTACAAAAACCTGAAGCACTTTATTAATGTCGCCGCGCTTATTGGACCGGGTGTATAATTTGCCATCTGAATAAGTACCTGCTCCACCTTCACCGTAACAATAATTAGATTCGGTATTTACCAAACCCTGTTTATTTATGGCAGCTAAATCTCTACGGCGTTGCTTTACATCTTTACCGCGTTCGATAATAATGGGTTTTAATCCGTTTTCGATACACTGTAAAGCAGCAAATAAACCTGCTGGGCCTGCACCGATAATGATTACAGGTTTTGCCGTACTTACATTAGGGTAATTGACAGTGTAAACTTCCGGAACGGCTTCTTCATCCACAAAAACCTTTACCTGAAGGCGAAAAATGACTATTCGAGAACGGGCATCTATAGATCTTTTCAGGATTTCAAAGCCTTTTATCCTAGATTCGGATAGTTTTAAGGCTTCAGCCAGTTTTTGGTTGATTAGCTCAGTTTGCTCTACCTCGTGAGGAAGCAATGTGATTTCGATGTCTTTTTGCATATCAAGTCGGGTTTTTATCCCGAACGGTACAAAGATAGACAACTATCAAGAAAAATTGATACTATTTATATGTTGTTGCATATGCTTAATAAACGCCTTGAAATAGTTCATTTATTTGGAAATCAAAAACTTATTGAATATAAGCATTTTTTAATAATTTCATTATTAGTGAAACACTGAGTTTCCGCCGATTTGAAATCAACAAATTTGAATTTTGTTAGCATTTGTTTTGCCTAAATATCTGATATGTTGTATCTTGGAGTTGCTAACTTTGTTAGGACACGATTCTTATACTCTTTAACTTTAAGAGTATGAAAAAGATCAGAAAAAATTACAGTCTAGAGTTTAAGATCCAAGCAGTATCTTTAAGTGAGCAGCGAGGC
>Ga0307412_10000118_pt1 | contig 60701 bp, 55 predicted proteins | sample DK1Cmetagenome_3_FD_203823 | JGI IMG/M metagenome (GOLD analysis project Ga0307412, IMG submission 203823) | Maize rhizosphere microbial communities from greenhouse at UC Davis, California, United States - DK15-C-1 | ecosystem: Host-associated > Plants > Roots > Rhizosphere > Soil | place: USA...
GCTGCCCACGCAGCGCGCAGAATTGCTCTGGCCCCCCATACGGGACGCCCTCGCCCGCATCGCCGAGACCCTGGAGCGCAACGAATTCGACCCGGCAAGTTCCGAGGCCGTGTTTCGGCTGGCCATGTCCGATTACGTGGCCGACCAGGTCATCCGGCCGCTGTTCGTCGAACAACAGATGGTGGCGCCAAACATCCGCATTCACCTGCACCCCTATTCGCTGGACAACACCGCCACGCTGCTGGACAAGGGCGAGGTCGATATGGCTGCGGGCGTGTACTCGAACTTCGGCTCGTCGCTGCGTACCCTGCCGCTCGAGACGCTGACCTATGTGTGCGCGATGCGCAAGGGACACCCGCTGTTGTCCTTGCCGCGTTTCACGCTGGATGACTTCCTGCGCGCCCGCCATCTGGTCGTCAGCTTGCTGGGCACCTCGGCGCTGGTCGACCACGAACTGGCCGCCCACGGCTACAAGCGCAATGCGGTGCTGACGATCAATCAGTTCGCGCTGGCCCCGCGCCTGCTCGCCGAGACCGACCTGATTTGCGTGGTGCCGGTCAACGCGGTGCGCAACAGCCCGCACAGCCACCAGCTTGAAGCCATCGAAGCGCCCTTCCCGTTCATTCCGCGCACCGTCAACCTGATCTGGCACGAGCGTTCCGACAACCTGCCTTCGCACCGCTGGCTACGCGAAGAAATCCTGAAGGTATGCAAGGCGCAAGGGATGTTGTTCGATCCCGCGCAGGGGGCCGAGTCGCATGCTTATTGACCCGGCTTCATTCACGGATGTGATGATTATCAATGCAAATCTTTGATTAGAAGGAATGATGCAGCGTCGATAAGATGCGGGTCACCCTAGCATCGGCGCGCGTCCGCGCCGGCTTCCTGGAGACCAGCGTTGACCCAGACTGCATCCCTCCCCGGCGAGCGCCGTTTCCGCGTCGGCTTCGACGTGGGCGGAACCTTCACTGATTTCACCCTGTTGGCCGAGCATAGCGGCGAACTCTCGTACTTCAAGGTGCCCTCGACGCCGCATGACCCGTCCGAGGCCATCCAGACCGGCCTGGCGCACCTGATGCGCGAACACGGGATCTCGGGCGACGAGCTGGCGCACGTGGGTCACGGCACGACCGTGGCCACCAATATGGTGATCGAACGCCGCGGCTCGCGCTGCGCCCTGGTAACCACGCGCGGCTTTCGCGACGTGCTGGAGATCGGCAGGCAGACCCGTCCGCACCTGTACGACTACAACGTCATCAAGCCCGAGCCGCTGGCGCCGCGCGAGTGGCGCTTCGAGATCGGCGAGCGCATGGCCGCCGACGGCAGCGTGCTGCAAGCGCTGGACGAGGACGAGGTCGTCTCGGTTGCGCGCCAGCTCGCCGCCGCGCAGGTGGAAGCGGTCGCCATCTGCTTCATGCACAGCTACCGCAACGATGCCCACGAGCGCCGCACGCGTGAAATCCTGGCCGAACACCTGCCGGGCGTGTACCTGAGCGTATCCAGCGAAATCCTGCCGGAATTCCGGGAATATGAGCGCATGTCGACCACGGCGCTGAACGCCTACGTTGGCCCGCGCATGGCCGCCTACATGCGCAACCTGGTTGACTCGGTGCAAGGCATGGGCGTGCGGGTGCCTCCCACGACGGTGCATTCCAACGGCGGTTTGATGTCGGTGGAATCGGTGCTGACCGCGCCGGTGCGGACCTGCGTGTCCGGACCCGCCGCCGGGGTGATCGGCGCGGCCGAGCTTGGACGGGCGGCCGGTTTTCACAACCTGATCACGTTCGACGTGGGCGGCACCAGCACCGACGTGTCACTGGTGGCCGAATTGCAGCCGCTGTTCACCTCCAGCCGCCTGGTGGCGGACTATCCGGTGAAGACCTTGATGGTCGACGTGCACGTCATCGGCGCGGGCGGCGGCAGCATCGCGCGCATCGACGATGCGGGCGCGCTGAAGGTGGGCCCGCAAAGCGCAGGCGCCGTGCCCGGGCCGATCGCCTACAACCGGGGGGGCACGGCCGTCACGCTGACGGATGCGCACGTCGTGCTGGGGCGCCTGAATCCCGTGGCGCTGCTTGAAGGCCGGATGGCCGTGCATGCCGAACGGGCGCGCGCCGCGCTTCAGGAACAAGTGGCCGGGCCGCTGGGCATCAGCCTGGAAGAGGCGGCCTACGGCATTCTGCGGATCGCCAACTCGAACATGGCCCGGGCGGTGCGCGCGGTGTCGACCGAGCGTGGCCACGACATCCGCAAGTTCGCGCTGTGCGCCTTTGGCGGCGCCGGCGGCCTGCACGCGGCCGAGCTGGCGCGCGACTGCGGCATCGGCACCCTGTTGATCCCGCAGGAACCCGGCACCATGTGCGCGCGCGGCATTCTTCTGTCGGACATCTCAATGGACTTCGTCCAGACGCTGATGGCCAACGCCAACGACGCGGGCTGGCAGGCGGTGCAGCAGGCGCTGGACACCTTGGCCGGCAAGGCGCGCGCGTGGCTGGCGGACGAAGGCGTGGGCGATTCCGCCCAGCGCCTGACGGCCGTCATCGATGCGCGCTACCAGGGCCAGAATTTTGAGATCCCGGTGCCGCTGGAGGGCATGCGGCTATTGCCGCTGGCGGATTTCGTGGCCGCCTTCAGCGCGGCCCACATCCGCGAGTATGGCTACGACGCCACCGGCCGCTCGGTCGAGATCGTCAACTGCCGCGTTCGCGCGGTGGGCCTGGTGCCGCGCGCGCCCATCGCCCACGTGGCGGGCGGCGCCAGCCTGGCGGGCGCGGTCAAGGAGCGCCGCGCCGTCTACTTCGAAAACGCCGGCTGGGCCGACACGCCCGTCTATCGCCGCGCCCTGCTTCCGACGGGCGCCCCAGTCGACGGGCCGGCCGTCATCGAGGAAATGAGTTCGACCACCGTGATCCTGCCCGGCCAGCAAGCGCGCGCCGACGACTACGGCAACCTTGTCGTCACTCTCAACCACTAAGGCAAACCGACATGACCACCGCACCGACTGCCGCCGATACCGACGCCTTCGACCCCATCGAGATGGAGGTCTTCAGCAACCGCCTGCTGTCCATCACGGAAGAGATGGGCAACACGCTGATCCGCTCGTCCTTTTCCAGCAACATCAAAGAGCGCAAAGACTGCTCCGTGGCGCTGTTCGACGCCGCCGGCCGACTGGTTGCCCAGGCCGCCCACGTGCCGGTGCACCTGGGCTCTTTGTCGGGCGGCATCGACGCCGTGCTGCGCCGCTACGGCGTCGCCGGCATCCGCCCCGGCGACGCTTTCCTGTGCAATGACGCCTATCTGGCCGGAGGGACCCACGCGCCGGACATCACTGTCGTATCGCCCATCTTCTGCGACGGCGTGCTGCGCTTTTTTGCCGCCAACATCGGCCATCACACGGACGTGGGCGGGGCCGTGCCGGGCTCGACCTCGCACCACCTGAAGACCGTGTGGGAGGAAGGCATCCGCCTGCCGGCAATGCGTATCGTGCGGCAAGGCGAACTGGACCTGGATCTGCTGGAAATGATCGCGCACAACACGCGCGAGCCGGACAACCGCATGCACGACATCCGCGCGCAGATCGCCACCAATGACAAGGGCGCCCGGCTGATGCTGGAACTGGTACGGCAGTCCGGACTGGAGACGGTGTTGTCCGCCATCGATGGCATCCTGCGCTACACCGAGCGACGGCTGCGCAACCGCATCGCCCAGTTGCCCGAAGGCAGCGCGTCCTTCACCGAACGCATGGACGACGACGGCATGGGCGGCGACCCGGTGGTGATCCAGGCCAACGTACAGGCGCGCGACGGCCAGCTGCACGTGGACTTTACCGGCACCGGCAAGCAGGCGCGCGGCGCTTTCAACCTGCCGGCCAGCGCGCTTAACGCCAGCGTGTACTTTGCCGTCAAGGCCATGCTCGACCCCGAGCTGATGCCCAACAACGGCCTGTTCCAGCCCATCACCATCAGCGCGCCCGAGGGCACGATCACCAATCCGGTGTTTCCCGCCGCGGTGGGCGCGCGCGTGACCACCGCGCAGCGCGTGGCCGGCACCGTGATCGGCGCCCTTGGCCAGTTGCTGCCGCCGGGCCGCGGCATGGCCTCGTCCAACGACGTCATGCCATCGATGCTGTTTTCGGGCCCCATGCGCGACGGCAAGGGCACCTTCGTCTATCTTGAAACGCTGGGCGGCGGCGCGGGCGGGCGCGCCCGTGGCGACGGCATGGACGGCATCCAGGTCAACGTCACCAATACATCCAATCTGCCCGCCGAGGCCCTGGAGATCGAGTACCCCCTGTTGGTCGACGAATACGCGCTGGTCAACGACACGGGCGGCGCGGGCAAGTACCGCGGCGGCATGGGCATCGCGCGCCAGATTCGCTCGCTGCACGACCAGCTGGCCTGCACCATCCGTTGCGACGCGGCGCTGTTCGGCGCGGCCGGACTGGATGGCGGCCTGACCGGCGGCACATCGCGCCTGATCCAGAACCCGGGCCGCGCCGACGAAAAACGCCTGCCAAACAAGATCTCGGGCCACGGCCTGCCGGCGGGGGTCTCGGTGCGTCTGGAAACGCCCGGCGGCGGCGGCTATGGCTTACCGGCCGAGCGAAGCCTGGCGGATATTCGCCGCGATATCGTGGGCGGCAAGGTAAGCCGCGCGGCCGCCGAGCGCGACTACGGGCCCGAGCGCGTGGCCCGCGCCCTTCAACAGGAAAACGCATGACCGGCGCCGCACAGCCCGCGCCACGCAGCGGCGGCGAAGCCTTGATTGCGCAGTTGCAGGCCTTTGGCGTGCGCCGGGTCTTCATGGTGCCCGGCGAGAGCTTCCTGCCCTGCATCGACGCCCTGTACGCGCGGCGCGACACGATGGAATCCATTGTCTGCCGCCAGGAAGGCGGCGCGGCCTATATGGCCGAGGCGCACGGCAAGCTGACGGGCCAGCCCGGCATCTGCTTCGTTTCGCGCGGACCCGGCGCCACCAACGCGGCCATCGGCGTGCACACCGCCCGTGAAGACTCCACGCCCATGATCCTGTTCATCGGCCAGGTCGGCGGCGATACCGCCGACCGCCAGTGCTTCCAGGAAGTGGACTATCGCGCCATGTACGCACCGCTGGCCAAATGGGTGGCGCAGATCGAGCGCGCCGACCGGATCCCGGAATACGTGGCGCGCGCCTGGACCGTTGCCACCAGCGGGCGCCCTGGCCCCGTGGTGCTGGCGCTGCCCGAGGACATGCTGGCCTGCCTGACCAGCGCGCCGCTGGCCGCGCCCCCCGCAACGCCGCAGGCCTGCCCCACGCCGACCGACATGCAGCGGCTGCGGCAGATGATCGAAACCGCCGCCACGCCGTTGCTGCTGCTGGGCGGCTCGCGCTGGTCGGATGCCGCGCGCACGGCAATACGCGACTTCGCCCTGCGCTTTGACCTGCCGGTCGCCACGGCCTGGAGACGGCTGGAACTCTTCGACAATGACCATCCCAACTTTGTCGGGCAGGTCAGCGCCAGCATGCCCGCACACCAGAAGCGGGTGGTCATGGACAGCGACCTTGTCATCGCGCTGGGTACGCGCTTGTGCGAACCGACCACCCTGAACTACGAGTGGATCGCCTCGCCCACGCCGCGCCAGACCCTGGTGCACATCCACCCCGACGCCAACGAGATCGGCCGGCTGAGCACGCCGGCGCTGGGCATTGCCTCCAGCATCGACGGCTTTGCCCAGGCCGCTGCGGAACTCGCGCCCACGCCCGGCTGGCAGGCGCGTCGTAGCGGCTTGCATGCCGCGGCGCCGGCGCTGGCGCTGCCGCCCACCCCCGGCCCGCTCGACCTGAACGCGGCCGCCCGCCATGTGGCGGCCTCGCTGCCCGCCCGCGCCTGTGTCACCGTGGGCGCGGGCAACTACGCGCTTTATGCCCATCGGCACATCGCCTTCAAGGGGCTGGGCAGCCAGCTGGCGCCAGCCGTGGGCGCCATGGGCTACGGCCTGCCGGCGGCCATTGCCGCCAAGCTGCACGACCGCGACGCCGCGGTCATCTGCTTTGCCGGCGACGGCTGCTTTCAGATGACCATGCAGGAAGTGGCCACCGCTGTGCAGCATCAGCTGGGCATCGTCATCCTGGTGTTCAACAACGGGCTGTACGGCACCATCCGGTTGCACCAGGAACGGGCCTACCCTGGCCGCGCATTGGCCACGACCCTGATCAATCCCGACTTCGCCCTCCTGGCGCAAAGCTATGGCGCCTTCGGCCGCCGGGTCGCGTCCACCGAGGATTTTGCACCGGCCTACGACGCCGCGCTGGCCTACACCCGCGAGCGCCGGCTGCCCGCCATCCTGGATCTGGTGTACGACGCCGACATCATCCTGCCCGACCGCACCCTGTCGCAGATGCTGGCCGAGAAGGCCGGCGCCACGGAGCCGCGCGCATGACTGCCCTGCTGCGCCGCGTCGCCCCGCTGGCGGGGCCCGCCCTGCGCCTGACCTGGAACGGCCAGCCGATAGCCGCACAGCCCGGCGACACCGTGCTGACCGCGCTGCTGCTGGCCGGCGACCGGTTGCGCACCACCTTGGGCGCGGGCGCGCCGCGCGCGGGCTTCTGCCTGATGGGCGCGTGCCAGGACTGCTGGGTGCATCTCTCCAGCGGCCAGCGCGTGCGCGCCTGTTCCACCTTGGCCGAGGATGGCATGGCACTGGTCGACACCCTGCCCGGAGAATGCCCATGAACGTGCCCTCTTCGGCCAGCGCCCAGCCGCAGATGGTGGTGGTGGGCGCCGGGCCGGCCGGCGTGCGCGCCGCGCAAACGCTTCTGCGCCATGGCGTGCGGCCCGTCATCATCGACGAGGCGCCCTTGCCGGGCGGTCAGATCTACCGCCAGAGCCTGGTGCCGCGCGGCAGCGCGCGCCAACGCTATGGCTTTGAACACAAGCGCGCCGCCGCCCTCCACGCGGCGGGCGCCCAACTGCGCGGGCAGGCCGATTACCGCGCCCGGACGGCCGTCTGGAACGCCACGCCCGGGCATCTGGATCTGGTGCGTGACGGCGACCTTGATGGGCTGCGCTACTCGCACCTTCTGATCGCCACCGGCGCCACCGACCGCGTCCTGCCCTTTCCCGGCTGGACCCTGCCCGGCGTCTTCTCGCTGGGCGGCGCCCAGATCGCGCTTAAAGGTCAGCATTGCCTGCTAGGGCCGCGCATTGTGTTCGCGGGCACCGGCCCGCTGCTGTACCTCGTTGCGTATCAGTACGCGCGCGCCGGCGGCCAGGTGCAGGCCGTGCTGGACAGCGCGCCCCTGGCCGCGCAGGCAAGCGCGTTGCCCGCGCTGCTGAACCAGCCCGGCACGCTGGCCAAGGGCCTGTACTACCTGGGATGGCTGCGCGCTCACGGCGTACCCGTGCATCACTCGGCCAACCTGCTCGCCACGCACGGCACATCCCGCGTCGACGGCGTGCGCGCGCGCATCGGCGGCGCCGAGCGCGACTTCGCGTGCGACGCGCTGGCGGTCGGCCACGGCCTGCGCGCCGAAACCCAGCTGGCGGACCTGCTTGACTGCGCCTTCGACTTCGACGTGGCGCAGCGCGCCTGGCTTCCGCAACGCGACGCCGACGGTCGCAGCACGGTCGCCGGCGTCTACCTGGCCGGCGACGGCGCGGGCATCGGCGGCGCCATGCTGGCCGAGCTTTCGGGCGAGCGCAGCGCGCTTGCCATGCTGGCCGACTGCGGCATCCGCGTCGATGCCCCCAGACTGCGCTGGCTTGCGCGCAGGCAGGCCGCGCTGGCACGCTTCCGGCAAGGGCTGGACCGCGCCTTCCCGTTACCAGGCACGGACGCCGGCTGTGATGACGGCGTCATGGTCTGCCGCTGCGAGGAAGTGCGCGCTGGCGAACTGCGCGCCGCCGCACGGCAATACGCCGTCGATGACCTCAACCGCCTCAAGGCCCTGACCCGCATCGGCATGGGCTTGTGCCAGGGCCGCATGTGCCAGAGTGGCGCCGCCGAACTGCTGGCGGACTGCCGGCGAATTCCGCTGTCGGCCGTTGGCCGGATGCGAGGACAGGCGCCCGTCAAACCGCTGCCATTCGCCGTCCTGGGCAAGGATCCGTCATGACCCTGTTGCACACCGACGTCGCCGTCATCGGCGCCGGCCTGGTCGGGGCCAGCGCGGCACTTGCCCTAAGGCGCGCCGGCGTCGCCACCGTCCTGATCGAGCGCGGCCTGTGCGGCGCGCGCGCCAGTGGCGTCAACTTCGGTGGCGTGCGCCGCCAGGGCCGCAACATCGAACAGCTCTACCTTGCCCAGCGCGCCCACGGCATCTGGGCAAGGCTTCCCGAATTGATCGGCACCGACGCGGAATATGTGCGCACCGGACACCTCAAGCTTGCCCGCTCGCAGGCGGACCTGGACAAGCTCGTCGCCTATCGCGATAAGGTCCGCGACTTCGACCTGGGCCTCGATATCCTGGATCGCGCGGCGCTGCGCCGGCGTTTTCCGGCCCTTGCGCCCGACATCGTCGGCGGCTCACTCTGCCCAGAGGACGGCCAGGCCAACCCCCGCCTGGTCGCGCCGGCTTTCGCCCACGCCGCCGCGCGTGCTGGCGCCCTGCTGCTCGAGGACTGCGCCATCGCCCACGCCGACACCCAGGCCGAAGACTTCCTGCTGACTGCCGCGGATGGCCGCCAGATCCGGGCGGGCACGGTGATCAATGCCGCCGGCGCATGGGGCGCCGTCGTCGCCGGCTGGTTCGGCGACGTCTTACCGTTGCACGTCAAATATCCCACCATGCTCGTCACCGAACCCTTAACGCGACAGATCGGCGTTTCGCTGGGCGTCGAGGGCGGGGGCTTTTACGCAAGGCAAGTGGCACGCGGCAATTTCGTCATGGGCGGCGGCTACGGGCACGCCCTGCCCGGCGACCGCAGCCGCCCTGGCCCTGCCGCCCTGGCCGAGCTTGGCCGCACCGCCCCCGCTATCCTGCCGGCTCTTGCCCGCGCCAGCATCATCCGCTGCTGGTCCGGCATCGAAGGCTACTTTGCAGACAAGAATCCCGTCATCGGTTTCAGCGCCAGGGTGCCGCGCCTTCTACACGCCTTCGGTTTCTCTGGGGGAGGCTTCCAGATCGCACCGGCGGTGGGGGAGACCCTTGCCGACATGGCATTGGACCGAGGCCGCCTTTTGATGGCGGATCGCTTTTCCCCCAAGAGATGGACCCGCTAGAAGAAATGTAGCGAGTCGATCCCGCGCAACGCGGCGCTAAAACCGGTTGACGAACCACTGCCAGCGGCCAAGAGGCGCCATTGAATGACAAAGCTTGAGCCGCTGCTAGAGGTTGGGAGGTTGCCGCGGCCATCTGGGCCAAGGTGCGCGCCGCAAAGTGCTTGGGCGCCGGCGCCAAGCCATCACGGCTCCGGAATATTTTCCCGAAAGATGACCTGAAGCCGCGGCAGGTAGCTGGGTTCGGGCGCACCCTTCACGGCCGCCACCAGCAGCTTGACGATCTCGCGCGCCTCGACGCGCGGGTTCTGGTCGATCACGGCGTCCATGGTGCGATCGAGCAACAGGCGGCGCGTGGCTTCGGTGAGGTCGTGGCCCACGAAGACAATGCGATGGGCGGACGCGGCCTTGCTTGAGCGAGCCTCGTTTGCCCACGCCTCAGCCGGCCGCGCCTCTTTCAGCGCCCGCGCGATGCCTTGATTGCCGGCGCCGATGTTGTAAATCGCGTGCGGCGGCTCTTTGCGCAGCAGATCCTGCGTGACGGCAAAGGCGCGGTCGCGGTCGTCGCCGATTTCCAGAATGTGTGCGATGCGCAGGTGCGGAAACTCTTCGCTAAGCAGCGAGCGAAAGCCCATCTCGCGCTCTTCGTGGCCCCGATACGCCAGCGACCCTACGAACACCGCGACCCTACGCTCCGTGTGCTGTGGCAGAAACCGGCCCAGCAACAGCGCGGCCAGGCGGCCCGCGGCGCGGTTGTCGATGCCCACGTAACCCAGTCGCGCCGAGATCGGGATGTCCGACACCAGGGTGCTTACATGCACGCCGCTGTCGCGCAGCGCCATGATGGCGTCGCGCACTTGAGGATGGTCCAGCCCGACCAGGCCAACGGCCTGCGTCTGGTCGCGCAGCTCGTAGAGCTTTTGCGCGAGCTTATTGGCGTCGAATCCCTCGATCAGATGCAGGCGGGCCCGCACATCGGGGCGGGTGGCGGCTTCTTCAAGCAGGTGCTGGCCCAACGCGGTCATGAAGCTGTTGGTGCCGGCGGGCAAAACGAAATCGACCCGCACGTCCCGGCTTGCGGCATCGGCGCCCTGGACGAAGTAGCCAAGACGATTGGCGATGGCCAGCACGCGGTCGCGTGTCTTGCCGCGCACGCCGTCGCGGTCGTTCAGCACCCGGTCCACGGTGGCGGTGGACATGCCGGCTTCACGGGCAATGAGGGAAATGGTGGGGCGCATGCGGGACAAGGCTCTCAAGACACCATCAGGACGATGGTAGCGAGGCCATCATAACCCATCATTTGCAATCATTCAGGATCAAAAAAGTAACGTTTCCGCCCTGGAAGCGCCATCCGTCTTTACCCCTGATTGTTTTGATGTGATTATCGCGGCTCAATAACATCAAACACCGCACGGCAGGATGCCAGGCAGTCGACAGTGCATACCCAGCCGGCAGGAGGAGCACATGTCGCACCCTACCCTGGTGCCCGACCCGCCCGTTCGGGAACGGCGCTTTCGCATCGGCTGCATCGGCGCCGGCATGATCATGGCCGAATGCCATCTGGCGGCTTACCAGCAGGCCGGCTTCACGGTGGCGGCGATCGCGTCGCGTACCCGCAGCAAAGCGGCCGCCGTCGCCGAACGCTACGGCATCCCGCGGGTGCATGAGGATCCCCTGGCCCTGATCGCCGATCCGCAGATCGAAATCGTGGACATCGCGTATCCGCCCGACCAGCAGCCCGAGCTGATACGCGCCGCCTTGCGCGCCCCGCACGTGCGTGGCGTGCTGGCGCAGAAGCCGCTGGCCCTTTCGCTGGACGAAGCCCGCGCCTTGCGCGACGAGGCGCGGGCCGCCGGCAAAATCCTGTCGGTAAACCAGAACATGCGCTACGACCAATCGATGCGCACGCTCAAACAGCTGCTGGACCAGGGCGTGCTGGGCACGCCGGTGTTCGCGCAGATCGACATGCACGCGATCCCGCACTGGCAGGACTTTTTGCGCGGCTATGACCGGCTGACGCTCTCGAACATGAGCGTGCATCACCTTGATGCCCTGCGTTATCTGTTTGGCGAGCCCACCGAGATCACCAGCATCACCCGCCCCGACCCGCGCACCGAGTTCGCGCATCAGGATGGACTGGTCAGCACCACGCTGCGCTTTGGCAACGGCCTGCTTGCGCTGTCGCTTGAAGATGTGTGGTCGGGCCCGCGGGCCGAGGGCTACCCCGACGACCAGCACATTCGCTGGCGCGTGGAAGGCACCGAGGGCGTCGCGCGCGGCACCATCGGCTGGCCCACCGGCGAGCCGTCGACCCTGAGCTACGCCTCGCGCGCGGCCCAGGGCCATACCGACGGGCGCTGGGTCACTCCCACGTGGGACACGATGTGGTTCCCGCATGCCTTCATCGGCGTGATGGAGCAGTTGCAGTACGCGCTGGCCAGCGGTACCGAGCCTGCGTTGAGCGTGACCGACAACGTACGCACGATGGCGCTGGTCGAGGCCGCGTATACGTCCATCGCCGAAGGCCGCACAGTACGGCTGCCGGCTGTTGAATAACCAGACAGAAAAAACAGACGGAGACAACCATCATGATCCAGACCGGAATCTTCTCGGGCTACTTTCCCTATGAGCTGGAGCGCACCGCCAAGGTGATCCGCTCACACGGCTTCAACACCGTGCAGCTGGACCTGCATTTCAAGGACATGGAGCTCGGCCCGGGGCAGCTGACCGCGCAGAAATGCACGCAGATCCGCGACACCTTCCGCCACTGCAACCTGCCGGTGTCCTGCATCTCGGCCTATACCAATATCGTTCATCCCGATCCCGCCGAGCGCCAACGCCGCAACGGCTATCTCAAAGAGATCCTCACGCACGCGCGCCAATTGGGTTCGCCTTACGTGATCTCGGAAACCGGAACGTTCGCCACCGACAGCGACTGGGTGCATCACCCCAGGAACAAGACCGAGGAAGGCTGGGACCAGTGCCGCGCGGTGATCGCCGAGCTGTCGCAACATGCCTATGACCATGGCGCGGTGTTCCTGCTTGAGACCTACGTGAACAACGTGGTGGGCTCGGTCGAGGAAACGCTGCGCATGTTCGCCGAGGTGGACCACCCTGGCCTTGGCCTCTTGATGGATCCGACGAACTACTTCGAAGCGCACAACATCGACCAGATGGACCGCACGCTGAATCAGGTGTTCGACGCGCTCTCCGACAAGATCTGCATCGCGCATGCCAAGGACGTAAAGCGTTCGGGCGATGACAAGTCGGAAAAGCACAGCGACATTGGTGACGAGGGCGCGGCCGAGAGCCATACCTTCCGTGGCGTGGGCGAGATCGAGCTGCCGGCACCGGGCCTGGGCGCGCTGAACTACGACCTTTACCTGCAGCGCCTGGCGAAGAAGCACCCCAACATTCCCATCATCATCGAACACTTGACCGAAGACGACGTGCCGCGCGCCAAGACCTTCCTGGACGAGCGGCTGCGCGCGAACGGCCTGTAGGCCGCCTGGCGCAACAGAGGCGCACCCCGAGGCACCATTGCACAAGGCCCGCGGCGCGCCTGCGAACAAGATTCTGAACACCGACACCGGCAAACGCGCATCCGCGCCTTTGCCAGGGAGAATTCATGCCTGACATTTACGGAACCTGGATGACGCGCCGCGACGTGGGAGCGCGCACCGGGCAGCTTGCGCAGTTTGCCGGCGTACGCCTGATGACGCTGGACGACGGGCTGGAGCGCGGTATCCGCATGCTGGAGTTCCGCAGCGGCACGGGCCTGCGTTTCACGGTGCTGGTGGATCGCGCGATGGACATCGCCGATTGCGAATACCGCGGCTTTGCCATGGGATGGCAGTCGCCGTCGGGCTTTCGCCATCCCGGCCTGCATGACTACGAAGGCGAAGGCGGACTGGGCTGGATGCGCTCGTTCTCGGGCCTCATGATCACCTGCGGACTGGACCACATTCTGTTCATGTACGACGCACCGGCCGACAACTATGTGTACGGCCCGCGCAAGACCGCCAAGCAGTCCATCCACGGTCGCGTGGGCACCATACCGGCGCGCCTGACCGGCTACGGCGAACGCTGGGACGGCGATCGCTGCGTGCTCTGGGCAGAGGGAATCGTAAGCCAGGGTACCGTGTTCGGCGAGCACCTGGAGCTGCATCGCCGCATCGAGATCGAGGTGGGCACCAACGACATCAAACTGTCGGATCGCGTGGTGAATCGCGGCTTCTACCGCACGCCGCATATGCTTTGCTATCACATCAACCTGGGCTATCCAGTGCTGGACGCCGACTCGCGCTATCTGGCGCCGATCCGCGATGTGGTGTGGGCCGCGCACGAGCAAGACTACCGCAAGCAGGGCGTGGGCTACCGCCGCATGCCGGCGCCGCAATTGGGCTTTCATGAGCAGGTGTGGCAGCACGAGATGGCCGCCGCCGCCGACGGCAGCGTCCCGGTGGCCCTGGTGAACGATAAGCTGGGCCTGGGCATGCAGGTCAGCACCTTCAAGCATCAATTCCCTTGCCAGTATCAATGGCAGAACCTGCAATCGGGCCAGTATGCGATGGGCATCGAGCCCTCGACCAACCACGTGCTGGGCCAGGGCGCGGCGCGTGAGCGCAACGAACTCATCTGGCTGGAACATGGGGAAGAGCGCCGCTACGACACCACGTTCAGCGTGCTGGGCTCGCCCGCCGATATCACGGCATGCGAAGCCCGCATCCGCGCAATCGCGGTGCAGCCCGAAGCCGATTATCCGCCGTTGTCGGGGCGCTTCGCGCCCATCGCGGGGCGCACATGAGCGCGCGCTTCTCATTGCAAGGCCGTCGCGTGCTGTACACGGGCGCGGCGGGCGGCTTCGGCGTGGACACCACGCTTGCGCTGCTGGAAGCGGGCGCAAGCGTGATCGCGCTGGACAACCACGCCGGGCATATCGATCGCCTGCGCAGCACCGTGCCGGCGCGGCTTTCCGACCCGCTTCACATCTTGCAGGTCGACCTTGCCGACGCCAGCGCGCTGCAGTCGCACCTTGAGCAGCTGACCGCCCAGGGCCCGATCGATGTGGTCATCAACAACGCGGCAATTTACCCCTCGCGCCCGTTCGAGGAATACAGCGACGCAGAGCTGGCGCGCGTGCACCGCGTGAACGTCGAGGCGGCCATTCAGATCGTCCGCGCGGCGCTGCCCGGCATGCGCGAGCAGCAATGGGGCCGCGTGATCAACATCTCGTCGATCACGCTGTCCGGCGGCTGGGAAAACCTGCTGCCCTACGTGCAATCCAAGGGCGCGATGGTGGGCGCCACGCGCGCATTCGCCCGCGAGTTCGGCAAGTGGGGCATCACGGTCAACGCCATTTCGCCGGGCGCGTTTCCCACCGACGCCGAGAAGATCCATCCCGATCCCGAGGGCTACAACCGCATGGTGCTCGAACGCCAGTCGGTGAAGCGCCGCGGGCACGCAGGCGACATCGCCGCGGCCATCGTTTTCCTTGCCTCGGACGAGGCGGGTTTCATTTCCGGACAGACGCTGGCAGTTGACGGCGGCTGGGTCATGCATTGAGGCGCATCGGCGCACGCAAAGGGTAGAAGCATGAGTATTCTTTCTGGCTACAAGATTCTGGACTGCTCCATCGCCATGGCGGGGCCTTTCGCGGCGCAGCGCCTGGGCGACCTGGGCGCCGACGTGATCAAGATCGAGCCGCCCACCGGCGAATGGCAGCGGCACGCGCCAGCCGGCGGCATCACGGGCAACAAGATCAACGTGTCTTTTCTCTCGTTGAACCGCAACAAGCGCTCGCTAGCGATCGATCTGAAGAGCGCCGGCGGCAAGGAGATCATCCAGAAGCTTGCGGCGCAGGCCGACGTGTTTATCCAGAACTACCGTCCGGGTGTCGCCGGCCGTCTGGGTGTTGACTACGAGACCCTGTCGGCGCTGAACCCGCGCCTGATCTATGTATCGATGTCGGGCTTCGGCGAAGACGGCCCCTATGCCACGCGCCCGGGTCAGGACCTGCTGTTGCAGGCGATGTCGGGCGCCATGCTGTCGTCGGGCCGTGCGGGCGAAGCGCCACGCGCGGCAGGCCAGTATGTGGTCGACGCCGTCACCGCGTATTGCGCCTTCGAAGGCGTGCTGGCCGCGCTGCTGCACCGCGAGCGTACCGGCGAAGGCCAGAAGGTCGAGGTCAACATGCTGGATGCGATCACTACGATCCAGATGCAGGAGCTCTCGGTCTACACCGTGGGGCACAAGCCGCAGGTGCGCAGTGCCGAGCCGCATGCCCACGTGTACATCCGTGCGCCCTATGGCACCTTCGCGACAAGCGACGGCTATCTGGCGCTTGCCATGCCCGACATGAAAGTGCTGGCGCGCGTGACTGAAGAGCCGCGCCTGGCGGAGTACACCGACGAGCGCGACGGTTGGGAGAAGCGCGACGAGATCTATGCGCTGGTGCGCGACACGCTTGCCAAGGCCTCGACGGCCGACTGGTTCGCCAAGCTCGATGCCGCCGGCATCTGGTGCAGCCCCGTCTATGGATACGCCGATCTGGTCGAAGATCCGCAGATCGCCCACAACGGCACCTTCGTCGAATACGAGCATCCGACCGAAGGCCGGATCAAGACACCGGGTTTTCCGATCCGCTTTTCCAAGACGCCAAGCCAGGTGGTGCGCGGCGCACCGCTCACCGGCCAACACACCGACGAAGTACTGCGTGATTTTGGCTTCAGCGCCGACGAGATCGCCGCGCATGCGGCCTCGGGCGCAGTGCTGCGTGGCGTCTCGGAATGAGCGAGCCCGCCCTGCCCTACCGCGGCCTTACCTGGGACCACCCGCGCGGCTTTAACGCCTTGCACGCCGCCACCGCGCACACGCCGCTTGTGCACTGGGACAAGCAGTCGCTCGAAGGCTTCGAATCGGCGCCCATCGCCGAACTCTGCGCCCGCTATGACCTGGTGGTGCTGGATCACCCCCATCTGGGCGAGGCCCTGGCGCACGATTGCCTGCAATCGCTTGACACCGTGTTCGCGCCCGACGAGCTGGCGCGGATTGCGCGCGATAGCATCGGGCTGTCGTACGACAGCTATCGCATGGCCGACCGCCAATGGGCGCTGCCGCTGGACGCCGCCACGCAGGTCATGGGCACGCGCGCCGATCGGCTCGACGGCCCCGTGCCGCGCACCTGGCGCGAGGTGCTGACGCTGTCGCAACGCAGCGGCGCGGTCGCGCTCAGTTGGGGCGGTCCGCACCCGTTCCTGTCGTTGCTGTCGATCGCGGCCGCCATCGCGCCCGATACCGACCTGCGCCCGCACGGCGCCTGGCACGACGAGGCGACGCTTGCCGACGCTTGCGATGTGCTTAGCGAATTGGCGCGGCTCACGCCCGCGCACGCCCTGGCCTACAACCCGATCGCGCTGCTTGGCCACATGAGCGCGCGCGACGACATCGCACTGTGCCCGCTGGTCTATGGCTATGTGAATTACGCCACCGCCGCGGTGGCGAAACCGCTTACGTTCCGCGACGCGCCCGAGGCTGAAACGGGCCGGCCCGGCTCGATCCTCGGTGGCACCGGCATTGCGATATCACGGCGCTGCATCGTGGGGCCGGAATTGCGCGCGCATCTACTGTGGTTGCTCGCGGCCGATACCCAAAGCCGGTTCATCCCGCAGCACGAAGGGCAGCCGAGCCATCGCGGCAGCTGGGCCGACGCGACCGTGAATGCGGCCAGCGGCAACTTCTATGCCAACACGGCCCGCACACTCGAAGCCGCCTCGATCCGGCCCCGGCACGATGGCTACATCGCCTTCCAGGCCGAGGCCTCGCAATTCCTGCGTGACGGCGTCGCCGCCCGCGCATCCTCCCACGCATTGGCGCGCGGCCTGACCCAGCGTTTCCAGGCCAGCCTGACCGGCGCCCCCAAGCACACCGCAACATAAGGATTTCGACGTGAGCGCACTCGTCAATCTCAGTATCGATGGCCATGTCGCCATCATCGAACTCAATCGTCCCCAGAAGCTGAACGCGATGACGCCCGAGATGGCCGACCTGCTGATCGCGGCGGTGCAGCAATGCAACACCGACTCGCAGGTGCGCGCGGTGATCCTGACCGGCGCCGGCCCCAAGGCCTTCTGCGCCGGCTCGGACATTACCGAGCTTGACCGCTACGCCACCCCGTGGGATTTTCGCAATCGGCTTGACTACTGCGACTGCGTGCGCATGTTGAAGAAGCCCACGGTGGCGGCGATCAACGGCTATACCTTCGGCGGCGGCCTGGAAATGGCGTTGGCCTGCGATATCCGCATCGCCTCCGACAACGCGCGCCTGGGCGCGCCCGAGATCAAGCTGGGCTGGATCGGCGGCGGCGGCATGACGGCGCAGCTTGTCCATGCGGTCGGCCCGAGCAACGCCGCACTGATGGTGCTGACCGGCGACCCCATCCGCGCCGAGCAGGCGCTGGCCTGGGGCCTGGTAAGCGAGGTGGTGCCGCAAGAGCAGTTGCGCGAGCGCGCGCAAGCGCTTGCCGCCACGATCGCCTCGCGCGCGCCGATCGCAGCCGAGACGGCACGCGTCAATCTGCGCGCCGCGCTGTCGATGCCGCTGGAAAAGGCCGTGGAATACGAGCGCGATCTGCAGGCGATCTGCTTCGCCACCGCCGATGCCAAGGAAGGCCGGAAGGCATTCGAAGAAAAGCGCGCGCCGAAGTTCGAGCGGCGCTGACGGGCGGGGGCCGCCCCAACTGCTTTCGATACGCCAGTTGAAGCCATCGCGCGACGAGTCGGGAGGCAGAACCTTGACTGCCACCCGACACTACTTCGCCAGCCCGTTCTTGACCAACACGCCATCCTTGATAATCAACAGAAATTTACGCTCGGCATCGCCGACCAGCGATAAGTCCTGCAGCAGATTGCCATCGACCAAAATCAGGTCTGCTAGTGCACCTTTTCGAACCTCGCCCAGGTCGCCGCGATACGAATTGCGTGCGCCAGACAACTTGAGCAGCTTTGCATTGCCACTAGTGGCGACGACACGCCTCCTCCTCCAGTCAGCTTGATTTGCGTGGCGCCGCGCATCAACTGTTCGCGGCAGCGCGGCCCCACCTCTATGGCTATACGCGACCGCTTCAGTCACGGCCCCATTGCATATCGCCATTGCGGCGGCTACGCGGGCGGACGTGGACGCCTTCTATCAAGCCGCCCTGGCGGCAAGCGGCCCACCTTCAAAGCCCTGACAAGCCTTAGAACGCCTCAACAAGCCTTAACGACTGCTGGCCAGGCGTATCCCCAAGCCCATCAGCGCCGCGCCCATCAAGGCATCAATCACGCGGCTCATGCGCGCATAGACGGATCGAACGCGGCCCACGGAAAAGAATGCGGCCAGCGCCCCGAGCCATGCGGCCGTTATCAGTCCGACCAGCGCAACCACGCTGACATACACCCAGGTGGGTGCGCCGACCGGCAGTACGGTCACGAACAGCGTGGCGAAGAAGGTGGCCGTTTTCGGATTGGTGATCCCGACCATGAAGCCCTGGCGCCACGCTTGCAGCGCCCCGACGCGAGCGACACCGTGAACACGTGGCTCGCCGCTCTTGGCCTTAAACGAAGCCATCAGCATCCGCGTGCCCAGGTAGATCAAGTACGCCGCGCCGGCCAGGCGGATGGCTTCGTAGAGCCAGAACAGTTCCTTGATCAGCAGGCCGAACCCCAGGATGGCCAAGGCGGCCCATACGACCACCGCGCAGGCGATGCCCAGCCCGACGAACATGCCGGATCGCCGGTCATTCAAGGCATTGGATGTCACGGCAACGAAGTCCGGCCCCGGGCTGGCGCAAGCCAGAAGAACGATGCCGGAAAGCGTAAGCAACTGAGGCAGGTAGTCCATGTATCCAAGTCCGGGGAGGATTGATCGGGGTGCGGCGTGGTGCCAGCCGGTGTGGCTGGCACTTTAGCATCGCGATAAATCCGCCTCGCCGAAAGACGAAAATGCATATTAGAATCAATAACTTTTTGTTATTTGTCCAAGCGCTTCCTCATGTCCCACCCTCCCAAGGCCAGGAAAGACTGGCTCGCCCATTACGCGGAGATGATCGGCAAATGGCGCGGGCGGGGGCACGAGGATGGCGAAGACGCCATGCACGACACCGTGCTTGGCATGCTGGAAGGCGACGTCGCGGCTATCTATGACCCGCGCGCGTACCTGTCCCGTGGCACCTCCAACCGCCTGGTCAGCCGGCATCGGCACGTCAACACGCTGGACATCACGTCGCTGGATGACGTGCCTGGCCGCGACCATCCCGCCACGCCCCCGGCCGACGATGGCGTCCGGTTTCAGCAACTGGCCGACGAACTGACCCGTGCGCTTGAAGACCTGCCGCCCAAGTGCCGACAGGTTTATCTGTGGTGCCGTCTGGAAGGATGGACCCACACCGAGATCGCCCAGGAAATGGGCATCTCGCGCAGCATGGTGGAAAAATACATGACTCGCTCCGTGCGTCACATCAACGATCGGCTGCAACACCATGCCCCTCTCTGACTTTCGCCCCCCCGCCTCTCGACCGGCCGACATGCGCGCTCCCGCGCACGAGGACGCGCACGGCGACGACTTGCTGGAGCATCCGAGCGACGCGGCGCATTGGTTCTCGCGCATGCATTCCGGCGAAACCACGGAAGCCGATCGGCAGGCCTTTGCCGCGTGGTGCGGCGCCGACCCGGCGCACGAACGCGAATACAAAAAGCTGACCGCCCAATGGGACGCCGTGCTGTCGCTGCCCGAAGCGCGGCTGCGCGGCCTGATGCAAGCCACGCAGGTTGCGCCCCCACCGCCCGCGCTGTCGCGGCGGCGTTTCGGCTTGAGGATGGTGGCGGCCTGTGCGCTGCCCGTTGCGGCGGGCCTGTTGGCTGCACCATACATCTTCGACCGCGACGAAAAGCGGCTGAACTACGCCACCCGCAAGGGCGAACGGCGACAGGTCACCTTGCCTGACGGATCCATCCTGCACCTGAACGGCGACACCCGCCTGGCGGCTCACTTCGGCGCCAACGAACGCCGGGTGGAACTGGCGCAGGGCGAGGCCTTCTTTGAAGTGCAACATGACACGTCACGGCCTTTCGTGGTTGAGGGCGGCGTGGGTCAGGTCACCGTGACAGGCACACGCTTCAACGTGCGGCGCGACAGCGAAAGCTTGCAGGTCAGTGTCGAATCGGGTTCCGTGCGGCTGGAATCCGGACCGTGGTGGCGGCATAGCGAACACCGCCTGGGCGCGGGCCAACAGGCCATTGCCTACGCGGGCAGCCCGCTTGGCGAAGTCACGCAGGTCAATGTCGACAACCTGACCGCCTGGCAGCGCGGCAAGATCATCTTCAACAATGTGCCGCTGGCCACGGTCATCAGCGAGATGAACCGCTACCTGATGCAGCCCGCCAGCCTGGACGCGCCCGCGCTTGGGGCCTATCGCATCTCGGGCGTCTTCAGCATGGACGACCCGCTGGCCATGATTGACGCCCTGCCCGCCATTGCCCCGGTGTCGCTGGACCGCTTGCCGGACGGCCGGGTCCGAGTTCTGGCGCGCTGACGATTTGTAACAATTCAATTACAAAATAATAGCGATTCCCATTCCGGTTTCAAGCCTGCTCATGCGTCTAAAGAGGAAGGGGCGGATTCATCCACGCCGCCCGCCTACCTCCTTTAGAACCGGTGCGCCTGGTTGGCGCGCCTCTCACCGAGCTACCGATCTTGAATACCGTCCCTGCCCGACCTGCTCTGCGCGTCCCGCCGCGTGTGGTTCTCAGCGCGCTTGCCTTTTCACTGTCGCTTGTCTTCGGCATGGCACCCGCCGTCCAGGCTCAGGAGGCGCCCGTCAGCGTCAACATTCCCGCGCAGCCCTTGGGCGACGCGCTGTTGCAGCTGGGTTCGCAGACGTCCTTGCAGATTTTTTATTCGCAGGATGTGCTGGCTGGCCAGAATGCACGCGCCATCTCGGGCAATCTGTCGCCTGAAGAGGCGCTGCGCCAACTGCTGCAGGGCACCGGCATCCAGTACTCGCGCAATGGCAACAACGTGACCTTGTCGCGCGCCGAGCCCACGGGCGGCACGGTGCAACTGGAAGCCGTGACGGTCACCGCCGGCATTCTGGGCGAACTTGCCCCGCCCTACGCGGGCGGGCAGCTTGCCACGGGCGGCAGCCTGGGTCTGCTGGGTTCTGAAGACGTGATGGACTCGCCGTTCAGCACGGTCAACTACACCTCTGAATTGCTGTACGACCAACAGGCCCGCACATTGGCGGACGTGGTCGTCAACGACGCCTCGGTCCGCACGCTGACGTCGGCCGGTGGCTTTGGTGAAGACTTCCAGATCCGCGGCTTTGCCGTGGGCAGCGGCGACGTCAGCGTCAACGGCCTGTATGGGCTGGTGTCGTCCAGCCGCGTGCCGGTGCAGATCCTGGAGCGGGTGGAAGTGCTGAAGGGCCCCGGCGCCTTCATGCGCGGCATTCCGCCCAACGGCAGCATCGGCGGCGCCATCAACGTGGTGACCAAGCGCGCCGACGACGAACCGCTGGCGCGCGCCACGCTGGGCTATGCCAGCAAGGCCAACTTCACCGGCCAGCTTGACCTGGGCCGCCGCTTTGGCGAAGACAATGCCTGGGGGCTGCGCTTCAATGGCGTCAAGCGCGGCGGTGAAGCCACGTTGAAGGACGGCAAGCAAGGCCTGGACATGGGCGCCTTGGGTATCGACTATCGCGGCGCGCGCCTGCGCTGGTCGGCCGACGCCATCCACCAGGAAGACGTGATCGAGAACTTCCGCTCGCAGATTGGCTGGCAGGCCAACGTGACGGAACTGCCCTCGCCGCCGGATGGCGACATCAACTTCTACCCCGGCACCCGCCTGTCGCAACGCGACAGCACCATCATGTCGCGCCTGGAATATGACTTCACCGACAACCTCACCGGCCACATCGCGGCGGGGTATCGCGACGGCAAGGTGCGGCAGATCTTCCCGGTTACCGTCAGCCCGTCCGGCGTGCGCCAGTCGGTGGACCAGGACGGCAACTTCAACGTCATGACGACGTACTACGACTCGTATTCGAAGACGAGCAGCGGCGACGCCGGCTTGACGGCCCGCTTCAGCACCGGCGGCATCAAGCACCGCCTGGCACTGGGCGCCACCTACCTGAAGCAAGAAGCGGGCAACGCCTATTCGACGGGGTCGGCCATTGTGGCTTCCAATATCTATGATCCGGTCGACATCCCCGACGGCCCCGCCGTGCGCCTCACCCCGCAAAAGGCGTCGGACACCACGCTGACCAGCTTCGCCATTGTCGACACGCTGTCTTTCATCGACGATCGCATTCTGCTGACGGCAGGCGTCCGCCACCAACGGGTTGAAGTCGATAGCTTCAACACCACCACGGGCGCGCGCACCAGCGGCTACCGTTCCAGCGCCAACTCGCCCGTCGGCGGCATCGTCGTCAAGCCGCTGCAAAACGTATCGGTCTACGCCAACCTGGCCCAAGGCCTGACGCGCGGCACGATCGTGGGCGACACCTACGAAAACCGGGGCGCCGTGCTGGCGCCGTACAAGTCCAAGCAATACGAAGCCGGCGTCAAGGTGGATTGGGACGGCAACATCACCACCACGCTTGCGCTGTTCCAGATTGCGCGCCCGGCCGGCCAGGCCGACGACAACAACGTCTACGGCTACTTTGGTGAACAGCGCAACCGCGGCCTGGAACTGACGGGCTACGGCGAACTCGTTCCCGGCCTGCGCCTGATGGCAAGCGCGGCCTTCATCAACAGCGAACTCACCAAAACCCCGGGCGGCGTCAGCCAGGGCAACCGTCCCGCCGGCGTGCCGGCCAGCACCTATAACCTGGGCCTGGATTGGGACACGCCGTGGGTGCAGGGGCTAAGCCTGAACGGCCGCGCCATCCGCACGTCGTCCGTCTACCTCAACAACACCAATACGCTGCGCCTGCCGGGCTACACCCGCTTCGACCTCGGCGCCCGCTACGTCACCACGATCGCCGGCAAGGAGGTGGTCTTCCGCGCCAACGTCGAGAACGTCGCCGACAAGAAGTACTGGCTGGCTTCCGGATCGTTCGTGACGAACGCGGCGGGAAGGACGTATATGCTCTCGGCCTCGATCAACTATTGATCGGGTAGCCTCCAGTACGCGGGTGGCGGCATTCGAACGAAAACGCCACCCGCGGCCTATCCGGCCGGATGGGCGTCCACGCGCCGCGCATTCTTTTCCCGGGAAGACCGCTGCAGGTGTTCCTTGAACGCCTGCAGCGAACGGGATAACTGCGCGCCTTTGCGCGTCACGATGCCGTAGGGCTCCGCGGTCGACTCCACGTTGAACGGCAGCAGACGCAGGGCCGCGTGCCCGGCAAAATAATCGATGGTTTCGGAAGAGAACAGCGCAACAAGCTGCTGGCTCTTCGCAAGCAGCAACGCCGTCGCGAACGTCGAGGACGTCTCGATCGTGCCTTCGGTCAGCTGCACGCCCTTGGCGTCTAGCTCGCGTTCGAGCAAGGTCCGCAGCGGCATATGGCCGGGAAATAGAACCCACGGATAACGCGCCGCCCGCTCCAACGTGATATCACGTTCCCGCAGCAGGGGATGGCGTATGCCCACGGCCACGCCCACCGTCTCGTCCCACAACCATTCAAAGTCGAACAGCTCGGGCTGGACGGCGACCGACGTGCGGCACACCGCCAGGTCAATGCTGCCACTCTGCAAGCGTTCCAGCAGGTTGGCGCTGGTGTCCTCGAACAGATCGATATTGACCTCGGGCATGGCTTGCCGGAAATCCAGCAGGGCATCGGCGAGCACGGCTGCCAGGCCTCCCGCGATGGTGCCGACGGCGATCCGGCGGCCCTGGCCCCGGCTGATCGCGTCCAGCTCGTCACGCATGTGGCTAAGGCTGGCGTGCATGAGCCGGGCATGGCGAATGGCGCTGCGCCCCAGCTCATTGGGGGCCAGTCCCTGGGTGGAGCGCACGAACAGGCTGGTGCCGAAAATGTCTTCGATCTCGCGCAGCGATTTGCTGACCCCGGGCTGGGTCATGTGCAGCATCTCCGCCGCCCGATGCACGGACCCCAGGTCGTCAATGGCGATCAATAGGCGAAGTTGGCGGAACTTGAGCCGAGAGCTGAACGCGTGCAGGGTGGATATCGAGGGTAAATCCGGAGATGACATTGCGTCGATGACCTCGTCTTAACTCTCATGAGAATAGCAGCGTTCGCGGACGTAGACTGGGCCACTCCTGACGAGAGTCCTGCCTAAATTCTTCTATTGGAATCTGCATTATGAAGTTGCTTCGCTACGGTCCGATCGGCTTTGAGAAACCCGGCGTCCTGGACGCCGACGGCATTATCCGCGACCTGTCCGGCATTACCTCCGATATCGATGGCCGCTTTCTCGCGGGCGACGGCCTTGCGCAATTGAAAGCGGCCGACATCACCCGCCTGCCCGCCGTCGACGCCGGCGTCCGGCTGGGCGCTTGCGTCGCGAACATAGGCAAGTTCGTCTGCATCGGGCTGAACTACGCGGACCATGCGGCGGAATCGAACATGCCGATTCCGGAAGAGCCCGTGGTTTTCAGCAAATGGCTGTCGGCCGTCGTCGGCCCGAATGACGACGTGCGGATTCCGCGCGGCGCCGAAAAAACCGATTGGGAAGTGGAGCTGGGCGTGGTCATCGGGAAGACCGCGTCGTACATCGACGAAGAACAGGCGCTGGAGCATGTCGCCGGCTATTGCGTCATCAACGACGTTTCTGAAAGGGCCTACCAGATCGAGCGCGGCGGCACCTGGGACAAAGGCAAGGGATGCGACACCTTCGGCCCCACTGGCCCCTGGCTGGTGACGCGGGACGAGGTGCCCGATCCCCACAAACTGCGCCTCTGGCTCGAAGTGGACGGCAAGCGCTACCAGGACGGCAGCACGGAAACCATGATTTTCTCCGTCCCCAGCATCATCGCCTACCTGAGCCGATTCATGACGCTGCACCCCGGCGACGTCATCTCGACCGGCACGCCGCCGGGGGTGGGAATGGGCCAGAAACCGCACTCGGTCTACCTGCGCGCCGGCCAGACCATGCGCCTGGGCGTCGAGGGCCTGGGCGTGCAGCAACAACGCGTCGTTTCCGCTTGAAGCGGCTAAGGAAACCGGAATGAACCACTATGACTTCAGCGGCCAGTCGGCCGTGGTGACGGGCGGCGCGCAAGGCATAGGTTATGCCGTCGTCGAGCGGCTCTTGGCCGGCGGCGCGAAGGTCGCGATCTGGGACAAGGATCCCGCCGCGCTCGCGGAAGCGGTGCAGGCACTGAACGGCAAAGCGGTCTTCGGCGTGCAGACGGACATCACGGACCTGCGATCGGTCGAAGCCGCGGCGGCGCAAACAGCGGAGCGGGCTGGCCCGGTGTCCGTGCTGGTCAACAGCGCCGGCATCGCCGGCGCCAACGCGCCGGTGACGGACTATGGCGCCGACGAGTGGAACAAGGTCATCGACATCAACCTCAATGGCACGTTCAACGTGAACAAGGTCGTCGTGGCGGGCATGATCGCGCGCAACTATGGCCGCATCGTCAACGTGGCATCCATTGCGGGCAAGGAAGGCAATCCCAATGCCGCCGCCTACAGCGCCTCGAAAGCCGCGGTCATCGCCTTCACCAAGAGCCTGGGCAAAGAGACGGCGGGCAAGAACATCGCCGTCAATGCGATCACGCCGGCCGCCGCCAAGACCCGGATCTTCGACCAGATGTCGCAACAGCATATCGATTACATGCTGTCGAAGATTCCACGCGGCCGTTTCGTCGATGTCGCCGAAATCGCATCGATGGTCGCCTGGCTGGTATCGGAAGAGAACTCGTTCACCACTGGCGCGGTCTTCGATCTTTCCGGAGGCCGCGCCACCTACTAGACACCGATGGACCGAACCAGCCGCAGCCGGTGGCGGCTGGTTTCGCAGCGTCAGCATAAACATAAATAACGGAGACAAGCATGAGCTATACAGCGTCGATCGACAAGGCGCCTGGCGACGGCGCGGCCAACGCCGCGCAAGACGTCGCCATCTACTCGAAGGTCTTTTGGCGGTTCATCCCGCTGCTGGTGATCTGCTGGGTCATCGCTTACCTGGACCGCGTCAACATCAGCTTCGCCAAGCTGCAGATGCAAAGCGACCTGGGCTTCAGCGACGCCGTCTACGGCCTGGGCGCCAGCGTCTTTTTCATCGGCTATCTGTTGTTCGAAGTCCCCAGCAACATGATCCTGCACCGCGTGGGCGCGCGCCTCTGGATCATGCGGATCATGGTGACGTGGGGCATCGCGTCGGCCTGCACCGTCTTCGTGACCAACGAGATGGGCTTCTACGTGATTCGCTTCCTGGTGGGTGCGCTGGAGGCCGGCTTCGTCCCCGGGGCGCTGTACTTCTTCACCAAGTGGTTTCCCGCGGACCGCCGGGCCCGGATCAACACCATATTCATGTCCGGCATCGCGTTCTGCGGAATCATCGGCGGCCCCATCTCCGGCGGCATCATGAAATTCATGGACGGCGCCCACGGTCTGCCCGGATGGCAATGGCTGTTTATCCTCGAAGGCCTGCCCGCCGTGGTGCTGGGCCTGATCGTCTGGCGCCACCTGGACGACGAAATCGACCACGCCAAGTGGCTTTCGCCGGCCGAAAAGCAGTACTGGTCGCGCAAAGTGGACCAGGACGCCAAGGCGGCCGAGACCCACCATTTCGGCGCCGCCTTGCGCGAACCCGCCACCTACACCCTGTCGCTTATCTACATGTGCCTAGCCGCCGGCATCTACGGTCTGGTCTTCTGGATGCCGCAATTGATCAAGACGGCGGGCACCCAGGACACCTTCACCATCGGCCTGATCTCCGCGCTGCCTTATATGGTGGCAGGCGTGGTCATGATCCTGCTGGGCAAGAACTCGGACCGCACGGGGGAACGGCGCTGGCATCTTGCGCTGACCACGCTGGCCGGCGCCGCCGGCTACGCCATCTGCGGCCTGTACAGCGACAACACCGTCGCGCTGCTGATCGGCCTGACCGTCGCCGCAACCGGAATCATCTCCGCGATCGGGCTCTTCTGGGTGTTTCCGCAGCGCTTTCTGGCCGGCATGGCCGCGGCGGCGGGCATCGCGCTGATCAATTCGATCGGGCAGTTGGGCGGCATCATCAGCCCGTACATGGTCGGCAAAGTCCGCGACGCCACGGGAAGCGCGACGCTCGGGCTGTACGCAATATCGGCGGCCTGCGTGATCGCCTTCGCATTGATCGCGTGGGGACTGCCCAAGCGGCTTTCAGCCGACCCGGCCTAGGCAAGCAGCGCCCCGCCTCACTTCCCCGACATCGCGCCCGGCAACCACATCGCCAGTCCGGGCACGGCCAGCAGCAACGCGATCATCGCCAACAACGCCACCAGGAATGGCAGCACTCCCACCACCACGTCCATGAACCTGCCTTCGCCCCGCACGCTGTGCACCACGAACAGGTTCATGCCGAAGGGTGGCGTCAACTGGCCCATTTCGCACAGCACGATGAGCATGATGCCGAACCATACCGGGTCATAACCCAGCGCCACCACGATCGGCACGGTCAGCGGCGCCGTGGTCACCAGCATCGCCAAGGTGTCCATGAAGCAACCGAGCAGGATGTAGAACGCGATGATCGCCAGCATCATGCCCAGCGGCGGCAGATCCAGCCCCTGCACCGCGTCCACCAGCATCGTTGTCATGCCGATGGACGACAGCACGAAGTTCAGGAAGAACGCCGACAGCGTGATCAGGATGATCATGCCCGTCGTGCGCAGCGTTGCCTCAAATGCGCGCCCCAGCATGGCCCAGCTGAGCGCGCCCTTCGCCAGGCACAGCAGCATGGCCGCGACCACGCCCAGCGCCGCGGATTCGCTGGCGGTGGCGATCCCGCCATAGATGACGCCGATGACCAGCGCGAAGATCGCCAGCGGCGGTAGCAGGTGCGGCAAGACGGCGAGGCGTTCGGCCCAGCTCACGGACTGCCGGCCGCCCGCCAGGGCTGGCCGCCACAGGCACAGGCCCCCGATCACGGTGATGAACAGCACCAACAGCAGCAGCCCGGGCAAGGTCGCGGCCAGGTAGAGCTTGGGCACCGACACATTGGCGATGAGCGCATAGACGATCATGTTGATCGAGGGTGGAATCAGGATGCCCAGCGTGCCGCCCGCGGCGATGGACCCCAGGAACAGCGGCGCGTTGTAACCCGCCTTGCGCTGCTCGGGAAGGGCCAGCGTGGAGATCGTCGCCGCCGTGGCGACGCTGGAGCCGCTGGTGGCCGAGAACAAGGCCGATGCGCCGATGTTGGCGTTCATCAGCCCCCCCGGCAGCCACGAGACCCACTTGGACACCGCGCCGTACATCTGGCCGGCCACGCCCGAACTGACCAGCAACTCGCCCATCAGCACGTAGAGGGGAATGGCGACCAGCAGGAACTCCGAACTGGAACCCCAGGCCAGTTCGCCCATGGCGTTGACCAGCGACAGCGGGGAATAGCCTTCGGCCAAGGTCACGCCAAGCAGGCCGACGGTGGCGGCGGCGGTCACGCTCAGCGCCAGGAGGCCGAACAGCATGGAAATCGTCAAGGTAAGCATATGGCGTCCTAGCTTCCGGTTTTCGGGCGGGCCGACGGATCGGCCGATTGCGTTTCTGCCTGGATTTCTTCATCCAGCGTATGGATTCCGATCAGCCCGTTCACGGCCTGCCAGCGTCCCGCCGCGACCGGCCCCAGCGCGCATGCGCCCAACACCACCACCGTAAGCAGGAAGAACGCATAGCCGGCGAACCACAGCGATTGCGGTATCCATTGCGGCACCTGCAAAGGCGTGTTCGACACAGATCCGAACCGGATAGAGTCGGCCAACACGCCCCATGCATGGAACGTCAACAGGCCGACGAAGACGCCCAGGCAGGCCAGCGCAAAGCAGTCCAGCGCCACGCGGGCGCGCGGCGACAACCGCGTGTACAACACGTCCACGCGGATATGCGAGCGGCGCAGCAGCGTCAGCGGGAACGCCCAGGCGCTGGCCACGGCCAGCACATAGCCGGCGATCTCGTCGGCGCCGCCCAATGACGTGCCGGCCAGCTTGCGCGTGGCCAGGTCGATGACGATCAGCCACGATGCGGCCAACAGGCCCAGCCCGCCAATCCAGGCTCCGACGCGGGCGACGCGTTCCAGCGCGCGCACGGCGGTGGGGGAAGTCGATACCATGGAATCTCCTTGTTTGCGGGGGGTCATGGCAGCCTCACCTTCAAGGCCTGTCCCACCGATTCGCTCCACGCGCCGGCGCACGCGGCGCCGCAGCGCTTGCCCCACTGGCCCGCCACTTGCGACGCCACGGCGCGCAGTTGTTCGCGTTCGGCATCATTGGGCTGCGTGGCCCGCATGTCAGCCGGCGTATGGATACGGCATTCGCCCTGCCCGCTGTTGCAAGCCAGCGCATAGGCGTTCTCGCGAGCCGTTTCGTCCCACAACCGTGCCTCCAGCACGTCGGCCTGCTGCTGCAGCAGCCGTTGCACTTCAGGATCCAGCCGTTGCCAGCGTTGCTCGCCCATGGCGTAAAAGCCGATGGACCAGTCGATGGGCAGGTTGTACAGATGCTTGGCCACGTCGTACCACTTGGCCGCGTTGCCCGAACCGATGCCGGATACCGCGCAATCCACCACGCCCGTCTGCAAGGCCGGGATCACCTCGGCAAAGGCGATGGTCACGGGAGAACCGCCCAGGGCGCTGACGAAGTCCGCCATGTTGCGGCCGCGCGTGCGGATCTTGCGGCCTTTCAGGTCTTCAACGCGATTGACGGGCTCCCGGCAAAAGAACACCTGGGCGGTATACGGCACCGTGGCCAGCAGGTGAACGCCGTGATGGTCGCGCATGCGGGCCGCCAGCGCGGGACGGTACGACCGCACCATCCTGCGCGCCGTCGCGATGTCCGGCGCCATGCCGGGCAGGTCCACGCCCTCCAGCATCGCGTCGTCGCCGCTGACAAAAGCGAACACGCCCATCCCCACGTCCAGCGCGTTGCGACGCATCAGGCGCAGGATTTCCGAGCCTTTCAAGCCGACCTCGGACAAGCCGGCCAGTTCGGCCGTGACGTGGCCGCCCGAGGCCTCGGGCAATGTCTTTTCCCAGAAGGGCTTTTCCACTGCCGAAAACGTGTAGTTGTGGCTGCCCCCGCCAATCACCTTGAAATGCACGTCCGGCATCTCCTGCGACATCGCCGCCATCGGGACGGCCGCCATCGTGACGGCCGCCAGCAGCGCCGCCATGGTCCTGTGTTTCATTTTTTCCCCTTGCTATTGGGCCCGGCCTGGCCTGCCCGGGCTAACTCACGCGGCCCCGCGGATACCCTCCCCGCGCGGTTCGGCGCGTGCCCGATGCCAATCGGTATGGCGCTGGTAGACCTCAGCCAGGAACAGTGCCAGGCGATCCTCCCCGCCCGGACTCAGAATCTGCAACCCGGTCGGCAGGCCGTCGGCATCCTGGCCATTGGGCACGGACACGCCGCACATCTGCAGCAGATTGCCGATGCGCGTGTAATGCACCGGCGCGTTGCCATGGTCCACCTGCGCCAGCGGCAGGGCCGTCGTCAGCGTGGTCGGTGTCAGCAGCGCCGCAATGCCCCGCATGCGGTGCTGCATGTCGGCTTGCAGGCGATCACGCTCGCGCAGCGCCGCCAGATAGCGCACGGCAGGCACGTCCAGGCCGACGCGCAGTCGCGGCCGCACCGAATCATCCACGGGCAAGGCCAGGTCCGTGATCTCGCGCTCGAACGAAAAAGCGCCCTCCGTCATCATGATGTCGCCGGTCACCGCCTTGAAATGCGCCAGGCTGGCGGGGAGCTTGATCGTGACGATGCTCGCGCCCAGCGCACGGAACTCGACCAGCGCCTCCTCGTAGGCCGCATGTACGGCGGGCTGCACATCCCGCAGGAATGAATCGGGCAGACGGCCCAGCGTCATGCCGCGCACGTCGAATCGAGGCGCATCGGATGCCTCGGCCCACTCGCCCGGCTGGACCGGAGCCAGGGCATCGAACACCGCGCGCGCATCAGCGGCGCTGTGTGCGAACACACCGACGCTATCCAGCGTCTGGCTCAGCGTGGCCACGCCGTGGGTCGCGATACGGCCCACGGTGGGCTTGAAGCCGGTAATGCCGCAATAGCTGGCCGGCACCCGGACCGACCCGCCGGTATCGGTACCGATGGACACGGGCGCCAGGCGGCCCGCGACCGCCACCGCCGAGCCGCTGCTGGACCCGCCGGGAATGCGATGCACGGCGTCGTCCCACGGATTGCGCGGCGTGCCCATATGTTCGTTGGTGCCCCAGGCCCCCATGGCGAACTGCACCATGTGCGTCTTGCCCAGCACAATGGCCCCCGCCTGCTGCAATTGCCTCACCAGTCGCGCCGTCGTCGCCGCCATGCGTTGGGCGTGGATGGGCGATCCGATCGTGGTGGGATGGCCGGCGATGTCGATGATGTCCTTGAGCGCAATGGGCACGCCATGCAGCGGCCCCAGGTCGATGCCGGCGCGCAACTGCAAGTCGGCGGCGCGCGCCGCCGCCAGCGCTTCGTCGGCGTATACGTCCACGTACGCGTGCAGCCAGCCGTCCAGCGCCTCGATGCGCGCCAGGTAATCGCCCACCACCGTCTCCACGGAAACATCGCGGCGGCGAAGCTGGCCGGCCAGCGCGGCCAGATCCAGGTCGATGCTCATTGCGCCACTCCTTGCACGGCACCGGCCGCGCGCGCCGCGGCAATCGCCCGGTCGATGATCGCGCGCGAACCCACGATGTCCGGAAACTTCTCGCCCCCTTGCAGGCGCGCCAGCGTGGTCTGTTCCCGGGTCTGGAAGTCGATGGCGCGTTGCGCCGCAGCGCGCACGTGCTGCCGAGGCAGTATCAGCACGCCGTTCTCGTCGGCCAGCACGGCATCGCCTGGCCGCACGGCCACGCCGCCGCATACGATGTCGCCGCAAAACTCGCCTTCCAGGCCCAGCACCCGCGTCGTCACCGGGGAAGGCCCTTTGGACCATACCGGCACGCCATGCTGGCGCAGCTCTCCCAGGTCCGTCACCCGCCCATCGACGATGATCGCCGCGACGCCCGCCTGCCGCGCGGCATACGCCATGGCGCCACCCAGCGCCGCGGTCACGGCTTCGCCGCAACGGTCGATCACCAACACGTCGCCCGGACGCACGCAGCCCATCGCATAGTGCAGGATGCCGCCGTCCACGCCCGGCATGCGCACCGTCACGGCCGTCCCGGCCACGCGCACGTCACGGCTGTGGGCAAGGATATCCGCGTGCAGGAACCCGGTGGTCTGGAAGTGGCCGATTGTCGCGGGCTCGGCCCGCTGCAACAGCGCCAGATCATCAGGCGGCACCTGCGGAGGCAAAGAACTGATCTGATACATCGTCTGGTTTCACTACAATGAAAAGGGCTAAGGCCCGGTGAATAAAAAGGTAGCACGCACCTATTCGGCCTAAATAATCAAAATTTCGGGCACTTTGAAAGACATTCCTTATCATGCGGATAACCCTTAGCCAGCTTGAGGCCTACTACTGGGCTGCCAAGCTCGGCAGCATCCACGCCGCCGCGCGCCATCTGCACGTCACCCAACCCGCCGTTTCATCGCGCATCCGCGAACTGGAAAAAACGCTGGACGTGCAGTTGTTCGACCGCTCGCGCCAACGCATCTCGCTGACCGATACCGGCCAGGCGGCGCTGCGCCACGCCGAAGCCGCGTTGCACAGCAGCCGGCAGCTCGAACACTTTGGCAAGGATAGAAAGCTTGGCGGGAAATTAAGGCTGGGGGCAGACGAATGTTCCGCCAACGTCGGCCTGACGGCGGTCATCGCGCAGCTCAAGGAACACTATCCTTCGCTGGCGCTGGAGATGACGGTGGATGTGGGCTCCGTGCTCAACCGCATGCTCAATGCCGGCGAACTGGACATGGCGCTGCTGACCAATCCCGCTACCAGCGAGGCGGTGAGCGATGTGTTCATCGGCTGGATGCCCTTTCACTGGGTCGCGTCGCCTTCTCTGCGCATCAGCGCCGACCCGTTCCAGCCGGAACATGCCCGCGGCCATCACATCGCCACGCATTCGCCGCCTTCGACGCTGTACACCGTGGTGGAGGACTGGCTGGCGACCGGCGGGGTGGACATGAGCGGACTCAGCACCACCAATTCGCTGGCGCTGATCTCGCGGCTGATTGGCGCGGGCCACGCGATCGGCATCCTGCCGGTGCCGCTGCTGCATGACATGCTGGCCATGGGCGTGCTGCAGGCATTGCCCAGCGATCCGCCGATTCCGCCCGCCGGCTTCTATATTTCTTATCTGACAGCCGCCCACGGCGCGCACATCGATTCCATCGTGGATATCACCCGCGACACGCTGACGCGGCTGAATTTCCTGGTGCCGGCACAAAGCCCGGCGTAATGCGAAGGGGCCGCGCGCGGCCCCCGGATCATGCTGGTCAATCGATCCTGGCGCCGGAGGCACGCACGACCTCGCCCCATTTCTCGACCTCGCGCTTGACCAGCGTGGCGTACTGGTCCTTATCGGTCAGGGTCGGGATCACCAGCCCCACCGTACCGAGTTTCTCGCGGATCTGCGGCGACTGCATGGCCTTGCCCGTCGCCTCGAACAGCTTCTGGAACACCTCGTCGGGCAAGCCCGCCGGCGCGCTCAGGCCGAACCAGTATTCCGATGAGAAGCCAGGCTGCCCGCTTTCGGCCAGCGTGGGCGTGTCCGGATACACCGGATTGCGCTCGGCGCTGCCGATAGCCAACGCCCGCAGCTTGCCCGCCCGTACATGCGGCAGCACCGTGTCCTGGTTCAAGAACAGGGTATCGACGCGGCCGGCCAGTACGTCGTTGATGGCCGCCGAACCGCCGTTATAAGGCACGTGCATCATGTCCAGCTTGGCCCGCATCTTCAACATTTCCATGCCCAGATGGCCCGAGGTGCCGTTGCCCGACGAGGCATAGGAATATTTTCCGGGTTCCTTGCGCACCATCTCCACGAATTCCGCGTAGCTCTTGGCGGGGAAAGTGGGCGACGTCACCAGCACGTCCACCCCGTACGCCAGGATGGCGATCTGGTCGAGCTGCTCCAGTCGATACGGCAACCGGCTGTACAGCGACTGATTGGTGGCCATGCCGACGCCGGACAGTAGGAGCGTGTAGCCGTCCGGCTTGGCCTGCGTCACGTAGGCCGTGCCGATATTGCTGTTGGCGCCGCCCTTGTTCTCGACCACGACGGTGGTCTGCAGGATCTTGCCCAATTCAGCCGCCAGCAGGCGGCCGATGAAGTCGGTGCCGCCGCCGGCCGGAAACGGCACGACTAGGTTGATCGGCTTGCCCGCCGGGTAATCGGACGCCGCCCAAGCCTGGCCGCCCGCCAGCAGGCTGGCGCAAAGCGCCATTGCCGCCGCCAGGACGCCCCGGCGCGTAGCGCGCGGCTGCCGCGCGGGTGCGCGCTTTCCGTGTATCGCATTCATGATGCCTTGTTCCCTTGATTTATCGATTAGTCTTTGAAATGCCGGGAAAAAGTAGCATGTGGCCCGCAGCCGCCAGTAATCAAAAATGCCCCACGAAATGAAAGATTCTGCTTATCAGCCCGACGTGTCCATGGCCCTTGCCAACAGCGGCGCGCCACGGTCCCGAGCGGCGAATCACTTCAAGGCCGCATGTACCGTTCTGTACCGGTCTGGCGGTGCTTGCCGCGTTGACATTCTTGCCGTCGGCGTAAGCAGGCCCGCCTCGCCTGCGCCGACGGCGCATTGAAGACAGGCCATCGCCGCGCGGGTCAATCCGCAGGGCCGGACATGTATTCCGTGCACAGCTCGCGCAACACCAGCAAGGCCGGCGGCAGCGTCTTGCCTTCCAGTGTCACGAATACGAATTGCGATGACAGCTCCAGCGCCGGCCGCATGTCGATATGCACCAGCTCGCCACGCTGGATCATGGGCTGCGCGACCTGCAGCACGCCAAAAAATACCGTATCGCTTGTGCGGACCAAATCGACCAGCGCCCGGATATCGTTCGACTGATATTGGATAGCCTCGACAAAATGCACTGGAGGCCCGAAGTAGGCGTTCAGGCGATGCATCACCTCGTCGCTCATGGCGCGGCCACTGGCCGCCACCGCGTAGCGGCGCAAGGCCTCGAATTGCAGCGCGCTTTCCGAGGCCAGGGGATGGCCGGCGCGAACAACGAAACCGAGCGGCGTGCGGGGAAAGAAGCGCAAGTGCAGATCGGGATCCGCCGGAATGTGATTACGATGCACCACCAGGGCATCCACGGCGCCATCCCGCAGTTCCTGCAGCTGCATCTCGGGCGTGCCTCCGCTGAGCAACAACTTGACCGCGGGATAACGCTGCATCATTTCGCGCAGCAGCGGCAAAGACAGGATGGCGGTCGGCGTGGGGCCCAGGCCCAGCCGCACCGAGCCGCCGGCATAGTCGGCCAGCAGCGTGGCGCTGCGGCACAATTCCGCCAGCTCGACCCGGATGCGGCGCGCCCGCACAATGGCCAGTTCGCCCAGCGCCGTCAGTGTTTTCCCTTTGTCGCGCTCCAGCAAGCGCCCGCCCACGGCTTCTTCCAGCGCATGGATGCTGCGGCTCAGCGCAGGTTGCGTCAGGTGCAATTTGGCCGCTGCACGGCTGAAAGACCGCGTTTCCACCAAAACGAGAAAATGCTCAAGCTGTTGCAGGTTCATCGCGAACTCAACATTATGACGCGGCGGTTATGACTAGATGACAGATTATGCATTGGACGTCATGGAACTGCCTACCTAGAATTCGGGAACTTAACCGACCGACTTCTCCTGGAGCGTTACGTCATGGCCTCTGTTTCACCTTTCCCGCAGTTGGCTTTTACCCTTCTACGACGCTTGCCGGGGCTGGCAGCCGCCAGCGCCATCGCGCTGACCTTTGCCCTGCCCGCCAGCGCCGCCGACTGGCCGGTCCGCCCCGTGTCGGTGTACGTTCCCGTCGCAGCCGGCGGCGCAGCCGATGCGCTGGCGCGCGCTTGGGCCGCCTATGCCTCCAAGGCCATTGGCGGCACGGTAGTCGTGGAGAACAAACCGGGCGCCAACGGCAGCATCGCGGCCGCCTATGTGGCCAAGCAGCCTGCGGACGGCTATGCGCTGCTGTTCGGCAGCACGTCGAATATGTCGGTCAACCCATTCACCTATTCGCACCTGACCTACAACCCCACTCGCGATTTCGACCCCGTCACGAAGATCGCGGGAACCTCTCAGGTACTGGTGGCGAACCCCGCTTCGGGCATACGTTCGGTGAATGATCTGGTCAAGCAGGCCAAAGCGAACCCCGGGCGCCTGAATTATGGCTCCGCCGGGATTGGCAATTCCACCCACCTGAACGTGGCCTTCCTGGCCGAACATTTCAAGATCGAGATGTCGCATGTGCCGTACAAGGGTGCCGCGCCGGCCATGATGGATCTTATTGGCGGGCAGATCGACCTGACCTCCGATGCGCTCACCGGCGCGGTGCCGCAGGTCAAGACCGGCAAGGCCGTGCCGCTGGTGATCTTCGGCTCCGACCGCGTCGCGCAGTTTCCGGACGTCCCCACCATCGCCGAGGTCGGTGTGTCGGGCTTTCCGGGCGACGCTTGGTATGGCCTGATGGCGCCCAAGGGCACGCCGCCCGAAATTATCGCCCGCTTGACCGATGCCACGCGCAAGTTCTGGGCGGATGAAGCGGCGCGCAAGCAGATGGACGAGATCTACATGACCCCGCCCAAGGCCCTGGGCCCCGAGTCGGTCGCCCAATCCATGAAGACGGAAGCCGATGTCTGGGGCCCGATCGTCAAGCGACTGGGCATACGCAACGACTGATCCGTGCCGGGCGGCATGCCCGGCGCCCTCTCCGAGACACCCATGAACGACATCCATACTCCGCCACTGGCGCAGGCCGTCGAACACTTGCCGCGCGGCGAGGATTTTCTACTCTGGCCGCCCTGCCTGCAGTCTTATGGTTACCGCAACGTCGACCGCCTGTTCGCGACCCGGACCATCCGCCGCGGTGAGCATCCGCGACCGCTACCCCGCGCACCTGAACTCGACGTGCGCTACACCCTGGACGGCGAGACGCGAGGCGTCAGCGACCTGATGGACCGAAACAACGTGGCAGGCCTGTTGGTGCTCCACCGCGGCCATATCGTGCTGGAACGCTACGGGCTGGGCTTTCAGCCGCACGAGCGCTGGTCGACCATGTCCACCGTAAAGTCGATGACGGCAATGCTGGCTGGCGCCGCCCTGCACGACGGCGCGATCGCCAGCCTGGACGATCCCGTAACGCGGTACGTGCCGGCGCTGGCGCAATGCGCCTACGATGCCGTGACGATCCGCCATTTACTCACGATGTCGTCCGGCATCGCCTGGGAAGAGAACTACACCGACAAGCTGTCGGATGTGAACCGCTACAGCAAGTCGCTTGCCGACAAGGTGCCCGGCGGCGTGCTGGCGCTGTTGCGCGCCTGCCCCCGCGCCCATCCTGCCGGTTCGGTCTGGCACTACAACACCGGAGACACCTATCTGCTGGGCGCCGTGCTGAGCGCGGCGACGGGCGGCACGCTGGCCGACTACATGTCCGCACGCATCTGGCAACCCTGCGGCATGGAGTTCGATGCCTACTACACGCTGGAATCCGACGACGGCCAGGAAATCGGCGGCAGCCGCGCGGGCATGGCGCTGCGGGACATCGGCCGATTCGCCCAGTTCGTGCTTGACGACGGCATGGCCGACGGCCGGCGCATCCTGCCGGAAGGCTGGGTTGCGCAATCCTCGGCGCCGGCGTTCGCCATACCGTCAGATCAGCATGCGGCCCATCGGCGCGCGTTGGGGCTGTCGGCCTATGGATACAGCTGGTGGCTGCGTAACGATGGCGCCATGATGGCCATGGGACATTCCGGCCAGCGCATCTTCATCGACGCCGCGGCAGAGCTTGCCGTGGTGCAGTTGGCGGCCTACCCCGAACCGCGCTATGCCAGCGTCAACGAGCCCGACCGCGACGCCGAGCTGAACGCCTTCTTCGCCGCGCTGCGCGAGGCGACGGGAACCCGCCATGAATAAGCGCGCCGCCATGATCTCCGCGGCACAGCCCGAGGCCGCGGAAGCCGGCGCCCGTGTGCTGATGGAGGGCGGCAATGCCGTGGACGCGGCCGTGGCCGCGGCGTTCACGCAATGCGTGGTCGACCCGCTGATGGCGGGCATCGCCGGCTACGGCACGTTGCAGATTGCCATGCCCGACCGCGGCATTCATACCTGCGTTGATTTCTGCGCCCGCGCACCAGCCGCCGCACGGCCGGACATCTGGGCCGGCCTGCAAGTCAACGAAACACCCGATGGCTATGCCTTCGTAGTCGCAGGCAACGTGAACGAAGCGGGCTATCAGTCCATCGGCACGCCCGGAACCCTGGCCGGACTGGCGCACGCCCTGTCACGCTACGGCACCTGGTCATTCGCCGACGCGCTGGAGCCTGCGCTGGCGCATGCCCGCGACGGCGTAGTGGTGCGGCCGCACATGTACCAATACGGAGCGCTGGACCGCGCCCGGGGCGGCATGCTCGAAACGAACCGCAGGCTGGCGCTGACGGCGACCGGCCGCGCCGTCTACCTGGGGCAGGATGGCGTATTCAAACGACCCGGCGAGCGGCTGCGCAACCCGGACCTGACCGCGACGCTCGAACATCTGGCTCGGGCGGGCGCGGCCGACTTCTACCATGGCGAAATCGCCGACCGCATCGTCGCCGACATGCGTGCGCACGACGGTCTGCTATCGGCGGAAGACCTGAACAACTATCAGGTCACCGAAGTTGCGCCCATATGGGGCGACTACCGCGGCTGGCGCGTCGCGGGCTTTCCGCCTCCGGCCGGCGGCGTGACATTGATCCAGGCGCTGCATGTGCTGGCGAACTTCGACGTGGCGGCCCTTGGCCACAACAGCGCGCAGTATCTGCAGCTGCTGGCCGAAACGTTGAAATGGGTCACGATCGACAAAGACACCCATGTGGGCGATCCCGATTTCGTGCCCGTGCCGCTCGACCACCTGCTGTCGCAAGAACATGCGGCGGACCTTGCCGGGCGTATCCGCGCACAGGTCCGCGCCGACGTCACGCGGCTTTCGCCCGGCCTGCCGCCCGAACCTCGCGACACCACCCAAGTCTGCGTCATCGACGCCCAGGGCAACGCCGCCACGCTTACCCATAGCCTGGGCACCAGCTCGGGCATCATCACCGACGGGTTGGGTTTCCTCTACAACGGGTTGCTCAGCGGTTTCGATCCGCGTCCGGGCCGGCCGGCCTCGATCGGTCCGGGCAAGCGACGCACCAGCTCGCAATGCCCGGTGCTGCTGTTTCGAGATGGCCAGGTACACGCCGCCTTGGGCGCACCCGGCGGCACAGCCATTCCCTCGGCCCTGACCCAGACCGTGGTCAATCTTGTCGACTTTGGCATGACCGCGCTCGAAGCCGTGGCCAGCCCGCGCATTTCGGTGACCAGCAACGCGGTTGAAGTCTCCAACCGTATTCCGCGTTATGTGACCGACCCGCTCACCGCCCAGGGCCAGACCGTGACTCGATCGCATCTGAGCTATGCCTTCGCCGCACCGCATCTGGTGCTGCGGGCAGGCGACGCGTTTCAAGGCGGCGCCGATCCCCAGCGGGATGGTGTGGCGCTGCAGGTGATGCAGCGGCAGCGTTAGGCCGGCTAGTGGCCCAGGACGGCGTCGTATGCCGGTTGGGCGCCTTGCATCGCCAGCAGCACGCAACGGCTCCATTCGGGGGAGAACGACGCGTCACCCTGACTCGACACAGGAAATCGAACCTCCAGAGGTGAAATCCGAATGTAGGCCGCGCCACTGCTTGCCTATCGGGAATGCTCGATCGATTCCGGCACCGAACTTTCCATCTCAAACGAATTCCCACGAGCCAACATGCGCGGATGCTCGATGGCCTCCTGGACGGACATACCATAATCAACGATATTAGCGAGTACCTGCATTTGCCCCGCCGACTGGTAGTGTCCGGGCGCCCCTTACTGAACCCGCATCAACCGGAGGACATACACATGTACATCATCATGGGGCGCACTGGCGCGCTCGGGGCGCCGACATTGTCCAAGCCAATGTGGAAGACGTGGCGTCATTACGCGCCGCGTTCCGGCGTGGCCGACGCGCTTTTCTACTGAATCCTCCGGCGGACACCACCACCGACACCGACGTCGTCGAAAGACATACCGTTGCGAACATACTCGCCGCGCTCGAGGGATCCGGGCTTGAAAAAGTCGTTGCCGAATCGACGGGCGGCGCCCAGCCGGGCAGCCGCATTGGCGATTTGAACGTGCTGTGGGAACTGGAAGAAGGGCTACGAGCCCAAGCGTTGCCGGCGGCCGTGAACCGTGCTGCTTACTACATGAGCAACTGGGACGGGTTACTCGAAACGGTGCGCAACACCGGCGTGTTGCCCAGTCTTTTCCCGGCGAATCTCGCCATTCCGATGGTCGCGCCGAAAGATCTGGGCGAAGTCGCAGCCGCCCGTTTAATGACGTCTCTCGACGACTGCTGCGTCCGCTACGTAGAAGGCCCTAGGCGCTATACACCCAGCGACGTAGCGCGAGCGTTCGCGAAGACCTTGGACCGGCCTGTCGAGGTCCACGTCATACCGCGAGCGGAATGGCAGCAAACGTTCGTCAGCCAGGGATTTTCTGAAGCCGCCGCTGAATCCTATGCCCGTATGACCGAGGTGAGCGTCGACAGCGGCTTTGACTTGTCGGACACCCCGCTGCGCGGATCGACCACCCTGGAGGCTTACATTCAGGACCTGGTGGTCCATGGCTGAGGTAGCCAGCAACTGAGTACCCCACGACGCGCACGCTAACCAACGAACCGGCACCAGCGTTCTGTCTACGGTAATCCGACGGCCGCGCACCAGGTGGTCTTCAGCATGCTGAGGCTGGGAAATGCTGCCGACCTACTCCAACGTTCATAACACGCTCTAAATATCGGCGACATCGCGCAGCCGAACCCCGGAGAAGTTTGCCGCACGCAATGCATCAAACATCGCGCGGTCGCAGATGGGAGGAGCTCCCATGCGATCCTGGCGGAAGATATGGGCATGTCCCACAACATCCTGTTTGAACACCAAGCTGGCCCCGCCGACGAGGCTATAAAGCTTCTCGTCCTCGCCGGTCTGATAATTGTGGTCGGGCTTGATCCTCACGCGAGAAGAGGCTTCATCCAGGGCATCGAGTCTGCGCAGCACATTGCCTAGGTAGTACTGAGGACCGGGGCTGCCGTCAGCAAGGCTGAAGTCACATGCCACAAATGCAAACGCCTCGGCGTCCAACTGCTCAAACAGCTGCTTCAAAGGCTGCGACACAATCCATATGCCAGCGAGCTCTTCCAGATCGCGTGGCATTCCGCCCCTCTCCGGTACCTGAACCAGGTGGGGACGCTCCGGATACTGATCTGGCATTCCGTTAGGACGCGAGACGACATTCATCCCCGGGTCGATCAGCTTCTCTTCGTTGGCGATTTCTATGCCGGGGACCCTGCCGTTTTCCAAGTAGCTGGCGTCGATCAGGAAAAATTCGCCCTTATGAGACGCGGCTTCGGCTGAAACTTCAATGGCGGTCGGTTCGGTCACGGCGGCTTCCATCTTGGATGTGGGGCAGAACGGGAATGCAGTTGAGCCGATGCTAGCAGGGCGAAACTAATATCCATGTTGTTGATTGCACGGACGAGCATCGGACCGAGCTCTTGTATTGGAGGCTGTACCGGGCCACGCCAACTTCAGTGAACCAAATCTCAAGTTTAATGAATTTCATCAGCGACGTTAATGAAAGCTCATCCGAGAAGATTGTGATGGAGCCGCCGCTTCAGTTGGTAAAGGCACAGGCGTCAGCTTAGATTTGGTAAAAACTGAGCCGGGTATTGGAATAAGAAGGCCTCTGATGCTCCTGCGACAAGATCACAAGACCAGAGATGTGCATTAGCTCGGTTAAGCTGATTTTACGTGTCACGAGGGAGATGTGTTGTGCTGTATGCAAGGCATCATCGACATACAACTTGAGAAGATAGGATCATGACCCTGCCGCATTCAACACGCCGACCCGCTTACGCACTGAAGATACGGTATACACCTGCGATGAAGCTTCTCTTTACGCTGGGCCTTGCAACGCTATGGACTGGCGCCCAAGCCGCTAGTTTTGATTGCAACAAGGCCGTGGGCGCTACGGAAAGGTTGATCTGTAGCGATGCCGAGACATCCGCGCTGGATGGAAAATTGCAAGGCGCCTATGAAACAGCACTAGCCGCAACCGATGCCTATGGCAAGAAAGAGTTGGCTAAAGAACAGCGCAACTGGATTAAATACGCTCGTGGCATTTGTCAAGACAGCGCCTGCCTGCAGCAAGCATACACAACCCGCATCGCCATGCTGGCGCGTAATGAGGAACATATTGCCAATGGCGAGGTGTACTCAGACTGCAAGCTGCCGGGCAAGCAAACCGTTAGTGGCGAATGCGTTAATGTTGTGCCGATTCGTGATCCCAACTCCCGTGTTGAATCGTTCAACCAATCGTTGGCGCATCAGAAGCAAAACGGCCGAATCATCGGTTGTAGCCGGCTGATTGATCTACCGGTTGGCGTCGCTGGGAGTAATCACAGTTTTGGCGGCTCCTGCGTATTGCAGGAAGGTGCGCAGCGCAAGAACGTGAGGATCTGCAACGACGATATGTTCGGGCATTTCCAAGTAGAGCCGTCCACGCCACAGGATGCCTCAGACAAGCGCTTGGTCGACTTTACTTACGCGCAATGCTATGGCGGTTGATGGTAAGCGCCCGAGCTTATTCCCAAGAGCCCTTTCCCTCTTAACGCGCCGGCACTCGGTGCGCCGCTCTACGAGTTCTGGCCCCAGGTGGCCGACGTGAAGCGGCGCGCGCTGGCCGCGCTACAGGCGATGGCTATGGTGGCGCCGGCGACGACGCCGCCGTAAGGCGACGACCTGTTTTGAGGCATGGGCACCTGCCCTCCTGGTATTGCCCGACGATCAGCGTTCCACCGGTCTTGGCGGCCCTGCGCCCGCGCGGCCGCGCCGAGGGCTAGGCCCGCGGTCGCCAACGCTGCCACCAGCATTCCCACGGCCACGCCGCGCGCGCCGCGACGGCGCAATGCCGGCGGCTGCCCTTTTTCCAACCCTTGCTGCACTACTGCCCCCATGAGGCTTGCTCCTGACCAGACAAATCAGACTGCATGGTAGGGAGGCCTGGCGATATCGCGAACAATCAAATGCGCATGAGGGCGGAGCAAGCGCCATGCCTGCCCGGGTGTCCGCATTTCAGTGAGCAGCCTACGTAGGCCGGTCACCCCAGCGCATATTGATAGGAGATTTTCTTCGTTTGTCGTCGCACTGTGCCTCCCTAGAATCCTTGGGTAAGCCGATGTGCATGCATCGGTGAGCCGCCCAGACTCACCCAACAGGCCGCGATGGACACCTCCCGACTCACCGTGAACGAAGACGCCGCGCTCAGCAGCGGCGACGACGCCTATCAGCGAATCCGGCGCGACGTCATCTCCTGCCGTCTTTCGCCGGGCGCCATCGTGACCGAACCCGCGCTGATGGCGGCCTATGACATCCGCAAGACCAGTCTGCGCATCGCGCTGACCCGGCTGGCGCAAGAGGGCTTCGTGCGGTCGCGCCCGCGCAAGGGCTATCAGATCGCGCCGATCACGCTGCGCGACGTCGAAGAAGTCTTCACGCTACGCGCTCAGCTCGAGCCGCTGGCCGCGCGCCTGGCCGTGGGCCGGGTCGATCTGGACCGGCTGCGCGACCTTGAGGCGGCCTGCCGGGTTCAGCATCCGGTATTGCAGCTGAACGATCAGATCGATGTGTTCATGGACGCCAACAAGGCGTTCCATCTGGCCATCGCCGCTGCTTGCGGCAACGCGCGCCTGCATCACACGCTAGCCGGCCTGATGGACGAGATGTCGCGGCTGGTCGCCCTCGGCTTTGGCGTGCAGAAGACCAAGCCGGAGATCAAACACGACCACAACGCCATGATCGCGGCGTTCGAGGAAGGCGACGCGCGGCGCGTGGAGCTCATCGCCCGCCGCCACATCGAGACCTTCCAGGCCATGACGCTGGAGAAGCTCTACGCCAGCCTGGCCGAAACCGGCGCGGCCATCCCCGTGACCGGCCCGGGGAGCTGGCGATGACGCAGGCCTGCCTCACCCCCGCCCTGCGCGTCGCGGGTCTGTCCAAGCACTTCGGCACACTCGAAGTGCTGCGCGACATCGCCTTCGACGTGGCCCCGGGCGAGATCGTGGCGCTGCTCGGTGCGTCGGGTTGCGGAAAAAGCACGCTGCTCGATCTGATCGCGGGCCTCCAATCGCCCGGCAAGGGTGAGATCACGCTGGCCGGCGAGCCCGCTGCCGAGTTTCACCGCCATAGCCGGCTCGGCTATCTGTTCCAGGAGGACCGGCTGCTGCCCTGGCGCACGGTGCAAGACAACGTCGCACTCGGCCTGGAACCCGATGCGCTTCCACGCCAGGAGCGCCGCCGCCGCGCCAACGCAGCGCTCAAGGCCGTGGGCCTGTCGGACTTTGGCGACGCCTGGCCCCACGCATTGTCCGGCGGCATGCGCAGCCGCGCCGCGCTCGCGCGCACGCTGGTGATCGGTCCGGACCTGCTCTTGATGGACGAGCCCTTCTCCAAGCTTGACCCCCAGACCCGCACCCAGATGCACGAGGAACTGATGCGCATCCAGAGCGGCAGCGGCAACACCATTCTCTTCGTCACGCACGACGTCGAAGAGGCCGTCGTACTGGCGGACCGGGTCGTGCTGCTCAAGCCGCGGCCCGGAAGGATCCGCGAAATCGTGCCGATCGACCTGCCGCGTCCGCGCGCCCCCACCAATCCCGACGTCACCGAAACCACGCGGCGCCTGCGCCTGAAAGTCCAGCAATGACTCGAACCACCCTCACGAACCCCGCCCCCGTGCGCCGCGCAGGTCTGCCCGCGTGGACCGGACTCGTGCTGACGCGCGTACTGCTCGCCCTCGCTTTCCTGGCGCTGTGGGTGTTTGCCGCCTCGCGCATGCCGACCTTCGTTCTGCCGGGGCCGGCAAAGGTCTGGAACGCCCTCGTCGCGCTCACCCAGACGCCGAGCTTTTTGCACGATGTCGGCATGACGACATACCGCGTGGCCGCGGGATTCCTGCTCGCCACGCTGGTCGGCACACCGCTCGGCCTGGCCCTGGGCTCGAGCCGGGCGCTCGCCCAGGTCTTCGAGCCGCTGCTCGCCGTCATGAACACGGTCTCGTCCGCGATCTGGGCGGTGTTCGCGATCATCTGGTTCGGCATCTCGAACGCCACGACGATCTTCGTGGTCTTCATGACCGCGATGCCGCTCATCCTGACCAACGTCTGGCAGGGCGCGCGCAATGTCGACAAGCAGTGGATCGACCTCGCGCGCAGCCTGCGTTTTTCACGCGCGCGCATCCTGTTTCGTATCCACCTCCCTTCGATCCTGCCCTACTTCTTCTCGGGCGCGCGCCTCGCGTTCGGCTTTGGCTGGCGCGTCTCGCTGGTTGCCGAAACCCTGGGCTCTTCAGACGGCATTGGCTACCGGCTGCGCCAGGCGGCCGATCTGGTGCAGACCGACCAGGTCTTCGCCTGGACCCTGCTTCTCGTCGCGTTGATGCTGGCGCTCGAGGGCGGCATCCTCAAACCGCTGGAACGCCATTTGTTCCGCTGGAAACCTCTCTGAAGCAACGGAGTCTCCCATGCAAGTGAAACCCTTCCTGCGCGCCGCCGCGGCCGCGGTCGCCTTCGCCGCCACCCTCGGACCGGCCGTGTCCCACGCCGCCGACAAGGTCCGAATCGGCTATTGGAGCAGCGGCGTAAGCCTCGGCTACGGCTCGGTGCTCGAAGCCACGGACTTCCTCAAGCAGCAAGGTCTGGACGTGCAATTCGTGCGCTTCCCCGACGTGAACGCGCCGCTGCGTGCGCTGGCCTCAAACTCCATCGACCTGGCCTTTGGCGCCCCCGCCGCCGGCGTGTTCAGCAGCGCCGCCGAAGGCGTGCCGATCAAGGTGTTCGCCGCCACTCAACCGGCCGACGTGCAGTTCGTCGTACCCGAAGGCTCGCCGATCAAGAGCCTGGACCAGTTCCGCGGCAAGAAGATCGGCATGTCGCCCGCCGGTAGCTCGGTGGCCGTCATCGCGGGCGCGGTTCTCGCCGGCAACCATGGCATTGGCGCGAACGACTTCTCGCTCGTAGGCGGCAACGAATCGCGGCTCGCGCAGTTCCTCGCGCAGAAGCAGGTGGACGGCGCCGCGCTGCGCTCGGTCACGGTGGCCCAGTTCAAGGAACTCAAGGTCACCAAGTTGGGATCGTTCGCCCAGGAATGGCAGCGCCTGACCGGCGCGAGCTCGGTGCCTTACATCGGCATCGGCGCGGTGCGCGCCGAGTTCGTGGCTGAACACCCCGAGGCCGTGGCCCGCGTGATCGCCGGACTGCGCAACACCCTGGCCTGGGGCGACACGCATCGCGATGAGGTCGTGGCCATCCTGCGGAAGTCCGCGAACCTCCCGGAAGAAGACGCGCGCATCTACGCGGCCCAGTGGAACGACATGAACCGCGTGGCCTTCGAGCCGGCCGATCTCCAGACGCTCAAGCGCCAGCACGAGGTGTTCGCCGCCGGCGGCCTCATCAAGGGCAGCCTGCCCGCCGACCTCTTCGTGACCGGCCCCTACGAAGCCGCCAAGAAACTCAAGTAACCCGCGGGGGCCGAGCCCCCGCCTTCCCGAACCTCAAGAACGACAGGAATCCCGATGAGCAAGACCATGAAAGCCCTACTGCTGACCGAACACGGCGGCCTCGACCAACTCCGCGTCGTGACCGACAAGGCCATACCCGCCCCCACCGAAGGTCACGTCGTCATCCGCGTGCGCGCCTCTTCCTTCAATTACCACGATGTGTTCACCGTGCAGGGCATGCCGGGCATCAAGGTGCCGCTGCCCGTGGTGATCGGCCTGGACCTCGCCGGCGAAGTCAGTGAAGTCGGCCCCGGCGTGAGCGGCTGGAAGGCCGGCGACCGCGTGCTGGTGAACCCGCTAAACCGCGCGCGCGGCCTGATGGGCGAGATGCTCGACGGCGGCATGGCGGAGTACTGCCTGGTGTCGCAGGAACAGTTGATCGCATTGCCCGATGCGGTGAGCTTCGACGACGCGGCCGCGCTGCCGGTTGCCTACGGCACGGCGCACCGCATGCTGATCACGCATCAGACCGTGCGCGCCGGCGACCGCGTGCTGATCTTGGGAGCCAGCGGCGGCGTGGGCACCGCCAGTGTGATCCTCGCCAAGCTGCTTGGCGCCGAGGTCATCGCGTGCGCCGGCACCGACGCCAAGGCCGAGGCCCTGAAGGCGCTTGGCGCCGATCACGTCATCAACTATCGCGAGACGGACTTCTCCAAGTGGGCCATCGCACAGTACGGAAAGCCCCAACGCCGCACCAACGAAGGCGGCGTGGACGTGGTGGTGAACTTCACGGGCGGCGACACCTGGGTGCCCTCGCTCAAGTGCCTCAAGCGCGGTGGCACCTTGCTCGTATGCGGCGCGACTGCGGGCCACGATCCCAAGGAAGACCTGCGCTACGTATGGAGCTTCGAGCTCAACATCAAGGGTTCCAACAGCTTCTACGACGACAACCTCAAGGCCCTGCTGGACCTGGTGGCCGAAGGCCGCATTTCCCCGCTCATCGACCGGCGCCTGCCGCTCGAACAGGCCGCCGACGGCCTCGCGCTGATCCGCGACCGCGAGGTCCTGGGCAAAGTCATCGTCAATCCGTGAATCCAAGGAGTTCCATCATGAGCGAAACCCCAACCCTGCCCACCGCCGCCGACATTCAGGCACGCCTGCTGCGCGGCCCTTACCATCAATGGCTCGGCCTGGAAGTCCAGGCCGTGCGCGAAGGTGAGGTCGAACTCACCGCGCGCTGGCGCGAAGAATGGGTCGTGAACGCCGAAAAGCGCTACACGCATGGCGGCATCCTCGCCGCGCTGGTCGACCTCACGGCCGACTGGGCGCTCGTGTCGCAGACAGGCCGGGGGGTGCCCACCATCGATCTGCGCGTGGACTATCACCGTCCCGCCGGCCCTGGCGACCTGCGCGCCCATGGCAAGGTGATCAAGTTCGGTGGCCAGGTCTCGGTGGCGGAAGCCCAGGTGTTCGATGCCGACGGCAAGCTCGTGGCCAGCGGCCGCGGCGTCTACGCCACGCCGCGTGCGTAAACAGGAGCCGGCATGACCGCACTGGACATTGCCCGCGTTGACCTGCGCAACCTCGGCGAGCTCTCCGGCCCGATCGGGCAGGCGGACGGCAGCGACATCGCGCTGATCGGCCTGGACGACACGGGCGGCGCGCTGGCCGTCAGTCGCAACGAGTTCGCGGCCATGGCCGAGGGCGTGGCCCAGGGCCTGCGCAGACGCGGCTATGCGCCAAGAGAGCGGATCGCCGTGCTGGCCGCCAATTCCCCCCGCTATCTCGCTGTCCTGTGCGGCATCATGCGCGCCGGCCTCGTCGCGGTGCCGGTGAACTTCAAGTTTCCCCCGGCGATGATCGCCTACGTGCTCGCCGACAGCGGCGCGCGCCTCGTGTTTCACGATGCCGCGCGCGCCCCGGTCCTGCCCGAGGGCGTGGCCGGCGTCGCGCTCGACGGCGACGACTGGGAGGCGTTTCTCGCGCCCGGCGGCCAGCCGGCGTGGCAACCCCAGGCGGATGACGTCGCCCTGATGCTGTACACCTCCGGCTCCACGGGCAAGCCCAAGGGTGTGCGGCTGTCGCACGCCGGCCAGCGCTGGACCGTGCGCACGCGCCAGGCGGCCACGCCGCTCGATCGCGAGCGCACCCTGATCGCCGCGCCGCTCTATCACATGAATGCGCTCGCGCTCGCATTCCTGGCGCTCGCCTGCCGCGCCACCGCGGTCCTCCTGCCGCAGTTCGACGCTCGCCTGTACATCGAAGCGATCGCCCGCTGGCGCGCCACCTGGCTCACCGCGGTGCCGCCCATGATCGCGATGATGCTGCGCGAGCATGCGCTGCTGGCGGCCACGGATCTCTCATCGGTACGCGCGATCCGCATGGGCTCCGCCCCGGTGAGCGCGAGCCTGCTCGCCCAGATTCGCGCGTTGTTCCCGAATGCCCGCGTCATCAACGCCTATGGCACCACGGAGGGCGGCCCGGTCGTGTTCGGGCCACACCCAGATGGGATCCCCACCCCGCCGCTGTCTGTCGGCTATCCGCACCCAGCCGTGAACGTGCGACTCGCGCGCGGGCCGGAGGAGGCCGACAACACCGGCATGCTCGAACTGCGCAGTCCGGGCCTGATGCTGGGCTATCACGCGCGGCCCGACCTGCCCTCACCGATCTCCTCCGATGGCTACTACCGCACGGGCGACGTCTTCAGCCGCGACGCGCAGGGTTTCTACACCTTCGTGGGCCGGCGCGACGACATGTTCGTCTGCGGCGGCGAGAACATCTTCCCCGGCGAGGTCGAACGCATGCTCGAGGGCCACGCCGACGTGCAGCAGGCCTGCGTCGTGCCGGTCGAGGACGACATCAAGGGCGCCAAGCCGGTTGCCTATGTCGTCCTGCGAGAAGGCGCCCGCGCCGATGCCGCCGCCCTGAAGCAATACGCGCTCACACACGCCCCGGCGTATCAGCATCCCCGCCATATCTGGTTCCTGCCGGCATTGCCTCTGGCCGGCACGAACAAGATCGATCGGGCCGCATTGCTGCGCGACGCCGCGGCGCGCATCGCCGCCCTCGCCGCGCACTGACACGGCCCACCGAACAAGACAGACACAGGAGTTTCCTCATGCCTCATTCCACGCAACGCCGCGTGCCAGCGGTTCCCCCCCACGCCCGTCTGGCCGCGGCGCTGGCCCTGTCGTGCGCGGGCCTGTCCGCGCAGGCGGCCGACGAGTTCACGGTGGCGCTCGCCATCCCGCCTGCGGTGCACGATGGCGCCCCCTACGCCGCCGCCGAAGCGTTGGGCTTCTTCAAGGAAGAGAACCTGGACGTCAAGACCATCGTGTTCCAGGGCGCCGGCGCCCTGCTTCCGCAGGTCGCGAACAAGCGGGTGACGGTCGGTTACCCGACCTCGGAACCGGTCATCTCCAGCACCTTCGGCGGCAAGGATCCCCTGCCGCTCAAGTACTTCTATAACGGCGTGCCGGCCACGACCATGGAGTTCGCCGTGCTCGCGGACGGTCCCATCAAGACACTCGCCGACCTGCGCAACAAGAAGGTCGGCGTGGGCGCGCTCACCTGGGGCACGATCCCCGGCGGACGTGCCGCGCTGCGCACGGCCGGCCTGACGCCCGGCAAGGACGTCGAGTTCGTGGCCGTGGGTGCCCTGACTGCCGGCTTCCAGGCGCTGCGCAATCATCAGGTCGACGCACTGAACTTCAACAGCAGCTGGAACGACATGCTGGAGATGTCGGGCACGCCGATCCGCCGCGTCGCATACCCGGCCGTGTTCGGGGAAACGGCGGGCAACGGCTTCATCGCGCACCTGGACACGCTGCGGGACAATCCGCAACTGCTGGAACGCTTCGCGCGCGCCTACACAAAAGGCCAGATCGCCTGCGAGGCCAATCCGACGTTCTGCGTGCGCGCGTTCTGGAAAGCCAATCCGCAGGCCAAGCCGGAGGGCGACGAAGCCCGCGCGCTCAAGGACGCGACCGCGCTCCTCTCCCGCCGCCTGCAGCGCGTGCTGTACACGCCCGTGGGCGCTCCCCGCGTGCCGGGCCAGTATGACCTCGCCGCGATCCGGGCCGGCATCAAGGCGATGGCCGACGCGGGCGAATACCCCAGCGCGGACGTGCCCGTCGACAAGCTCTTCACCAACGATCTGCTGCCCCGCATCAACGCATTCGACGCCGATGCCGTGCGCGCCAAGGCAAAGGCCCAGCCATGAGCCGCGAGCTGGCAAGCGGCGCCCCCACGGCGCCCACCCTGCGCGTCACTCCCGAGGACGCCCTGATCGACGTGCCGCGGACCATCGTGGCCCGTGGCCTGCCGGCCGGCCCGGCGCGCCTGGAGGTCCGCATGAGGCATCCGGACGGCAGCCTGTGGCAAGCGGCCGCCGAATTCGACGTCGACGCCGACGGCGTGCTGGACCTGGATGCCCAGGCGCCGCGCGCCGGCGACTGGACGGTGCCGGACGCCATGGCCGTGGCCTGGGCGCTGCGGCGGGTGGAGGCGCCCACGGCGCCGCAGCACAGCGACGCGACAACGGCGGTCACGCTCGCGTTGGCGCTGCGCGCCGGCCCGATATCGTTGCAGGCGCAATTGGTACAGCGCTTCGAGGCGGATGGCGTCACACAGATCGAGCTGGGCGACGGCCTGTCCGGCACCCGCTACATGCCCGCCAGCCCCGGACCGCACCCGGTGATCGTCGTGTTCAACGGATCAGGCGGCGGCGTGGCCCGTCAACGTGCGGCCCTGTACGCCGCGCACGGCTACGAGGCCATTGCGCTCGGCTACTTCAAATCCCCAGGCCGTCCGGATCACATCTCCGACACCCCGCTGGAGTACTTCGAAACGGCGCTGCGCTGGGTCCATGCCCGCCTGAAACCCGCCGGGGGCTTCGTGGCGCTGACGGGCCAGTCGCGCGGCGGAGAGCTGTCGTTGCTGCTCGGCGCGCGGTTCCCGGATCTCGTCTCCGCCGTCATCGCCTACGTGCCCAGCTCGGTGGTGCACGGCACGCTGCGCGCCGGCCGTCCCGGCCAGCCGCCGGGCGAGCCCGCCTGGACCTGGCGCGGCGAGCCGCTGCGCAGTGTGTGGGGCGGCAATCCCCAAGCGGACTGGACCGCGTTCGACGCCCGCGACGCCGGCGACGTGCCCGTGCGGCAGGCGCCCGCGTTCGTGAGCGCGCACCGCGATGCAACTAGCGTCGCGGCCGCGCGCATTCCCGTCGAGCGCATCGCCGGCCCCGTGATGCTGGTGTCGGGCACGGACGACGGCTTCTGGCCCTCGTCCGCCTATGCCGACGAGATCGCCCAGACCCTCTACCGCCATGAACACCGCTGGCCGGTCGAGCACGTCCGGTGTGTGGGCGCGGGCCACGCGCTGGGCGTGCCGCACGTGCCCGCCACGCTCATCGCGAAACCTCACCCGGTGGCCGGCATCGTCCTCGACGGCGGCGGAACGGCGCTGGCCAATGCCCAGGCCAGCCGTGCCGCCTGGGCCGCCGTGCAGCGCTTCCTGCGCGAGGCCGCCGCATGACGCAGGATCTCAAGCTGGAGGGCGTGAGCCTCTCCTACCGCACCCGCCGTGGCACCCTCGACGCGCTGGGTCCCATCGACCTGACGCTTGCCGAGGGCGAGTTCGTGGCGGTGCTGGGACCGTCCGGATGCGGCAAGTCGACGCTGGCCAAGCTCGCGGCGGGGCTGATCCGGCCCACCGCCGGCCAGCTCACGCTGGCCGGCGAAGAGATCGCCGGACCCAGCCGCCGCACCGGGGTGGTGTTCCAGAAGCCCAACCTGCTGCCCTGGCGCACGGTGGCGCAGAACGTGCTGCTGCCCGCGGCCACGCTTGGGCTCCCGTCACAGGCGGCGCGCGTGCGCGCCCAGGAACTGCTGACGCTCGTTGGCCTGGAACGCTACGCCGCGAACTATCCGCACGAGTTGTCCGGCGGCATGCAGCAGCGCGTGGGCATCGCCCGCATGCTGCTGGCCGACCCGGCCCTGCTCCTGATGGACGAGCCCTTCGCCGCACTGGACGCGCTCACGCGCGAGGCATTGACGCTCGAGCTGCAGCGGATTTGGAGCCAGCAGCGCAAATCGGTGCTCTTCATCACCCACAGCATCCCCGAAGCCGTCTTCCTGGCCGACCGCATCCTGGTGTTGTCGCCCCGCCCCGGACGCATCGTGGAAGACTACCGGCCTGGTCTCGCCCGTCCCCGGACGCCCGACACCCTAGGTCACGCCGACTTCAACACCGCCTGCCATCACCTGCGCCGCCACTTCACGAGCCATGCCTGATACCTCAGCTTCCGCCTCCCGGCCGGCGCGGGCCCCGCGCCTGCCCGCCCCGATCTACCCCCTCATCAGCCTCGCGGTCCTGATCGGCCTCTGGCACGCATCGATCGAGATCTTCGCCATCCCGGACTATCTGCTGCCCCGGCCTGGCGCCGTGTTTGACGCCCTGGCGCAAGGGTTTGCCACCGGCTCCCTCTGGCCACACATCGGCGCCACCCTTGCCGAGGCCGTAAGCGGCTATGCCCTCGGATGCGGCCTGGCGATCGTGTTCGGCGCGTTGCTGGCCGAATCGCGCACCTTCGAGCGCTTCTGCTATCCGGTATTCCTGGGCTTGCAGGCAATGCCGAAGGTGGCGTTGGGTCCCATCATCCTCGTGTGGTTCGGTTTCGGCATGGCGTCGAAGGTCGTGCTGGTCGCGCTCGTCTGCTTCTTTCCGCTTTTCGTGAACACGGTCAATGGCATCAAGCGTACCGATCCGGAGTTGCTGGACGCCTGCCGCGCCTTCTGCGCCAGCCGCCGCTACCTCCTCCTGCACGTGAAGCTTCCCGCCGCCGCTGGCGACATCTTTTCCGGGCTGCAGATCGGCGTCTCTCTCGCCCTGATCGGCGCCGTGGTCGGCGAATTCCTCTCGGCGCAGCGCGGCCTGGGCTATCTCATCGCCTCGGCGTCGGTCAGCATGAGCCTCGCCACCATGTTCGCCGGCGTGGCGCTGCTTGCCGCCATCGGGCTCACCGGCTCGCTGTTCATGCGCCGGCTGCATCGCCGAGTGGTGTTCTGGGAAGGGACCGCGCGCGGCGAACAATCCTGAGGCCCCTGAACCTCGACATCAGTTTTCAGTGCAAACCAACACCAGGCACGATCACTTCTTCCCGGTTTCAGAACCTGGGGTGAGATCAGAAGCTGGGTTTGCGCGTCTGTGAGTTATCCATGAACTGGATGCGTGCATTGGTCGGCGCGGGGTCGTACAGCTTGAGGCTGACGCCCGAGTAGTTCAGCACGGCCTGCGACATGTCGCTCGAGCAGCCCATCCCTGGATTGGAGCTGGGCTTTTCGCACCACTGCATGGGCAGCGTGCTGGGGAAGTTGGACTGCTTGCCGTACTTCTGCAGCGCGGCCGCGGCCATGGCGTCGCGGTTGGCAGGGCTCCACGGCAGTTCATAGTTGATCTGCGACACCACCAGCGGGCGATTCTTGTCGACCGGCAGGCGCGGCTCGAAGTGCACGGACAGCTCGACACCGTCTTTGCTGTAGCTGAAGTTCATCGGCATCTTGGTGCCGGTGACTACGTTGTTGGTCGCGTAGCCGGTGCGGATCTGGTTCTTGGCAACGTTGAAGTTCTTGGCCGCCGCGGCCAGGGCTTCATCGTAGTCCATGCCGGGCTTGACGCCAGCAATGTCGAAGGCGCGCGCGTCAACCGAGCGTTGCGATGCCGCGTGGGCAGGTGCGAAGGCCAGGGCGCTGAGGGCGGAAATCAGGAGTGCAGCTTTCAACTTCAAAACAATATCCTGTGTGTGAGAGGCGGGAATTATCCGTTTTTCGTTCTGGGCCGTGCCGCGTAAGTGCAAGCAAGTTTTGCGATTCAAGCCAGAATGTGACGGCGTAGGTGCAGATCTTTGAAACATGCGAGGAGTGCCTGTAAACGGTCTGGACAGCAAATGGTTGCAGGCGTTGATGCTGCTGCCCCCGCTTGACGGTCCACAGCACCAGACCAGTCCCGATCACGGCACAGCCGAGCAGCCCCGAAATCACATACAGCCAGCGGAGCCACCAATCGGCGAAAAGCCCTTCGTGCAACGCGAATAACGTACTGCGCACGCGCATCGTCGCCTGAGCGGCCTCGGAGGCAGCGGCAATCGCTCGCCGTCGATGGCGCTGAAGCGCGCAGCCAGTTCATGCACGCTTAGCGTGGACGTGCTGGCCCTGCGCACATCAATGTATGGGGATTCACCCGCAGGGTGCATGATCTGCATCGACGCGACATGTCCCGCGCCCCATTCGGATTCCAGCCTCTGCGCAAGCGCAGGCAGCGACACGTTAGGTGCTGTGACCGGTTGATCGCTGCGCGCGGCCCCCGCAGTTCTTTCGCGAATTCCTGACGCTGAGCGGCCGCCGTGCCATACAGCGCGTCGCGCGCCGCAGGCAGGTAAGTCACGGCGAAGAAGACCAGCCCGGTGTAGGTGATCATCAAGAAAAACGGCAAGGACAAGACGCTGACGACAGCAAACCAACAGACGCGGGCTTGGACTTTGCCTCGGCGAACAGAATTACCTCGAACTTGGACGTGCGCCGAATTTTTCAGGACCGTCGACCGTCTGATGAACTGGTTCTGACCTGGCACCCCTTTCAGGAATTCATGGTGTTCGACAAGGAGGACCTGGTGCACTTGAAGGACCGGCTGGAGAACCTGCAGCAGAGGCACGCAGTCAACACCATCATCCATCTCGCGCCCATTTGGGCAGGGGTATATAGCCAAATGCGGGCGCTCGAGGTGACGGCCTCCGCGGATGTGGCCACGGTGCGGAACGCTTCGCCGGATTCGGCGGCCGCGGTCGTCGCCAATTGCTCGACCCAATTCTTGTCGAAAGAAGATGCGTGAATTTACGAGGCGACGCAGGCGGCCGCCGCGGCACTAGCAGGAAGCCCGCCAGGGCGCGCAGACGGGCGTTGAGTACCCGTCAGGCGCTTGACGTGGGTCCCGTTGCGTCACTCAAGTTGGGATTCTGGGAGAAAAGCGTCATCTGAATTGGGAATTTTCGATATCGGCAAGCCGCCCTGCAGCTTCGCTCTCGGCCTGGTGAGATCACTGCAGCGCCATCGAACCGGCGATCGGACACATGGTGGCTCACTTTTACTTCAGCGCCGACAGGATGCTTTTAAATAGCAAAATTCGACCACCCCGGAGGGCTTCGCGTATTACTTGCCTGCGGGGCCCAGCGCCTCTGCCCAGTTCTTTTTCATGGCAGCGATGCGGTCCACGTAGGCGGATTTCAGGCAGGCGGCGTCGGGGCAACGGTCGCGCACGGTGGTGCGCCATTGCGTCTGCTCTTTCGCTACAGGATCACGCCATTCACCGGTTTCACCGTCACGGCCAACGGTTTCAGCCTGGATCTTTTCGTAAAGCTCCTTCACCTGATCGTCCAGCTTGGACAGCGAAGGTTCGGCGCAGATTAGATGTTCGACATGGGTTTTCGCGGCGTGCAGTCGAAGCCGGCGGCATGGGCGGCTTCGATCTGCAGGAAAGGAGAGCTGGCGAGGACCGCGCAGATCACAGCATGCAGGATCGCGTGTTTGCCATGAGCGCTTTGCCGGCACCGGCCTTCCATGATGCCGGTCGGTATTGCCGCGAGAACGGGGTTGCGCACGTCCTTCACTCCTGAATAGTCTGCGGCCACGGACTTGGTGGACCAAGTGATCGATTTTCCCGTTTGTCGAGAGGTTGTGCAACTTTTGGCTCTCGTATCCCTTGAACCAGTGGCCGGCGCTCACGCGCTACGTCGATGGCTGCCGGCTTAAAGCGACATCACCCCAAGCGTGATGTCGAAGTTCATTGAGGGTGAAACTTTGACATCATTTAAATCAAAGACTTAGCGAATTTTGGTTCATTCACTTTGGTGATCATGGTTCATTGAACTTGGCTTTCTTTCCCAGAAAGTTCATTGAACTTGGGCGCCGCTTTGTTTCGTCACATCGAAAGCGGATCTCATTTCCTGATCACTTACCCTTCAGGCAGTGAGCCATAAGCGATTGGCGATCGACTGCTCTCGGCCGATTCTGTTGAAAAACTCGATTGCTCGTCGCGATTGATCGCGCTTACAAGCCCGATGACCGAGCGGCTTTCGCCTTTTTTCGATTGGAACCGGGTACTGATGCCCGGTTGCCTTGTAAATCGGTGGGTTTCGCCTCAACTGGGCGCACCTGTGCCCTGAACCGGTGGTCCCGGAGAGGTAAGCATCGCAAGACGACGTAGGTTCTGAACGGCTGCTGCAAGCGTGAATTCGTCTGCTGCACCAGTAAGTCCTCGCAACCGCAAGCGGTCGATCTTCAAAATACGGTTGAGGTGTGCAAACAGCACCTCGACTTTCTTTCGTTCGTGACGTGAGCGCTGGTACTGCACGGTGGCGCCGATACGCCTGGCTACATCGCGCGCATCCATAGCGTTCCACGCCGCCTGATAGTCCTGGAACGCGAAGCCCACCCCATTGATCGCCGCGGCTGGGACCAGAGTGGAAAGAATGAGCCCTGACAACGTGAAGAGCTCAACGCCACCGGAACGCAATTGCCCGAGCGTGTCCGTGTCGGTACCCAACTGATTGCTCGGGAATAGCTGGATATTGAGTCGCCCATTGGTCTCGCTGCGAATAGCGTCCGCGGCTGCCTGGCCGAAAGCACCGGTAACTAGCGCCACTCGGGGTGGATGAAAGCCGGGGGCTTGGCGAGCCTAGCCGCTATGCCAAACTAGGAAGCCGACTTGTTGCTGTCCATGAATGCCTCCGCCATTGAGCAGCGGCACCCCGACATGACGCCGGAAAAGACTCACCAAGTGCCGGACGAGACGCGCGAGCAAGGTTATGTTCATACCCGGACTGATCATGACGAGGTACTGGGGCATGGGTATTCCCGTTCGACGCACCGATGGGCAAGTCGTTGCAGCGGTGGTTCTGGTCGCAAATTCCAGCAGGCTGAGCGGTCCAAGACGAGTGGTCCTTGCTGCCCGTATGCAGCGACTGAGCGACGAACTCATGATCGAGCCGATCAAGAACGGAGAGGAAGGGCAAGCTGCCACAGGCAGACAGGAATAGGACGCGCCTAGGGTGACCGGTGCGGAGTGGCACGCTGCGAATCGTTCGACGTGGGGCCCGCCGCGACGCTATGCAGCCCGGCTTGCGTCATCGTCACAGAACTTCAAGAATCGTCGTGGCGGAATTTCGTCGCCGGCCGACGGGCGCGAGACAACGTTGACGTTGGCAGTTCGCCGAACGCCTGTTTGTATTGAGCGCTGAATCTGCCCAAATGAAAGAAACCGAGTTGCAGAGCCACCTCTGTCACTGTGGCCTCCCCCGTACGCAACTTCGCTCGCGCCTCATCCAAACGGATTGTGCGCAGCATTTTCAGCGGCGAGCTCGAGCCGATGCGCTTAAAACTGGCTTGAAGACTTCGGCAGCTTACGCCCGCAGCCTCGGCGATCTCCACCAAGCTCAGCGGGCGGTCGCAATGCGCACGTATGTACTCCTCCGCACGCGCTACGACTGCATGCGGCAACGATGTCGGGGGGTGACGCAGTTCATCGCTGAAGTTATGCGGTTGGCCATTCAAAAGCAGACCGAGCATGAACTCGGACAACGACGCTTCCATCGCAGAAGTAACCGGGGTGTGCCGTGAGGCGAGGAGAAGCTGCATCGCGTGGGTCCATGCCTCCGCCAATTCAGGTGAAAACGGGCTTAGCCTGAACCGCAATGGGCATTCCAGCGGTCGGCCAATCCAGCTGCTACACAGCGCATTCAATGCAGCGGCATCCGGTCTGAAGGACTGCTGCTCGAAATTTTCAGCAAATCGAAATCGAGTCGCGACGTTCGCTGAAACAGGCAGCGTGACTCCGCCAGTCCATTCCGCGCGGCTACGGCCTTGCATCACGGCGCCATCGCCCTTCGAGCAGGTCATGATCAGATAAAGGTCGGGCAGATCGGCTGCATCAACCTCCACATCGGCGCCGTAGGCCAGGTTGACCACGCTTCCTGCCGGCGCGGCATCCAAGGAGCTGAGCCGCATGTTTAACGATCGGGCGTGCCTATCCATGTGTAGCGCGTGGTGAGAATACACGCCACTGACGTGCTGAATCGCCTCGTCAAGATCCGCCGTACGCCATTGAGCTCCTTGCATCCGCCTTTCCCTTCGTCTTCCGCGACTTTCCATCGTGTAGGCAATCGTATGCCTGATCGATTTCCTTTTGATCGGGGATTTCCCGAGTGTCGGGTCGTTTCGCTAAGTGGACATTGCTGTCGCAAGTGGATAGCAGCGGCAGCCGGATCGTCGCAACATGCACCCACGAACATTCAAATACGTGAAGGGAGAATGACATGCGGTCTGCAGTGAGAGGATTTGTCAGATACCAATTGGCATTGTTGACCTGCTTGCTGGCCTCCGCCGCGGCCAACGGCCAAGTAACCAACATGCCTCCAGAGGTTCAGAAACGACTCGCAGAGGTAGGGCCGGTCTGGGGGAAAGATGTTCCAGGCAACATCGAGAAGACCTTGGAGGTCTACACCCCGGTTCTGGCGAGCTCACCGAAGGACGGCGTGCGCAAGTCTCCGGACCATGCGTACGGGCCGAATACCAGTCAAAAGTTGGATCTATATCTGCCAGAGAAAGCGGCAAAGTCGCCGTTGCCAATCGTCGTCTACATCCATGGCGGTGCCTTTGTGGCTGGGGAGAGGGATATCAACAAAGAGGTCTACGGCAACGTGCCCACCTACTTCGCGAAGCACGGTGCAATCGGCGTGAATGCGACCTACCGGTTGGCGCCAAAAGCACAGTGGCCGGCAGGGTCCGAAGATGTCGCATCGATGGTGAAGTGGATCAAAACAAACATAGGCCAGTACGGAGGAGATCCGGGGCAGATCTATCTGATCGGCCATTCGGCCGGCGCAACCCACGTTTCCAATTACCTCTTCGACAAACGTCTTTATCCCGATAACGGCCCTGGTGTCAAAGGAGGCATCTTGCTCAGTGGCCGCTACCACTTTGCGCCGAAACCGAATGATCCCAGCTTGAAAGGAATCCAGGCGTACATGGGCACGGACGCGTCGAAGTACAAGGACCGCTCTCCCCTCACCCATCTTCAAAACGCGCCGCGTACGCCACTGTTTATCGCAATCGCCGAGTACGACAACCCGGGTCTCGACACGCAGGGCGCGATGCTCCTCTCCGAAGTCTGCAAACGCGACGGCGCTTGCCCGCGCTTCCTCAGGATGGAAGGTCACAACCATCTGTCGATGGTGTACCAGTTCAATACAAAAGACGATCAGCTCGGACGGGAGATTCTTTCTTTCATGCGTCTGGGCCGGTGAGTACGCAAAGGAGACCAAAATGTCTGAAGTCGGCACGCTAAAAATTGAAGCCGCAGTGACCCGCGAGAAGGGCGCCCCATTCACGATTGAAGAGGCATTCCTCCGGGCGCCGAAACTTGACGAAGTGCGCGTCAAGCTTGTCGCGACCGGGATGTGTCATACGGATATGATCATTCGGGATCAGTACTACCCGGTGCCGCTCCCGGCCGTCCTTGGCCACGAAGGAGCCGGCATCGTAGAGTCGGTCGGGCCACTGGTACGGGACCTGAGGGTTGGTGACGCCGTCGTGCTGACATACGGTAGCTGCGGCCACTGCCTCTCTTG
>Ga0307412_10000119_pt1 | contig 59926 bp, 55 predicted proteins | sample DK1Cmetagenome_3_FD_203823 | JGI IMG/M metagenome (GOLD analysis project Ga0307412, IMG submission 203823) | Maize rhizosphere microbial communities from greenhouse at UC Davis, California, United States - DK15-C-1 | ecosystem: Host-associated > Plants > Roots > Rhizosphere > Soil | place: USA...
CCTTTTAAAAAAAAATAAAACTAATCACAAACTATTAACTATGAAAAAACTAACCATTCCAAGGCTTTACTGCCCCTTTGTTTCTATGCTCAATTCACATGTTGAAACCCTGAAACAGAATACGGATCAATGGGTATCAGATTTTGAATTATATTCCCAGGAAGAGATTGGGAATTATTTTGAAAGTAATTACAGCTATTTTACCTCGCGGTTTTATCCAAAAGCAGATTATGATCGGCTGAGAATTGCAAATGATTTAATTATCCTTTTATTTATGATGGATGATCAGATTGATAGCCCTGCAATGAACTCTCACCTGGACAAAGAATCAGAATTAAAACAGTTTATAGCAAGAGTTCTGGAAATTATCAACCAAAAAAGTCCGTCTGATAAAGAAGATGAGATTCCGATCTTTAAAGCGTTAAAAGATGTTTGGAGCCGACTCGCAGCAATATCAAGCGATGAATGGCTTTCCTCATTTGCTAAAGAAATTGAATATGTTTTCACTGCTGCAGTCTGGGAACGCCAGAATTCTGCAAACAAAAAACTCCCCGAAATACAAGCTTATTTAGAAAGAAGAAGATATATGGGTGCCGCGAATATTACACTTGCACTGATAGAGCCTGTTGAGAAAATTTATTTGCCTGAATTTATAAAGCAAAATTCTGAATTTCAGGAGCTTGGGAAGGTAGCTTGTAATGCAATTTGTATTGCAAATGATTTATTTTCTCTGCGTAAGGAGCAAATGTTGGGAGACGAACACAATCTGCCTTCAATAATTAAAAATGAATTAGGTTTTACATGGGAAGAAGCGATTTTACATACTGCTGAAATCCATGATACCGAAGTACAAAAATTTATTGCCGTGTCTAAGCAGTTGCCATCATTTGATAAGCAAACAGATGAAACCTTACATCGCTATATTGAAATCCTGGAGCTTCAGATGGCCGGAAACCTCATCTGGAGCGAATCTGAGACTCAGCGGTATCAATTTGCTTATGATACTACGGGAAATATTAGAGTTTAAAAATATTTTGTTTAAAATTTCGGCGGCATCGAAGATGCCGCCGAAACTCTTTATGCTTTTAAAGCAACAATTTCATCCCTCAATTTTGCAGCTTTAATAAAATCAAGATTTTTCGCAGCGGCTTCCATTTCTTTCTGTTTCTGTTCGATTACTTTTTCGAGATCTTCGCTGGTGTAATTTGCTCTAGTTTCGGCAACCTTTTGAAGAATCTCTTTCTGAGTATATTTTTCATCCGGAAAATCTTTACTTCTTCCAACTAAATTTTCTGAGATCTTTTTATTTAAAGCCGTTGGAACTTTATTATTTTCTTTATTGTACTGCATTTGCTTTTCACGGCGATAATTCGTTTCATCTATCGTTGCCTGCATAGATTTTGTCATTTTATCGGCATATAAAATAGCTTTACCATTGAGGTTTCTTGCTGCACGTCCGACCGTCTGAATCATTGATCTTCTGCTTCTTAGCATTCCTTCCTTGTCGGCATCGAGAATCGCAACAAGAGAAACTTCAGGTAAATCCAACCCTTCTCTCAATAAATTAACCCCAATTAAAACATCAAAAATTCCGAGGCGTAAATCCTGCATGATCTGAATACGTTCCAGGGTTTCAACATCAGAGTGGATATATCTCGTTCTGATTCCGAATCTTGTAAAATATTTTGTAAGTTCCTCCGCCATTTTCTTAGTTAAAGTCGTTACCAAAACGCGTTCATCAACATCGGCTCTTTTCTGGATTTCCTCCATTAAATCATCAATTTGATTTAAAGAAGGTCTTACTTCGATGATGGGATCCAAAAGACCGGTTGGTCGGATGATCTGCTCAATAAAAGCTCCTCCTGTTTTTTCTAGCTCATAATCTGCCGGTGTTGCAGAAACAAAAATCACCTGGTTTTGGATGGCCTCAAATTCTTCAAATTTCAAAGGCCTGTTGTCCATTGCGGCAGGAAGCCTGAACCCGTATTCCACCAAAGCCTCCTTTCTGCTTCGGTCGCCCCCATACATGGCATGAACCTGGGGAACCGTAACGTGGCTTTCATCAATTACCATTAAAAAATCTTTCGGGAAATAATCCAGTAAACAAAAAGGCCTGGAACCGGGAAGCCTGCCATCAAGATATCTTGAATAATTCTCAATTCCCGAGCAATAGCCAAGTTCTTTGATCATCTCAAGGTCAAGCTCTGTTCTTTCCTGCAATCTTTTGGCTTCCAAAGGTTTTTCAATAGAATTAAAGAAATCAACCTGTTTTACCATATCATCCTGAATATGTCTGATGGCTCCATTTAACGTTTCCTTTGATGTCACGAAAAGATTAGCCGGATAAATCTGAATCTGTTCAAAACTTGAAGTTACATTCCCTGAAACAGGATCGAAACTTTGAATTTTTTCAATCTCATCTCCAAAAAACTGAATTCTCACGGCATTGTCTGCATAAGCCGGAAATACATCAATTACATCTCCTTTTACTCTGAATGTACCTCTCTGGAATTCATTTAACGTTCTGGAATATAAAGCATTAACCAAAGAGTGAAGAAGTGCAGTTCTTGTTACTTTTTCTCCAATGGCAATAGAAATTAATGATTTGTGAAATTCTGTAGGGTTTCCGATACCGTAAATACATGAAACTGAGGCTACTATCAATACATCTCTTCTGCCGGAAAGCAAACTTGCCGTTGCAGAAAGCCTTAATTTTTCAACTTCTTCATTAATACTCAGATCCTTTTCGATATAAGTTCCGGTTGTCGCAATGTAAGCCTCCGGCTGATAATAATCGTAGTAACTCACGAAATATTCAACAGCATTTTCTGGAAAAAACTCTTTAAATTCCATGAAAAGCTGTGCTGCCAGAGTTTTGTTATGTGCTAAAACCAGGGTTGGCTTTTGAACATTCTCAACAACATTAGCAACAGTGAATGTTTTACCGGAGCCGGTAACACCCAGTAATGTCTGGTATTTTTCCCCGATTTCAACGCCTGCAGTGAGTTTTTCAATAGCTTGAGGTTGATCTCCGGTGGGTTTATATTCTGATTGAAGTTTGAACTGCATAGAAAAGTGATGTTATGTAAACAAAAATACGAAAGAAATTTCTGACATTGAAACGTTTTAACTTTCGAATATTGGAGTTAATGCTTTTAATTGATTGTTAGAATATTAAAATGTTTTTTAATTCCTGAGTCAATTAATTATTTTAAAATAAATTGATTTAAGCTTTTTCAAGAAAATTCCTGATATTGTATTTCGTTATTTTTAATATTTAAATATTTTTATTGATAAATTTATATCTATTCTTGCTACTTTTTGAATTATATTTGCTTTTTAAATCTTTAAAAGTAATATGAAACAAAATCTATTTTCTTTAGCCTTAATTTGTTTTTTCGTTTCCTTATTTGGGAAAAATACACTTCCGCCTACGACTCTTGCATTTTATGAAGAAGCGGTTTTTTATGATATGTATGCATCGACAGTCAGCCAGCCTTTGCCTGCAGGAGCCGTTCGTTTAAGTAACAGTACGTATACGAAGAAAATGACGGATGCTCAGCTTGATTCCTTTGGAAACCAAGTAACTATGAATGTAACGATTGGTGCTTTATGTGATAATTATGATCGTCTTGCTCACGTATTTCTAGCCTTTGTTCCGAAAGGGGCAAGCGCTTATGATACAGATATTGTTAAAAAACTTGAAATCGGAAGGTTTATAACACCGTTTATGAATAAAAATGTTTCTCCGACCAGTGTGCCTTATACTTTTCAGATAGATAATCTTGGTGCAATCTTCAAAGATCCTAACTTACGTTCTCAGTTTGATTTCTGGATAGAATTTACGGTTTTGGGAGTTCCTTATGCTGCACAAACTCAAGTTTCAGGATGTTCGGGAAGAATTGATACTTTTAAAGGTTCATTAAGTTTTGTTACCGATAACAATGCATCAATTCCGCCGGTAAATAATTTTCTTATGACAATGGCCGCCATTAAAAGCTTAAACAATTATAATGGGACAGACGAACCAGGAACAACATTGAGAATGCTGAATTTTACGTTGACAAATACAGTTAATAATGCCAACTTTTACCTTATTACTTCCAATCACGGAGCAAACAGTGGAGGAGAAGAATATATAAGAAGACAACATTATGTTTATCTGAATGACGCGCAGATTTTTACTTACAAACCCGGTGGTATTTCATGTGAACCATTCCGTCAGTATAATACGCAGGGAAATGGAATTTACGGAAGTAGCCCACAGTCTACCGCATGGTGGACATCATGGAACAACTGGTGTCCCGGAAACTCGGTTCCGATCAGGAAAATTAGTGTCGGGAATCTGGATCCGGGCCTTCATACTTTTATGATTACCGTTCCGGATGCGCAATTTGTTGGGCAACAGGGAGATTTTCCTTTGTCTGTGTATCTCCAAGGTGAGGCGGCCAATATTTTAGGAACCCACGAAATGACGGTTACTGATATTAAGATTTATCCAAACCCGGCTGCCAATTTTATCAAAATATCAAGTACTAAGAAAATCAGGGAAACCGAAATGTATTCTACAGACGGAAGATTAGTAAAAACTTTTAAAGGTGGCGAATCAGACATCAGTGAACTTCAACCTGGAGTTTATATTTTAAAAGCAACTTTTGAAGACGGGATTTCTTTTAAACATAAAATAATTAAGAAATAAATTTAAAGCACTACATGTAGTGCTTTTTTTGTGGCATTATTTTTCCATTCATTTTCAAAACCACCAAATTGTATTATTATGAAATTCAATAAATTTTACGTTTCTGTATTAAGTTTATTTCTAATGTTAACAGCTTGCAAAAAAAGCACAGCCAACGCTCAGCAGACTGGAAATGATGCAAGTGTAGAAACAAAAAAACCAAATTCTAATTATAAGCCGGCTTTTGCAGGACAAACTAGAATAAAAGCAGTAAAAACAACTACGCCATACAATGTTGAGATTTTAAGCAAAGACTTAGGAAAGCCTTGGGGAATTATTAATTTGCCAGATGGTAGATTCTTAATTACCGATAAAAGAGGATATATGAATGTGGTGTCAACCGACGGAAAACAAATTTCCAAAATAGAAGGTTTCCCAAAAGTAGACTCAAAAGGGCAGGGAGGAATGCTGGATGTAGCACTTGATCCCGATTTTAAAACCAATAATATTATTTATTTCAGTTTTTCAGAACCCTTTGAAGGGGGAAATCATACTGCAATTGCAAAAGGAATGCTCTCTTCGGATATGAAGAAAATTTCCGATGTAAAAGTGATCTTCCGGGCAACTCCAACTTATGATGGCGACAAGCATTACGGAAGCAGACTAGCTTTTGATAAAGACGGAAATCTTTTTGTAGGTACAGGAGAACGTTCTGATAAGCAGACAAGAGTGTATGCTCAGCGAACAGATAATTATTTAGGTAAAATTTTAAAAATAACCAAAGACGGACAACCGGCGCCGGGAAATCCTTTCATCGGAAAAGCAGGATATAAACCTGAAATCTATGCCTACGGAATCAGAAATCCTCAAGGAATGGCCCTCGATCCTAACGGAACTCTTTGGGACGTGGAAATGGGACCGAGAGGTGGCGATGAAATTAACCTGATTCAACCCGGAAAAAACTACGGTTGGGGAGATGTAACTTACGGAATTGAATATTCCGGGGAGAAAATAAATAACGGAACAACTCAAAAAGCCGGAACAGAACAACCCGTTTACTATTGGGATCCTGTGATTTCTCCGAGTGGAGTTGATTTTTACACCGGAAATATTGATGAATGGAAAGGAAATCTGATGATTGGCTGCTTAAGCGGTGAACACATCAACAGAATTGTCATGAAAGATAATAAAGTTGTAGGGGAAGAACGGTTGTTGGAAGATCAAAAAGAAAGATTCCGGGATGTTTTGAACGGGCAGGATGGAAATCTTTATGCCGTGACGGACAGTGGAAAATTGTATAGGATTTCTAAAAAATAAATCAAAAAATAAACGCCTGGAATTCCAGGCGTTTTGTATTTAAAAGCTATTGATAATTCTGTTTAATCCTTCCGTCAGAAGTTCCCGAGAAGTGGAGAAACAAATTCTGATGTGTCCTTCCGCGCCTTTCCCGAACCATCTTTCCGATCCGGGAACAATCGCTACTTTTCCTTGCTGTAAAACGTGTTGGGCAAATGCTTCACTCGACATTCCGTTTTCAATTTTAGGGAAAATAACAAAAGTTGCTTCAGGCAGATTGGGTGTTAATATTCCTGAATTACTCAACATGCTGTGCGCCAGATCTCTGTTGTGCTGTAAATGTGTCAGAAAATCATTAAACCATGGTTTTGCTTTGTCAATCGCCACACTTGCAGCAATTTGTGATAAAGTAGAAACACCTTCAATGGTTGAATTGAAGTTTGATTTTTCTGTAAAATCATCCAACAATTCCTGATCATTGCAAAGAACTGCACCAATTCTCAATCCAGCGATTCCAAAAGATTTAGAAAAACCAAAAACGGTAAAACTTTTCTTTTTTGCCTCCTCAGAAACCGAAGAATACGTATTGAATTCTTTTTTGTCGTAAACAATATCACTCCAGATTTCATCGCTCATCACCCAAAGATCGTGAGCTGCTGCAATTTCTGAGATTTTCTTTAAAACTTCTTTAGAATAAACCCTTCCCACGGGATTGTGAGGATTGCAGATGCTGATCAGCTTTGTTTTTGGAGAAATTAATGAAACCAGCATTTCAAAATCAATATCTCCCGTTTTTGAATCTACGGCACACAATTTTATGTTTCCGCCAACAGCGTCCACCGTTTTTTTGAAAAGAAAATCAACCGGATCAAAAATAATGGCTTCATCGCCTGGATTTAAAACATATTTAGCAATTAAGAACATACCTTGGGCGGCACTGTTCATCGCCAATACATTTTCAGGAGTAAAGCTTCCTTTTTTTTCTATATTAAAATGTTCCGCAACACTTTTTTTAAACTCAGGAATACCGGAAAACGGACCGTAACTTAGGTAACCGTCCTTGATGTATTCAATAATTCCCTGTTCTATTTCTGATGACATTCTGAAATCCGGATCAGCCGCCGTTAAAGGGATTATTCCATCTTCCAGGGTCGCCCATCTGCCGTTGTAGGCCTTTCTTTTCAGGGCTTCGAAATTAATATCAGTATTTGTAAACATTTTATTTGTAAGAAATTGGTAAGGTATTTTTCGGTTGTTCGTTCAGTGGCAAAAGGAATTGATCCAATAATGCTCTTCCGTTTTTGATATGAATTTCAATCTCGGGTTTTCTTTCTTCTTCGTACTGTTTGAAAGCTTTTTGAAGATCATTTTCTTCAGTTAGAAGATTGGTTAAAGTAAAAGAATCTTTAAGTGCTGAAGTAACTCCCTGGCTTGTAAAAGGTATCAGTGGGTGAGCTGCATCTCCAATAAACACTACATTTTCGTGATAAAAAGGATTTAATTGTTCCAACTCATATACTCTCCAGATGTGGGCATTTTCATAGCTTGATCCTTCGATAATAGATGAAATCAAAGGATTCCAGTTTCCGAAATTATCCATCATAAATTGTCTGATGCAATCTGGAGTATAATCTTCATTAATAAAAAACTTAGTAATATCAAACTGGCAATACCAAAGGATTTTCGAAGGCGAAAGTTTTAAAACTCCAAAAGTAAGGCCGCCGTTTTCATGATGGAATTTCAGGAAATTACTTTCAATCTGGCTGGCAAGTTCTTCGTTTTCGATTATATTTACCACTTCATTTTCCAAAACAGCTTTCATTGTTTCATCAGGAAAAATATTTCTTCTGATTCTGCTTCTGGAGCCGTCTGAGGCTACGATAATATCAGCTTCTAGTGTTGTATTATCAAGAGTAATATCAGCTTTTCTGTTTAAAAAACCGTTGAAATTAACCGTTGTTTCATAAGAGATTTTATCTGAAGGAACGCCTTTAGCCAAAATTTCTATCAGGGCACTTCTGGAAACTACAAAAACATCGTCAAGATCTTTTTCAGAAAGCACTTCGCCACTTTGGGAATAATGGATATACTTTTTCAGGAAACTTCCTTTTTTGTAAAGGTCATCAATGTCGATAATGCTCGACAAGTGTTCAATACCTTCTTTCGGAAGAATAAATCCGTGTCCTTTCAGGTCGTTTGGAGCTCTTCTTTCGTAAATATGGTAATTAATATTATTCTTTTCCAAATAATTGGCCATACTCAATCCGGAAACTCCAGCTCCTATGATTGCAACTTTGCTCATCCTCTTAGTTTAATTGTGTTATTAGTTTTTATTAAGAATCCACAAATCTCCGGTTTTGTATTTTTTTCGGGTGATTTTGTTTTCGTTGGTAAGGTTTTGCAGTTTTTCGAATGCTTTTTCAAAACTGATGTCGGAAAGCACTGCAAATTCCTGAGTCGTTAAAGTAGGGTAAACCGCAAACAGTTGATCCCATTCTGAAGAATATGCTTTTTTCTTTACATCAGGCTTGATTTTTTTCACTCTTTGTTCAAACTCTGCATAAGGCTTGAATCCGTAAAGAACGTCTAACATTTCATTGTCCTTAGTAAAAATTAAAGTAGGAAATCCTCTTACACCAAGCTGTTTTCCAAGGTCAAGATCTTTTTTAAACTCAATTTGAGCTTTGGATTCATAATCTTCCTTCCATTGTTTTACGTCTAAACCAGCTAATTCTGCTGCTTTTTCAAGGTGCTCGTCTTTGGTGATGTTTAATTTGTCAAGGAAAACCATTTCGCGGGTGATCCTCATAAAGTTGATTGCTTTTTTTGCGTCCTGCATTTGAGCAGCCTTAAAAGCAATTGACGGCGGATAAGAAGAATTCAACGGATCTTCCAGCCAAACTCCGCCTTCGATAGGCATTTTATAGTAAGGGCTTACCTCTTCCCAGTGGTGCGCTACATCGCTCGGCTTGCTGATTCCGCCGGAATTGTAGATATCCCAAGACGGTAAAAGGCCCCCCATTCTGTAATCAATTTCTACGGCATTTCCATATTCCAGTTTGAATTTTCTCAGTTGAGGTTCAATCCCCCAACAAGAAGAGCAAATAGGATCTGTATAATAAATAATGTGAATTTTATCTGTAGCAATATCTTGTAATTGATCTGCTGAGGATTCTGTGCTTGGTGTATCAATGATTTCGCATACTCCCTTTTCGTAATCGCAATTGAGAAGAGGATTCTTGTTCATATTTTTGTAATTATTTGAGTTAAAAGCAGTTAAAAATAAAATGATATGTGTGATAGTATCCAAAATGTATTTTTTTTGGGTTAACATAATATTTTGAAAACGTAAATGAATAATAGCCGGATATGGCCATTATTTAAAAGTAAAAAAGAAAACTATTCCGGTGCTTTGAAGATATTGTCATCAGAATGGAATCCGGCAACACCACCGCTTACCGCAAATTTCATTGCAGAAGCAGCCGTCATACCCACTACAGGTTTGATGTTTTTCTCTTCCGTCACGATTACCCAGCCTGAAATAGCGTAGGAATGAGGAAGATATACAGCTACGTAATTATGTTTTTCAACATCAGCCATTTCCTTTTGAGTTAAAAATCCGATTCTCCAAATCTCGGGATTTTCATTGGTTTTTACCCAAACAGGATCGTTAAATTTTTTCTTATCTCCCACAAATGATGACATTACGTCTTTTGTGGGAGTATAAATATGCTTTACTCCCGGAGTTCTTTCCAAAATACTGTCCATGGTATCGAAGAAAAATCTTCCGACTACAAATTTATTTCCTAAAAATCCTAAAAGTGCTGTAATTAAAATAGTTGAAATAAAAACTAACCCCGGTATTTCTTTTGCAACAGAAGGAATAATATTGTCAATAGAGGTAACAACATACCAGATCACAAAAATTGTAAGGCCGATAGGACCAATAATAACCAACCCCTGAAAGAAATTTTTCAGAAAAAAATTAGCAATATTTTCAAAAGTCAGTTTTTTCACTTTATGATCTGTTGTTTTATCCGTGGATACTTTCACCCTTCCCGTAAGACTGGATGATTTTCGCTTCATATTCCAGCCATTCTTCCCAACGCTTGTTTACTTTTTCTTCGTCACCCAATTGCCTTGCGAAACCAATGAAAGTCGTGTAATGATTGGCTTCCGAGATCATCAGCTCTCTGTAAAAAGTTTTTAATTCTTCGTCCTTAATGTTTTCGGTAAGAACTTTAAATCTTTCGCAACTTCTCGCTTCAATCATTGCTGCGAAAAGCATTTTATCAACAATAAGATCGTCTCTGTTCCCTCCTTTTTGGATGAAGTTTACAAGCTCATTCACGTAATCATCTTTTCTGGTACGCCCAAAAGTGTATCCTCTCTTTTTAATGATCTCATGAACCTGATTGAAATGCTCAAGCTCTTCCTGCGCAATGGCGAGAAGTTCTGTTACGATTTCCGGATATTCGGGCAGCATGGTGATCAATCCGATAGCGTTGGTAGCGGCCTTTTGCTCACACCATGCATGATCCGTCAAAATTTCTTCAATGTTTTCCTCTGCGATATTTGCCCACCTTGGATCAGTAGGAAGTTTCAACTTAAACATGACTTAAAAAATTTCTGTAAAATTAAAACAAATTGTGATATGATAGAAGTTTATTTATAGTTAAGATTTTACTTAAATCTGTATTTTCATTAAAAGTTATTAAATAGCTGGTACTTTTTTTGATATTCTTTTAAAACAATTAAAAATATAAACAATGGAAACGATTACAATTCTAAAAAGTAAAATGAATGCCATGTTAGTATTTGCATTCATGATGTTTACTTCTGTAACAGCTTTTGCTCAGGAAAACTCCGGAGATGTTGTTGAAAAAGTAAATTCTACAAAAACTACAACCACCACAGAATGGTACGCTGATCCTATGTATATCATCGGTGGAGCGGTTATTCTGATCATTATTATTGCACTTATTGCAAGGGGCGGAAAACGAACTGACGACTAAAGTTTAGCTGCCGTTTTTCTTCTTAAAAATTCCAGGATTTTCCATCCTAAGTCATCAACTTTCTTCAGTCCTGCTGAAATAGCGTAGGCTAAAAGGATATTGAAGGCATAAATTAAAATCATTAAAACCCACCAAACCATAGTGTCTTTTAATGGGGCGACTAAAAAATAGATCAGTGAAGAGCTAATTCCCTGCGCAAAATAGAAAAATATTGCGTTTTTCCCGATGTAGGTAATAAAATTTTCTTTTGTAATTTTTAATCTGTTGTAAAAAACAAAAAGAGTCACCAAAGAAAATAAAGACCATATGACGTAAGGGATTTTTGGTGGGAATTTATTTCTATTTATTTTGTAAAAAATGTCATTTCCGTAGTGCCAGAACATCCAGATAAGGGCTGCTGCGACTATTCCGTAAAGAACGGGAATTATTTTGACAGGAATTTTCTTGCCACGCATTTTGTTTGCAACTAAGAATATAGTAAGATAAAATGCTACATAACCCACTTGTCCTGACGGATAAATTTCAGGAAAGATATTAAAGAGCAGTGTTGAAGCAATACAAATCCCGATGAACCAATTGATATGTTTAGGAAAAAACCTTAAAATTAAAACACCAAAAACGGTTAAGATAAAATAAACTCTCAAATACCAGAAACTTCCCATGACTACAGGAAAAGTGTCTGCATTGGTATACTGATGAAGATACCAGTTTCCCAGATTTTGCCATTGCGGATTGGTTGAAATATCGATTGCTGCATATTTTGATCCAAAAGTTGAATAAAAACTGTGGAGCCATTCTAAAGAGAAAAAGCTTAGACCAAAAACCTTAAAAAAGTAGTCCAGGAAAAAGAGAAACGTTACAAAAATCATATATGTGATCTGTAGTTTTAGGAGCCTGTAAAATGTTTTCTCAATATTTGAACCTGAGGTGATTCCGCTTAGCCCGTAAAATAAGGCAACGTCAAAAACCAGAGAAAATACTCTTACTTCTGCCGGAATATAAAGCTGTCCCGACCAGAAAGCCGTATGTATAAATATGATGGAAATGGTTGCCAGTCCTTTCGCAAAATCAATGTATAGATCTCTGTTCATTATTAAATATATCTTTCAAAAGTAATAAACTTTGGCAAATTATTTAAAATAAAAAAGAGGTAAGCTATTTGACTTACCTCCATTCTTAAATATATCGAAAATGAATGTTATTTAAGTTCTTTGAATTCCTCGGCGGAAATTTCTCCGTTCTGAATTTTTCTCAACTCATCAATATATTGACTCATATAAGCATCAATTTCAGGATTTCTTGTATTCTTGCCCATTTTGTAGGTTCCATTTAGAACTCCCTGGTAATAATAGAAGAAATTGTAATCAAAATCTGCTGCAGAAAGGCTGTACTGCCCCAACAGGAATCCTAAACGTACCGCAGATCTCCTTTGAGGAGGAGTTCCGTGATGTCCCGGACTTGTCGTCTGGTAATCCCCGATACTCTGGGCAAATTCATAAGCTGCGGCAATTTGCGCAAAGGTAGTTTGGTTGTAGCCGTTTGGTCTTCTTAAATAATATCCTGCAAAGCCGTCTGCTTCCAACTCGTTGGGTCTTGCAGTAGACTCACTTACAGAAGGTAAGCCAAAAATGTACTGCAGCTGATGACCGTATTCATGGGCGAGGATCATGGCGTTTACAATGTCGCCGCCTTTGCTTTTGGCATCATAATAAATGGCATATCCATAATAGATTTTTCCCGTAGAATAAGAAATCGCATTGTAGGTTGAATTAAAATTTGAAGGATCATTTACAAATCTCAGCGTTGGATTGCTTCTTCCCCACAAGCTTGCAATTTTTGTCATTTGAGAGTTCATAAAATTGGTGTCTGTGGAGTTTTGTAATGAAGTCGTCAAAACAGATGAAGAACTCCAGTACTGATCTACATAATAGCAGACTTTTTCAAGCTCATTGGGCTGATCGATTTTTGCGCTTTCCGCTTGTTGTTCCGGAAGCATAGGGTTTTCCATTGAATCATCGTTACATGCTGATAATGAGAGTGCAGCAATTGCTCCCGCTAGTAGGGGGAATCTAAAGTTTCTTTTCATATTAAATAATTTAGGTGTAAACGAAGATATAAAATAATCACAAAAATATTATCACTTTAAGGTGAAAAATTATTCAAAACATAGTTAAAATTTTAATTTGTAAAAAAGATGGGTTTGAGTGTAAGCTAATTAGAAAATTTTCATATATTTGCACCTCGAAATAACTAAAAATTTATAAACAATGTTTGCAATTGTAGAAATAGCAGGGCTTCAATACAAAGTTGAGCAAGACCAGAAGTTGTTTGTAAACCGTTTATCAGGAGACAAAGGAGGTAAAGTATCTTTCGATAAAGTACTTCTTACTGTAAACGGAGCAATCACTGTAGGCGCCCCAGCTGTAAGCGGAATCACTGTGGAAGCAGAGATCCTAGACCACGTAAAAGCTGATAAAGTAATCGTTTTCAAAAAGAAAAGAAGAAAAGGTTACCAGGTAAAAAATGGTCACAGACAATCTTTAACGCAAATTCAAATCACTGGTATTACTGGTTTTGAAGGTGCTCCAAAGAAAGAAAAAGCGGCTAAAAAAGAAACTGCTAAGGCAGAAATTCTTGCTGATAACGAAACGGTAAACTTTGGTGAAGATCATGAATTGAACTATCACTTGAAGAAAAACGGATTGTCTCAGACTAAAGAAAACAGAGAAACTCTTGTTACTTTAGGTAAAGCAGTAAAAGTAGAATTAGAAAAAAATGTTCTTACACACGCTGAAGTAGATGCAGCTATCGTTAAGAATATTGAAACTTTCAAAGCATTAAATAAATAATAATCCACTAATAAGATGGCACACAAGAAAGGAGTTGGTAGCTCCAAAAACGGTAGAGAATCTCACTCTAAAAGATTAGGAGTGAAAATTTTCGGAGGTCAGGAAGCTATTGCTGGAAACATTATTGTTAGACAAAGAGGTACTCAACACCACCCAGGTGCAAACGTGGGAATCGGTAAAGACCACACTTTGTTTGCTCTAGTTGACGGTAAAGTAGTCTTTAGAAAAAAAGCAAACAACAGATCTTTTGTATCTGTAGAAGCAAACGCATAATCAGCGTTTTATAAAAAATAAAATCCTCAACATTTATTTGTTGAGGATTTTTTACGTTAATATTGTTACTTTATTTTTTGATGAATTTTTGAGAATTTAAAACTCCTTCTGAATTAATTTGAACAATATAAGTTCCCAAAGTCCAGATTCCTGAGGATGAGGTTCTATAATATATATTCAGAATATTTTGATCAGAACCCCAGATCATATTTCTGTAATAAAAGTCTACTTTGGGACTTGTAACTCCGGAAAGATTCATCACGGGGCTGACAAACCTGGCGACAGCATCTCTTGTGTGAGATCTTGTATCGAAAACTGCCATTTTAGAGCCGGCGTATGCTCCTGTCGAGCTGTAATAGCCCACACTTGTTGTTGATTTTATACTCCAGAAAAGACCGCTTGGAACAGAACTGTTGGTTCCGCCAATGTATTCGCATACCCATTGTGACTGAGTAGGTGAAGCATCTTCAAACGTTTCCGTCAGGGAAACGTACTAACTTGAGCATTTATAAATGCTGAAATTAATGTTAAAAAAAGTAAGTGTTTTTCATAATTAGTTGTTTAATAGTCAACTAATTTACATATTATTGCTAAAGATTGTCATTGTTTTTTGAAATAAATTCATAATTTTGATACGATTATTGAATTTTTATCGTTTATTAAAGTAATTCACCAAATTAAAAGTCTAATATGAAAAACTTAAAAAAACTTTCAAGACAAGAGCTTAAAACTTTAAAAGGAGGTTTTAAGTGCGAAGGTATTTCCTGTGACTGGTACTGTAGTTTACCGGCGGGAAGCCGACCAGTTTGCTTATCTCCGCAAACATTAGTGCCGATCTGCGGAGGTTGTAATACTAGTGATATTTAAAATGGATTATGTTTAACCTTAAAAAGAATCTCCTTTCATTAAATTGAAAGGAGATTTATATTTAAAAACCAACCTGGAATCCGGCCTTGATACCGAAAGTTGAAATATCCGGTCGGTCAAGATAGTTTCCTCGCCAGTTGAAATCCACTCTGAAAATTCTGAGGTTTCCAAAACCAATATTTTCAATTCCGAAACCATATTCATAGTAAATATGTTCACTCGGTGCAGAATATTTGAAACCTTCTACATTGATGGCCTTTGAGGCATCACTCAACGTTCCGTAAGCTCCTCTGATGAACGCAACTTCTCTTAATTTTAATTTCTTAATTAAAGGGATATAAGAAAGTATTTTGCCGTTAAAATGATGCTCCAGGTGAAGTGTTGTATACGTATCTGCTACAAATTCATAATAGTTAAGCTGAGCAAAAGTATTCGTAGCCAAACTATAAGACTGGTTCCCCGGAATTATATTCTGTAAAGCCAATGGAACGGTGTCGAAATTTTTCCCGGCCTCAAAACTAACTAAAGTTTTCCCCCAGCTTCCCAATAAAACCGGCTTATAGAAAAGAAACTGCAATTTATTATAATTAAAATCAGAACCGAATATTCCTTCAATCCCTCTTGTATATTTTAAAACTATGGTTGGAGCCAGGGTTCCGTGCTCGTACCTGTCGATACCCGTTTGCGAAAATTTTGCGCCGGGTCTGGCAATCAAGCTTAAAGTAAAGTGAGAATCATTGGTTGTTTTTCTCAATTGGCCGTCTTTATAATACATTAGGTTGAAACCTTCAGGATTGGCAGATTTAACGCTTTGCATAGTGCCGTCAAGCCTGATTTGGAAGTTTTTCCAAGGTTCGATAGATGTAAAAAGATTAGTTTGATTCAAAGAACTTAGCGATGCATTTTCTCCTCTTGCAAAAAGCGTCGAAGAAGCAAATGTTCTTGCCATAATTCCGTCATCATTCGTAAGCTGAACTCCTAATTGCAAGATGTCTCTTCTGGTTCCGGCTCCCACTGTGAACCTGTTTACCCTATTGAACATAAATCTCCCTTCAGCGCCATATTTTACCTGATGGTCTTTGAAACCGTAAGCTGTATAAAACTGAACTCGCCAAGGGTCATTTCTTGTAAAGTAAGTTCTTGCTCCTAATCGGATTCTATCGCCTTCCACTTCATTTTTACCGTAAATAGAGAAAATTGGACCTAAATCAAGGCCTAATTTCTTAACGTTGTAATAGCCTGAGCCAAGCGTTTCATACAACTTCACAATCCGATTGAATTTCGGGGTCTGCTGAAGCTTATCCAGCATATTGTAAATTCCCTGCTCACTTTTTGATAAAGAATCCGGCCTGGCTTTTACCCAATAAGAATCGTCCTTATCAACAAATTTATCATCATATTCCTCTTCTCTTCTTACAAAAATTTTATCTTCAAGAGGTTTATTAAATTGATATTCAGAATAATCAACTGACCTTTTCGCAATAATACTTTTTGAAGTTTTCTTTTTGGAAAAAGGTGTCATCTCTATTTCCGTGACGAATTTTCTTGGCAAAAATGTATTTTCATCGGGATTGTCATATTCCAGTTCGGTGGAAATTGAATTGATGAAATTAACATTAATTTTCTGTGTTGATTTTAAAGTAGCTCCCAATACCGCGTAGCTATCCGTATCAATATAAAGGTACCCCTGAAAAGCCAGAACTTCTGTTCTTTTTGGCTGATAGCGGATTTTAAAAGCATTTTCACCCCTCACGGAAACCGTGTCCAGCAAATTATATTCATAAGTGCTAAAGCCTGTTTCACCGACCGGGCTTGGGAAACCGATATCAAAATAATTTAATGTATTATCATAAATATTAATATCCCGGTAAAGGTTTTTTGCCGTTAAAGTAATGATCTGATTATCCTGAAATCCTGATGTTTTCTGGGCAACTAAAAGTCTTTTTGTTTTTTTAGAAGGCTTATTTGCACCATAATTTTCATAAACGGCTTCATTTAAGAAAACGGGAAGCCCGATTTTCCCGCTTGCAGTGGAATCTTTATAATCAAAAATAAATTCAAGCTTGTTGAAGATTTTTTTCTTCATAAAGGCACTGTCAAGATTATTCGCATCAAACTGGATTTTCTCGTATTCCTTGTAAGTATAGGTATCGAATTTGTCTAGCCCGTTATTTCTCTTTCTTTCCCAGACTTTCTGCATGATGGCATAGGCCGGGTTTTCTTTTTTATTTTTGTATTTCGGTTTTTCGTTGTGGATAACAACCTCCTCGATATTGCTTTCCTTTTCCTGGGAAAGTTGTACGAAAACATTGGCTGCATTTTCAGAAGTGATATCTACGGTTTCTAATGCGTAGTTTTTTCTCAGGAATTTTAATTTATAAATGACACTGTCGGACTGAACCATAAAGTTCCCTGAAGTAGTCGTTAAAGCTGGTTTATTATTTTCATTGATAAAAACCTCAACACCGCTGATTGCTTTGTTGGTTTTTGCGTCGACAATTTTTCCGTTCGCCGAGTTTTGTGCGTAAAAAAAATCGACAAAAAAGACAAGGATAAAAAGAGAATAATATTTGGAATTATTAATTAACATTAGTTGTTTCTTCAAGCATTTAGCATAAACAAAAAGTATGCTGTTATTTCAAAAGTTTAAAATTTTCAATAAGTTTTTATAAATAAATACAAAACTGCAAATGTAACAAAATAACACCTTCAAAATGATGGTGTTATTGATAATTATTTGTTAAAACGATAAAGTGTTAAAATTATTTGAAAGTTATACAATATAGTTGCACCGAAACCGGATAAGTTATCTCATTTATCAAGGTAGGGCTTATCATATTTTCTGCTTGAGAATTGATTTGTTAATGTAAAATAAAAAGACTTACATTTCTGTAAGTCTTTTTTGGCTCCTCCTGCTGGGCTCGAACCAGCGACCCTCTGATTAACAGTAAGTGGTCATGGTATTTTCTTTCTTTTACTTTTGTTTACAAATATACTGGTTTTATGGTGTTTGTAAGCTGTATGTATTTTTTCTATTGACATCTTTTTACTAATTTTGACCTTTCAACTTGACCCAGAACTTGACCTATGGCAACAATTCAATTAATGCTCCGAAATAAACCCAAAGCAGACGGAAGTCTTCCGATTGTTTTTAAAGTATATCTAGGCAACAAATCTAAAATTATCACTACACCATTTTCCGTACAGGAGAACCAGGGGACGCTAAAAATAAGAAAGTGAAATCTACTCACGGCAAAGCCCGTGAAATTAACGAAACTTTGAAAAAACTGGATACCCGTCTCAATGAGGTTATTGTCGATTTGGAAGCAGAAGAACTCGATTATACTTTGAATGATATTGAAACCAGATTCAGGAACTACACAGAAGAGAACAAAGTAAAATCCATTTCTGTAAAAAATTTTTTTCAGCAGAGAATTGACACATTAGATGAAGCCGGTAAATTCAACTATGCAAAAATTATAAAAGATTCTATGACTTCATTGTTTAAATTTGATAAAAACAAAGACCTTAGATTTAAAGATATTGATTTTGAATACCTTATTAAGTATGAAACCTTTTTGGCTAAAACCTGTGATAATTCAAGTATCAAAATAAAAATGACTGATTTACGGACACTGTACAACTTAGCAATCAATATGGGTTATGCAAAAAAAGAACATTATCCGTTCAAAAGTTATAGTATTCAGAAGCGGTTAAAACAAAAATCAAGGAAAATAGCATTGAGCGAAGAGCAGTTTGCAATGTTCAAAAGTTTTGATTGTGGAAAGTTTCCACGATATACCAATACTTACAAAATGTTTTTATTTTCTTATTACGTTGGCGGAATGAACTTCAAAGATATGGCATTTTTAGAATGGGACGATATAAAAGACAACCGACTGTATTATACAAGATGCAAAACAGGTCGGGATTTTAACGTTCCTTTACGAGCGGAAGCATTAGAGATACTGGAATATTACCGAAACTACGTAAAAACAGAACATATAAAATACATTTTTCCTGTTATCCTGAAAAACGACCTTACAGATAAACAGCTACACGGGAGATACAGGCGATGTTTAAAAATATACAATATAAACCTGAAATTTATAGCAGAGCAAACAGGAATTGAAGAATCTTTGACTAGCTATGTAAGCCGTCATTCCTTTGCTACGCATTTGAAGTTCAATAACGTTTCAGCCGATGTAATCAGCCAGATTATGGGGCATTCCTCTGTGGCTGTAACAAACTCATATCTGAAAGATTTTGAGAATGATATTATTGATGATGCTTTTAGTAAATTAACGTAACCAAAGTACAGACAGAATGGAACAAAAAAGCCTGATGACAATGCTCGGAGAAAAACTAGGAATAGACCCGGCACAAAATACTGATACCAGATACCAAAAATTAAATATATTACTAAAAGTCACATCTGACGATGATTTGACCAGATTTATCAATAAAAATCTTCCTGCTACAAGGGTGAAAGATAAGCAGGAACTGCTGTTACACTTCCAAAAGTATTTCCGAGCATATTTTACAGAAGAAATTTTGAAGTATTACGACCAGTCTTTTACCAACCGAGCTGCACAGGTGAACCACTGCAAAACCAGAATAAGTGTTTACAAAGAAACTGTACAAAAACAACAACATAGCGATACGTGCTATGAATATTTTCACGTTATTTTGGAAGAATTATCTTTGATAGAGAAACTTATTAGCAGGACTAAAAGCGATAACACCCCTGAAACTCAGGTCACGACTACCACAAGAGTAGCAGTGCCTACGCCTGAAAGGTCACAAGCGCCAATCGAGCAAACTGTTTTTGGGAAAAACTTTGATTTTATCGAAAAACTGTATGAAAACCTCTGGGCAGAAAAATTTCTTGATGAATCCTGCACCAAAGAAGTGTTTTTACAGCATTTTTTTGTAGATACTGTTCCTGAAACTCGGATAAGATTAATCGGTAAAAATCAGTCTGACATCGGGCTTTTGATTAATTCATTACGGGATTTCTTCAAAGAAGATTATCAGGACAGTATGTTTTTTAATTCTTTCTGGGCAGAAAGATTTGAGTTTCAGACTAATGGTGATTCACATAATCCAAAAACCAAAACTCCAAACGGTATCAGCAAGATAATTAGTGAAGTAAAAAGAGGTAATAGAGAGCCTGCAAAAAAGAATGCAATTGCTAAAATTGTCGAAAATCTCAAAACCGTTCCGCAGTAATTCCGCATTAATTTAACACAAACTCTTGAAACTCCTTTGTACAGGGAGTTTTTGTTTTTTGCGGAATGCTGTATTCCTCGACCGTTCCGCATTTCCCGCCATAATTTTGTAATCACATTCAGTAACGAAGCTGGATAATAAAAAAAAGAAAAATATGGTAAAAATTTTACAAGAATTTAAAGAAATGCTAATGAGCATTTTGAGCGAATTAAAGGAACTGAAAGAAACAGTCCGAATGTCAACTATTTTGAACAAAGAAGTACTGGACATAAACGAGGCTGCGGTACTCACAGGATACAAAGTAAGCTATCTTCATAAACTCAGCAGTGCCGGAACAGATTTACCCATTTACTCATCTTCTGGGAATGGTAAGCTTTACTTTAAAAGATTAGAACTGCTGGAATGGATGACAAAACACAAAAGAAATAATTTCACAAGTTTTCAAAAAAGTGTAGATGAGTATTTAAACAGAAAAACAGCTTAATTATGGAAAATACAAAAATCCAATGGACAGAAGCCACATGGAACCCGTGGCATGGTTGTCGAAAAGTATCACCTGGTTGCAAATTCTGTTATATGTACAGAGACAAAGAAAGATATGGTCAAGATGCAACAACAGTTCTCAGATCAAAAACAAAATTTAAAGAACCGTTGAAATGGAAAGAGCCTAAAATTATCTTTACCTGTTCGTGGAGCGATTGGTTTATTGAAGAAGCAGACCAGTGGAGAGATGAAGCATGGGAAATTATTAGAAAAACTCCACAACATACTTATCAGATATTGACCAAAAGACCAGAAAGAATCAAAGATCACCTTCCAGAGTTTTTTAACGAATTGCATAATGTCTGGATCGGAGTTTCCGTTGAAAGTCAACAGCAGGTAGGGAGAATTGCTTATTTGAACGACTTATCCTGCGTGACTTTTGCAAGTTTTGAACCCCTGATAAGTGAAATTGAGTGGGATAATAACATGAATCTTTTGGACTGGTGCATTATTGGCGGTGAAAGCGGTAATGATTTTGGAAAACATAGATACCGACCTATGGAAATGGTGTGGATGGAAAAATTGATTAATGCGTTCGTTAAAAATAATGTAAAATGTTTTGTAAAACAGCTAGGAACTTATCAATCTAAACTATTAAAGCTCAAAGACAAACATGGCGGAAATATTGATGAATGGGATTCTCATTTGCAGATAAGAGAGTTTCCTGAAAAAAGAAAACCTTATGATTTATTTTCATATTCCGTTTCTGAATCATGATCAATGAAATGACTTAGCTACAACTGCTAAGTAGCAATCTTTTTAAATCTCCAAAATTTTAACGATTCGAGGTATTAGCCATAGTAAAGGAACAATGGAGAGCTATTGCTATGACTTTTTTTAAGAAACAGACAATAAAAAATGAGTAAAGAAAAAGTAGTACAATCTCAACATGAGATTTTAGAGAAATTATTAAATGAAATCAATGTTGTAGATTTCAGAGCGTTTTTAAACTTACCCGAAAACGAAAATATCAAACAAAAACATCTTTTAGTAGGTATTATAAAGAACCTGAGCGAAGTTGCAAAGGCTAATCAATGGAGCTTATGCAAAAGTTTTGATTATACTTATATCTATAGCGGTCAATATTGGAAACAGCTGGATAAAGACGATTTAAAAGATTTTCTAGGTAAATGTGCCGCCAAAATGGGTTGCCCTGATTATGATGCCGCTCACTATGAGTTCAAAGACAAACTGTTAAAGCAGTTCCTGACCGACTGTCATTTATCACAACCCGTTCCTGATGAAAATAAAATGATAATCAACCTACAGAATGGAACTTTTGAATTTGAAAATGATACATGGACTCTTCGTGAGTTTAATTCAGCAGATTTTATGACCTATCAGCTTCCGTTTTGCTATGATGAGACAGCAACCTGTCCGATGTTTAACAGCTATCTGGATAAAGTTTTGCCTGATAAAGAAAGTCGGATGATATTACAGGAATTTGCCGGGTATATTTTCACCAAACTGAATCTTGAAAAAATGTTGATGCTCACAGGCTCAGGACAAAACGGGAAAAGTGTATTTTTTGATATAATATGTGCTTTGCTTGGCAGAGAGAATGTTTTACAATATACGCTCGGAGCATTTTCAAGTGAATACAACAGAGCAAAATTGACAGATGTACTGCTTAATTACAGCAGTGAAAAAGGAACTGATGTAAACCCTGATACCTTTAAGGCATTAGTGAGTGGTGAGCCTTTACAGGCAAGGGAACCGTATGGCAGAAGTTTTACTTTGCATAATACCGTCAGATTTATCATTAATGCGAATGAACTTCCGAGTGAAATTGAGCTTACAGATGCATTTTTCAGACGATGGATTATTATTCCTTTTGAAGTTCAAATCAGCGAAGAGGAAAAAGATATTGATTTGTCTAAAAAAATAATTGCAAATGAATTAGCAGGAGTTTTCAACTGGCTTTTAGGGGGACTTGACAGAATTGTTAAAAACAGAAGATTTACCCATAGCGAAAAAGTCAATAATGCAATAGGTGAGTTTAAATGGCAGTCAGATAAGGTTAATTTATTCATAGATGAATTTAACTATACGGCATCGGATACAAACAAAGTTCACTTATCCGACCTGTATAAAGACTACAAACAGTTTTGTCAGGATGACGGCTATAAGCCACTTGGAAAGAATAAATTCTCAAAAAAACTGGAAAACAAAAAATTTGAAAAATCCAGAGCTAGTAATGGTTCTATCTGTTTCGGTATGGCTTCCGCTCAATCAGATAATAATAGTGAGGATAATGATGATTTCCTGATTTTCTAAAAAAAAAGATTTGTTTTTAAGATTCAGTTTTTCAGTTTTTCGGGGGATTATGAAAAACTGAATTTCTGAACCTCATTTTAAACATTTTTTTAAAACAAATGAATAAACATGATTAGAGAAAAATACATTATAAATAAAAAAACAGTACAGGATTTTGAAAATGAGATTGGGTTTAGCATTGAATCAGACTATACCATTATCTTATATGACAAAAAAGACGGTACGATAATGGGTGTGCTGTATAATAAATTTGACGGTTGGCTGGAAATAGATATTAACCCGGTGTATGAAATTCAGCTTTTACAGATAGAAATACACTTACTGCATTTCTTAGAAAGCGAGGATGACCCAATATGGAATCTCTGTAAAAAATATCTTTCAGATATTCGCATTGTTAGTCAAGATATATCAAAATGGAAAGATAGGGTTGGGTATATTTATTGGAATTAATCCACATAAACAAACTTTTGAAGTTACCCCTAAAATCAAAATGATTGACTTTGTTTGTAATTGATAATTGTTACCAGTAGAAACAGCACAAGATTCTGAGGAAGTAAAAGCGATCTGCTATCACCATGATTGTATTACTTCCTGCGGAAAAAATTTGTTCTATTATTACTGGCGGGGCGGTACTTCCCTGCTGAGAACTTGTGGGTTTGAAGGATAGGGGGAATTACACGAAATAAAGGCTGTGAAAAAATTTTTTCGGAATTTTTTTACAAAGAGATCATGTAAGCCGTACAAAGCAGAATTACAGAATTAATATTGATACCCCTGCTCTACACAATTGAACACTAATAAATTCTTAATCGTATATAAAGGTGAATTTCTTGCAAAAACAACAAGAGCAGCCCGGGCTACTCTTGTTTAACATAGTTTTATGGATTTTTATAAAAGTGTTTAATAAAGGAAGTCTACTGTTTAGTTAGTAACATCTTTATCAGATAGTCTTAGAAATAAACTATCTTCTATTACTGGTTGAGCTACAAACTTTGCTTTACCAAAATTTAGTTTTGAAAATCTCCTTAAGTATTCTCCTTCCGGATAATTTCCTTTTAGCACTTTATCATAAGGATAATAATTTTGTTTAAATTTTGATGAATAGCTTTGTTTAAACATTGCCATCATTGATTTAATAACTAAATCATACTTAATTTTTATTTTTGTTTTACTTTTTAAATAAAAAACTGAATTTCCATCTCCTGGTCTTTCATCTCCTATAAAATCACCATTTCCAATTTCAGTTAGATAAGCATTATGGATACTATCTAGTTTTCTCTGATATACTACTGAAGACTGTTTAGGTTTTATTATTGCATAGACATTTATAGGATAATCCTCTTCTCTACTTCCTCGTGTAGAAAAACTTTTATAATTTTCATCTCCAAACTCCAAAGAATTGGGCACTAAAAATATAATGTCTTGCTTTGTGCTATTTTCTATCTGAAGATATATGTAATGATTATCTTTTATATACTCTAAATTAAATGTATTTTTGTGTTTTTCTTTACAAGAAAAAAGAAACATAACACCTATTAAAAGAAACATTTTATTTATCATTTTAGTGTACTTTTTAAATAATTATTGAATATTGGTTTTATTTTATTCATTAATGGTTCTAAATCTTTAAATGTACTAATTGCTGTATTAAATGCCCCCATATTTAAATTAAGTTTTTCCCAACCCCTGAAGATGATATATTCCTGTTCCCATCTTGAAGTATAATATTCATGAACACTTACAGTACTCTGATTCCATAAAGTTCTAAATTCATTAAAAAGTCTAGCATTATTTAAAATAGAATGAAAAATCTCATGTCCCATCGTTAGATCTAATTGTTCTAAACTTACAAACGTTCCTTTAGGTAAATATATTCTCTGCCAAACCAATTTACCTTTATGAGTAACCATTTCAGTTACTCCCCAGACTTCTTGCCCGTTTCCATTCGTTAGAAGATTTTTACTGCTACCATAAGAATATCCCTCATTCCGTAAATGCTGACTTAAGTCACTTGTATCATCTACAATATGATACGTTCCTCTTATAAATTGATTTCTATATCTCGCATTATCCACCTGCTTTACTGTACTAATATTAAAATCAGCTTTTGTTCCTCCTTTTAATGTATTATCGTCACTCACCAGCATTTCATTTACACTGTATTGGTAGGAGCTACTTAATTTGTTTACTACCCAGCTAATCCCGCTCACTATTCCCGCAGTGGCAGCACCAAAGATAGCCCCTCTGTACATTCCTGTAAAGAAATTTTCTTTACTAAACAAGGCATCAACTCCTCCGGAAATAGCACCATTCATACTTCCAATGATAACGGCACCATTGAAACTACTAGCTGACATTCCTCCAGTTAAGCCTCCTGTGGCAGCTCCTGTGACCGCTCCTATCAGCAAACTTTTAGCAAAACCACCCCAAGACCATGTCCCAGTAACTAGAGATTTTATGATATATGTTCCTCCCGCAATAGCTGCTCCATATAAAGCTGGCATAAGCAAGAAAGGTGGTAGTGGAGCTATAATAAATCCAGCAGCTAGCCAACCTACCAAAGATTCCCCACTCGGGTCATTAAACATCAATGGATTATTCATTACATACCCATACTTATTATAATTCTGGGTATTGTAAGGATCCTGTATATTTTCATCGGCATTTAAGAATCTTCTCAATAATGGATCATACAATCTTCCGTTCATGTGGATGATTCCAACTTCCGCAAAATGCTCATGAGAAGTGTAACCTCTTTCTACTAATAACGAAGTGCTATCAATTATATTTTTATCGGTTATAATCGCTCCGTTTCCAATTTGTAGATGAGTGAAATTACCCCATGCATCAAAATGTCTTTGCTCCAATTTATTTCCTGCTTCATCACTTATCGCTAAGATGCTACCTATGTAATCTTTGTGCAAAAATTTATAAGAACCCGTGCTCTCATCAAAGTTCTTTAAATATACAATACTTGATTCATAAGGTGTTCCCCCAATATACAAAATATGCTTCTCTTTTCCGGTAATATTGTCTTTCAATACTTCAAAACTTCCATCTTCACTGTAAAATTTGGTGAACTTACCGTCGCCATCAATACTAAAATTACCTCCGTAAGTAACCCTTTGTCTCATGCTGGTTAAGCCATATTGGAAGGCTACATCTCCTTTCATTCCGTCAATGAAAACAGGATCATTGTTTTCATTATAAGCAATACTTTGGATGAGATCATTATTATAATTTTGAGTTCCTGCTGCATTCAGGGTCATTCCGGTTGGTTGGTAGATCTTGGCAGAATTTTCATACTTCATCGTTCCCACCTGATCGTTTTCCATGATCCTTCCCTTAACATCATAAACGTTTCGGTTAGAAGATGGTTTAATTCCTGTTACAGGATTCGTCCAGTTGATAAGCCTATTATTATCATCATAATCGAATGATTCTACAATATTGAAATCTCCGCCTGTTGTCCTGCTCTTTAATTCATTTTTAATGGCATCAAATGAGTAAGAAAGTTGAAGAATACTTGGTTTTACTGCTGATGAATGATTGACATTGGTTAAGAAGCCATTGGCATCATAGGTATTATTAACATTTGCTGCTCCCAGCTTTGCTCTTAACACCTGTCCTTTTGCATTGGTTTCCTGAAGCTCCCAAAGGATTTTGCCGGAATTTTTATCTTTTACCTGATACAATTCTCCATTCCATGCACTATATACATTTTCTACGGTAACTTTGGTCAAAACACCGGAAGAATATAATTGTTTTTCGTAAGAAATCACCCTCGCTTTATCATCATAAGTAATGCCTTTTCTTATATAATATTTACCATTGCTGTTTTCAGACGAAGATAATAACCTTCCTTGTGGGTCATAGGAAACATTTGAGCTATAGGATTTTCCTTTAGATGTTCCGCTTTTTGAAATTACCCTGCCTTTATTATCATAAGAATATGAAATTGTTTTATTAGTAGCTTGTCCGCCGTCTGTGGTTGAAATTTCCGTGTGAGAAATCAGTTGCCCTAAAGCATTATATGTATATTCTTTGGTTCCTTTCGGGCTGATAATTTTTTTAGCTTGTCCAAACGGATCATATTCATATTTATACAATCCGTTGGAAGGATCGTTGAATTCTGATTTTCTTCCCCAAGCATCATATTTGGTGGTAACAATATTTTCCGCATATTGAGCTTTAGTCTGTTCTCCTGCTGCATTATAAGTGAAGATAATTGTTCCTCCTTTATCTGTGCTGGAAATTACATTATTCAGTGCATCTATGGTTTTTGAAGTGGCTCTTCCATAACCATTCAACTCTTTTACCGTTGTCGTTAAGCCGGAAACAGAGGTCTCCACTTTCTTACCATTAAACGCGGTAGCTGTTCCTTTGGCAGGATATACAGAATCATCATAAGCAATGGTATTCCACTGAGAAGCATTTTGCCCGTCAAAATAAGGCTCAGATTCTTTGAGTTTCCTACCTAACACATCATACTGTACATCTTTTGATGCAAACTGACCTTGTCCAAATGCTTTGGTAGATATTTTATATTCTTGACCTAGTTTGTTGGTGAATTTTTTTGAAATATCTCCATCCGCATCATATTGGGTAATAATAATATTGGATTGAGTATCTCTCTCATAATGATAGGTGGTTGTTCCCTCTAAATTGGTTTTGGAAGTTAAGAGCTTACCCCAAGCGTCATAGGTGTTGGTAAGCTTGTTTTCCAACGGATCAGTCTGGGTAAGGATTTGTCCTCTATCATTGTATGTGTAGTTGGTTATTAATCCTAAATTATCAGTGTTCTTTTCAACAAATCTTCCTGTTGACTCATATTTAGAGATACTGGTTTGGGTCTGGGAATCAACACTATTACTGATTATTTTTTGAGTGATATTTCCATATCCATCATAAGTATACGTTTCTTGTAAATATCCGGTGTTATCTCTGTTCCATGTTTTAAGCGTCTTTAAAAGATTAGTTTCATAACCGTATTCTTCTCTCGAAGACTTTGTATCACCATAGGCTTGATTTACGGTAGTTTTAGATTTCGGGCGACCAATGTAATAATCTGATCCAACTCCTGATGGATTATGAATATACTCAAAAGTAGTATTAACAGTTGAAAAATTATTATTTACATTAATCTGTGTGGTTAACGGTAAATAATAATTATCATAGGTAACTGACTTTGTTAACACAATATTCCTCAAGAAATCTTTTTCTGTAATTGTTTCAGGAAGAATTACATCAACTTTATTAGACAGTTGTTGTATAGAAAAATTATTTTGTTTAAATGATAACAGTTGAGTATTATTAACAGAAAGATCTGTCGGAAAGATCAGGTTTTCATCATTTGTTCTGATTGACCATTCTTTTATCGGTTGACCGAATTTTTGAGCATCAATTTCAACACCGCTCCATATTTTCGTGTTTTCAAAACCATCTGCATACCACGAAGATCGAGCCATCTGATGATAGCCAATGCTCCCTCTGCCTTGTAAATGTCCTGTCATTCCTCTGTAACGGAAATCTTGTTTTCTGCCGACCTGCTGAAGCTGAGAAACTACTAATGTTTGATCTACCCTTTCTAAGGAGAAATAAGGATAAAGTTCTTTCTTAGTTTTTTTATAAATATTATTCACATTAGGAACTGCTTCCGAGTAAGTAATTCCCGTTATAATACTCCCATTTCCTTGGTTGATAGATTTGATTCTTGCCAATTCTGAAAGAGGAGATGGTGCTTTTATCCTATGTAAATGCTCTTTCCAATACAGAAATACGTTATAATAGTTATTATTTGCCTTTATTGGATTCGTTAATGGGGTGAAAAGGGTTAGATCATCTATATTTTGCACACCATAAGTTGGACTTACAAATGACGGTATTGATTGAAAATTAAGTGTATTGTCCGATGTAGCTCCATTAGCTAATCTCGAACTAATAACATACCCAAAGTCTCTTCCTCCACTGAAAAGATTCACCTGATTATAGGAAAATATTTGGATAACATCAGATTTTCCATCCTTATTCATATCAGCTATGGAAAAGAAATACTGTTTAGCAAATTTAGTATAATTGCTTGTAACCTCTGTCTGACGTTTTCTGTATGATAAGAACTCAACTTTCAGGAAATTTGTAAACCCGTTTCCGGTTCCAATATAGAATCTCCAATTATCTGGTTTTCCAATAGCATTATCTGTAGCGGGTATTGTAAAATCCAATTTTCCGTCGCCATTAAAATCGCCGAATAATACAGGAAATTCCGGATCTTTGGTTTCAATCAAATTACTGGTAAATTTAATTCTCTTTAAATATTGATTTGGAGCAGTTTTTACAAATTCAAACACTGTATAGGCAGTATTGGAAACATCGATGATATCAATTTTTCCATCACTGTCAATATCCATATATTGTTGCTTGTAGTAAGAGTTCTCATTAATTCCTGAATCAAGTGTATAAGTAGATACAGGATTGTTAGAATTTTTTAAATCAATGATAAAATTTCCTACAGAATAAGTATCACATTCTAAATGATGACATGGTGGTACGTTTTTTTCATCACTTCCGACTTCTGCTTCGGTACCAGAATTCTTACATCCAGGTGTTGGTACATATTGACAAATCTCTTGTTCTAGAGACAAATATATATCCGATATACCATCTCCGTTTAAATCTCCTTCATTTAATGATTTCACTCGTAGTCGACAGCCTGTTCCATTCCCTTGATAGGTACAATTAGGATCGGAGTACACCAATTTTTCAAATACTTTTATAAAGCTATTATTTCTAAAAATATAACCTACGATTTTCCCCCCTTCATATTGGACAATACCATTTCCATTATAAACCTGACCTTCTTCATCTAGCAAAGTATTAACAACCTTTGCATTAATTTCAAAAGTCTTATTTGTTGTGATAGTAGTAAAGGAATCGTTATTAAAAGCTCCTAATTTCACAATACCATTCGAAACAAAGTCAATATAAGAATCTCCATTGAAATCTCCTGTCAATCTTACACTGCTAAACGGATCACTATTTGGTAAATAATCTAGATCTACCGTCGAAGGTATTGATTGAGGATATTCAAATGTTATAGGATTTGCAGCAGCTCCTTCAGAATTGTATTCTATAATTTTATTGACAAATTGGTAACTTGTACCATTGTTGCCATATTCAATAGTATATTTCTTATAGGGATTATTGTTCGTTTTCACGACAATCTTGTCCAATATCCTGTCCTGAATCAATGAGATTCCACCAACATAATATTGTTCAGAGAGAGCTCTAGGCAGATAATTAAATGTGATTTCATTGATTACTGGAGTATTTAATACTTCGTTCCCACCCCATTTAATACTGGAAACAGAAGCCACATTTTTAGTTTGCACATAATTATATATAATATAATTCCCCTGTGCATCCTTCCACTTTACAATATTATATTCTATAGGAGTTCTCGCATTATTAATTCCAGAGGTTGTTCCCCCATACCAAGCCTGAGAACCGTCTTCAAAAGTCACTTCCCAGTATCCGGGACCCTGCCATGCCTGTCCTGTGATCGCTCCAACTGATTTTATTTTTACATTAGAATACTTCTCCGTAACATATTCAGCCCCATCTTTACCATATTCTCCTGATTTTAATATCAATCGTTGTCCGTTAAAACTATAAAAATCTGAATAGTCTAACTTTACACTTATTAACTCTCCATCTTTCTCAATATTCTTTCCACTCCTTGAGATCGTAGTAACACCTGATAAAGCCCAACCAAAACCAGCAATTCCATTTCCGGAATTACTCAGATAGATTAAGCTCATATTGGGAGAAACATTTTTAATACCCTGTGGCAGATCAATCGGTAAAGTAAATTGTAATTGTCCTGCTCCTGTTACTTCAATATTTCCTTTGGTATCATGGAAACTCTGCCCTGTCGGAGCGGTTGTTCCTGATGGGTTGGTTGATCCTGCTCCTGAATCCACGGGTCCTCCTCCCGGATTTTCCGTTGAAGGACCTATTTTAGCAATAAACGGATTGGAAACATCTGATTTTGCATGGAATCCCTCAGTTAAAATAACTGTTTGCGGATCCTGAACCGTTCGTGTCGTACTTTCTGCCTGATACAGTATGGTCTGTGAAAAGCCCAATACCGAACACAAAGACAGTATAAATGATGAAAATAATTTTATTTTCTTGTCGTAAAATTTCATGTTTGTGTTTTTATCTTTTGGTAATGTTTTTACTGAAAATTCTTCCGTCTTTTAGAGTAAAGCGTACAACATAAACACCCCATTCATAGCCTGTCATGTTAATTTTTAATTGCTTGTTAAGGCTTGGAATATTTTGCTGTTGGAATTTCCAGTGTACAGTACTGTGCTGGTATAGACCAACAGATTCTATCAGTCCATCCACTTCTTCTGTCCAGTCTATGGTTAGGAAATCATTAACAGGAACAGGATATAATCTTATTTGTTTCCAGAAAGTTGCTTCATCCATCATTTGAGACTGAACTTGGGTTACAGTAACTGTTTTAGATTCTGTTGTTGCTGGTTCCTGTGTTGTTTTACCTGCTGAATTTGTTCCTCTGTAACGTTGATTTCCTGCTTCGTCATATTTAAAATACACTTCGGTCTGGGAAAATCCGAAAAAGCCTATCAACAAGGAAAATATCGAAAGTAGTTTTCTTTTCATTTGTGATTATTTTTTAGCGTTTAGAAGTTGTTCAACTTGTTTTTCAAGTTTTTGGATTTTTTTATTTTGTTCTATAGAATATAGGGTTAGTTCTTCTATCTTTTCCAAAAGTTTGGCATCCATTTCACCAAGATTAATTCCTTCTTTCTCTACTTCTTTTGCTGATGGGATATTAGGCAAATGTCCTTTTTCCTTAATGTGCTTTTCAACTTCATCAAGAGTACGAAGCTTATAATCTTTTTTAAAAACATAGTCAGCCCATACATTTGCTTTTACCTCTATCTCTTTAGCATAAATTTTTCCATCGATTCTGGCAATTCCATTATTGAGAAATTTTACCCAAGTCCCGCGGGTAGCATCCTGTATACCAATATATGAAGAACCATCATCATTATTATTTGGCAGCGCAAGAATTATTGTATGCGAGCCACCGTTATTTCGCAGGACTGTATCACCTATGTTTCCACCATAACATCCATTACAGCTTGATCTCGCAATCTGAAATCTACCTGAAGAGTTCTCAACCGTTAAAACCGTATTTTCGCTTCTAGCTACCACAACATCTCCATTGGGTTTAATCCGCATACCCTCTATATTGTTAGATTTTAAAACCAATGGTTGCGAATCTGTTGTGCCTATGAAATTAGTAGAGGAATCTATTCCTGAATTTCCTGTAAGATTCCATGATTGAGCAAATGAAAGTGCTGATGCCAATAAGGCAAACGGTAATAATTTTTGTTTCATGATAATATGTTAAAATGTAATTTTAATTTTTTGCAAAAGTATTCTTTTTAGCTCACAATGAAAAGATTTATTCAATAAATTTAATCTGAACTTCCTCATCTTTAGCTTTTTGTAATAAGTCCAATTAATTTATTGCAAAGCTATTCTGCTAAAGCGACAAAACTTGACGTGTATTCTTCCAATTTTCCATATAGTAGATTTTTAGGTGAACTTGACTGTTAAGGTTAGTTCTTAATCTTTGACCAAACTCGTCCAATTTAGTACAGGAGCTTGTCTATATTGTATCTCTGTATCAGAAATTTTTCTGAACTCATAAAAATCAGTAGTTCCAGAACCGTTGTACTTGATAGTAACATTGTATTCAGTGTTGGCAATGATTTCATCAACACTTCCTCCATTAGGTGATACTTTTATTTTTTGAGTCCAACTAGTTTGTGTTCCGCCCGAACTGATTGAGATAATGTCTGAATCAGTAAACTTTAGTGTTAATTGGGAATCCATAGGTACTCCAAACGGTGCGTATTTCCATGTTCCCTGAATCCACGTTGGCGGATGGAAGTACTGAGTAGTTACGGGTTGTTGATTGTTTGGTGTGTTGTTGTCTTCATCACTACTGTTTGAGCAGCTTATGGTTGTTAATGTTAGGGATAATGCTACTATTGTAGTTTTGAAAGAAAGTTTTTTCATAATATCAAGGTTTTATGTTAATATATCTTGTTCCGTCTCCTGCGAGATTCATAATCTCCAGTCTGTTTTTGTTATAGGAAAAAAAGTTGAGTTTGTTTTGTCTGTCCCGAATCATACAACTGATAGAGGGTGTGGTAATATCGCAATAGCTATCAATCTTGAAGACATAGGGAGTGGGGAACTCAGAATCTATTACGCTGATTGTGTTTTTAGTTTTGCTAATGACAATCTTTGTTTTCCTTGTGGCGAGTTCCGTTACATTCATGTTCTTGACAATCTGAACCATATTGTAGCTAAATGTTTTTGTCTGCGCGGATAGTTGCAATGTCAAGCATACTGCCAGACCTAGTAAAATTTTTTTCATAGTTATTCGGTGATTAAAAAACTGTTTCTTTTTTCGCTTGCTTCTGCGTAACTGCCAAATACAAAAATTTCTTTCTTTTTGACCCTCCCGTTACGGATTTGTGCAGATGATGAACTTAGATAGTTTGAGATTATCATGTCTTCCAATTGTGCTTTTTCATCCTCGTTCAGGTCTTGGGTTATGTCTTGGATTCCTGAGACAAAGTTGGCTAGTCTGGTGTCCATGCCATAATCTTCTTCAACAAGTAACCGAACAAATACGTATTGCTTTTGAGCGTTGGCGTGTGCTTCCAGCTTACGGTCAATCTCTTCAAACTGAATCTTTTCATTGGCTTTCATACGTGCCTGTATAGAATCAATGTACGGGTCGGGTTCTCTAGTAGGTTTGGATTTTTCACACGACAAGACGGATAGCGCTGTGGACAGTAGCAGTACAGGAACTAGCAGAATCTTTTTCATAGGTGGGTGTTTTTTTATTCACCTGCCCTCCTAAAGTGATGTTATTAAATGCAAAAAGCGTGAAGGACTAAACTCAATTTGCAAATAGGAGGTTCTGACAAAACCTTTATACCACAAACAAGTTTTTGCCCAACACGCCATACGTGGGGCATCAACTGTTTATTCTGCGGTATTTTGAAACTGTCAGATTTCCTATTTACAGAATAAAAGCTAACGCTTTATATTTTTTCGATAAAATTCAGCCACGAAGATATGAATTTTTTCAAATTTGAATTAATAAATCTTGATTCAGGGCGATAAGCAATCTTTAAGGTTTTGGCGGGTATTAAAAAACAGAAATCATAACAAGTGTATTTTTGTCAATATATTATCTTCCGATTTACCCCAAAACAAAAAAGTCCCTAAGTAAATCGAGAGACCTAAAAACACAAGTGATGAAAAAAAATTATTTCAGGACTAATCTATCGCTTTTTGTTGGTTCGTACAAAAACATTTCGGAAAACTAAGGTAAACGGTTTGTGGTACTTTTGTTAAGTGATATTTTTTTAAGCGGATCTACAGGGAAAGTGTATAATACTTGGGTTGCTATTTACACCAACCCCGGCAAATTTTAATGTAAAAATGTACCCCCTATGTCTAATCTCAAAATTTTATAGAGGCATCGACAGGATACCTACTATAACCTTACCCCGTACGGGTCGAGAGCTTTTTTTTCAACCCACCCTATGTTCGGATTTTGTTTTTTTGACAGCTAGTTTTGTCGTCCTGCTCGGAGTGGTTAAAAAGTTTTTAACTAACCTGAAAAGTGTTGATGTTTTGAGTAAAAAGCACCTGAAACTCTTGTATTTATGGACTTTTTGTTGTATATTTATAGGGCTTTTATAAGCCACTTTCTACAAAAAAAATGCCTAGAAGTATTGGCGTACTGCTAGGCAACATCAATAAATTTTAACTCTAACTTAAAATTATCGACTATGACAAAGTTAACAAATTGTCTCGACAATTGTGCTATTTATGTAGGCACTTATTACAAGTACAACAATTCAAGCCTTTACGGCAAATGGCTCAACCTTTCAGATTATTCTGATTTTGAAGAATTACAACAGGAAATGTATGAACTTCATTCTGATGAACAAGACCCCGAATTTATGCTTTCCGATTATGAACACTGTGAACTGTTTGAAAGGCTAGGATTGATTAATGAGAGTTTTTTATCTCCCGAAATCTACGATATTGCGGAGCAAATAGATGAATCTGAGTATGATATTGAAGTTTTTGAAGCTGTTTTAAGTAACTTTTTGGATATGGATTTTCAAAGTGCCTATGAGTATGTAAATAATTTCTACTACGGTGAATACGCAAACGATATTGAGTTTGTGGAATATTTATACGAAAATGATATTCCATTCAATTTGCCTAGCTTTATAGTAATAGATTGGGAAGCTACGGCACGTAACATTATGTATGATTATTTTGAGTCTAACGGACATTATTTCCGGGTATAAAATTGACTTTTATTTGCTTTGAAACTTGACCTATACCGTGACCCGTGTAAAAAACAAAAGCACCTACATTATTGTAAGTGCTTGATTTTCAGCGGCTCCTCCTGCTGGGCTCGAACCAGCGACCCTCTGATTAACAGTCAGATGCTCTAACCAACTGAGCTAAGGAGGAATGTCCTTTGTTTAGTGGTGCAAATATAATAGGAATATTAATATCAAGCAAATATTTAATTGTAAAAAAAATGATTTTTTCGCCTGTTAAAAGGCTTTTTTAGCGTATCCGGTTATTTTTCAGGATTTTAAATTATATAAATTTAAAGATATAATTAGGAATATGTAAATAAAAAAAGACTTACATTTCTGTAAGTCTTTTTTGGCTCCTCCTGCTGGGCTCGAACCAGCGACCCTCTGATTAACAGTCAGATGCTCTAACCAACTGAGCTAAGGAGGAATGTCCTTCGTTTTTCGTGGTGCAAATATAGGACGAATATTTATACCCTACAAATATTTATTGAAATTTTTCTAAAATATTACAAGCTTCCAGTAATCCATTTAAAAATATCACTTCCGAAGATCAACAACATTAGACCTAACAGGAAGATAACCCCCACCATCTGAGCATTTTCCAATACTTTTTGAGGGACAGGTTTTCCTACAATCATCTCATATAAAGTGAAAATTACGTGTCCGCCATCCAATCCCGGAATAGGAATTAAATTTAAAAAAGCAAGCCATACAGAGAACATTGCCGTGAATCCCCAGAAAAGAGACCAGTCAATGGAAACATTTCCTTTGGAATCTTTACTTACCGGCATATTTTTCACAATAGCAATCGGTCCGCCTACTTTTTTATATCCCTGAACCTTTTTATTAAAAATTAATTTAAACTGCTTAATTTGGTATGTTAAGCTTTCAATACTTCTTGTAAAACCTCTCCCGATAGATTGCCCGAAAGTGAAATGCTCAGTTTTAGCAAACTTTACAATTTGCTTGTAAGATGCGATACCAATAGTTCCTTCCTTTGAAACAGGAATGGTTAATGGTAACACATTTCCGCTTCTTAATACTTCAACAGCAAGAGGTTTTCCTGCGTTTTTCCCTACAACATCTCTGAATTCATCATAATAATTAATCTTCTGACCATTTGCAGAAACTACCTGATCACCTACTTTTAATCCCGCTTCCGCAGTTTTAGGATTAAAAACAGAGTCGATCACAGCAGAATATCTTGGCGTAAGAAATGCTTTTGGACTTTCATCTTTAAAAGCTAGCGCTTTTCCGTCGTCATTGGTATTGAAAGTAACTTCTTTTCCGTTTCTTAAAACAGTAACCTGATCACTTAATAATATATCTAAAGATAATTTATCTAAATTATTTTGAACCTTTCCGTCTACTTTCAGGATTTTATCACCGTCTTCAAAACCCATTGCTTTTGCAGTCGGTGTATAATGCATCGGTGTATTCCCTTTTGTATCAAATGATGTTTCTCCGTTGAAGAATGAAAGACATCCGTAAATCAGCCATGCTAGGAAAAAGTTTACCGTAACCCCGCCAAGCATAATGATAAGTCTCTGCCAAGCTGGTTTAGACCTGAATTCCCAAGGTTGGGCAGGTTTTTTTAACTGTTCGGTATCCATGCTTTCGTCTACCATTCCGGCGATTTTCACATATCCACCGAAAGGTAGCCAGCCAATACCGTATTTTGTTTTTTCAGGGTGTTTTCTCCAATCATTATCAGAGAGTTTTGATATATCAATAGGAACTTCTTTCTTTTCCCCGTTTACCTCGATGATTTCTGTGTCCGGAAGGTTTTTTGAAAGCAATTTATACTGCCATTTTCCATTGATTTTTTTCATTGAAAAAATTGAAAACCAAGGATCAAAAAACAGGAAAAATTTCTCTGCTCTGGTTTTAAACCACTTTGCCGGTAGAAAGTGCCCAAGCTCATGAAGGACTACTAAAATAGAAATACTTAGAATGAACTGGAAAATCTTGATTGCTAATTCCATTAATACTTTTTATGTTTAATTTGCAAAGGTAACAATTATCAAAACTATGCCAAATAAAAAAGCTCCCCGAAACGAGAAGCTTTGTCATATAATATGATGATTTTTTACAAATTAATGGAAACTCCGAGACTGCCATTGTTTCCGACTTCAGCAAAAACACCTATTTTGTCTGTGAAAAAGTATCTTGCTCCAATGTGAGCTCCAAGCCCGAACTCGCTTCCCACAACTCCTACATCTACACCTGGATAAATATCTAGTTTTTCAGGCAATTGCAGAGCATCTCGCAAATGGAAATTCAGTCTTCCGAAAATAAAAACCCTGTTGTCGTCATCATTATCCTTATAATTGCCAAAATATGCATTTAAGCCGGCTCCTACCGAAATTAATTGATTCAAACCATAATCATAAGTGCCCGTAACTCCGGTTCCGTAGCCCCAGGCGCTAAGCCCCAACTGGATTTTCTGATCTCCTTTTCCTGTGTATCCTTGAGCATTTGCAGCAGTTCCCATGAAAATTATCATGAACATTAATATCAATTTCTTCATAAATTTTACTTTTTAAAAGTTATTGCTAAAAAATATTCGCATCAAAAATAGAACCGAAATCAACGGAAAATCGTATTTTTATTGAAGTATTTTTAGCTCAACCACAAAGACACAAAAGTTTTTTGACACATTAGTTATTTTAAGTTTAATAAGATAATGCCATAGAAGAACACATAGTTCTTGAAACCTCTTTGAGATTTCATTTTGTGAGCTTTGTATAGATTTCAATTCAAATCTTTTGTGACTTTTGTGGTAAAAATTTAAATGTTTATGAAAATCACAGGACTGAATTTAGACATCATCTGGAAAAATAAAACAAGAAATTTTCAATTAATCGAAAAAGAACTGCAAAATAGTGAAGCAGACTTATTTCTTTTGCCGGAAATGTTTTCAACAGGCTTTTGCATGGATGCGGAGGAAGTTTCAGATAGAAATAAGGAATCTCTGGAGTTTTTAAAGAAAATGGCTGGCGAAAAAAATGCAGCTTTCTGTGGAAGCGCGCCTGTGGAAGAGGATGGGAAATTTTACAATAGAATGTACTTTGTTCAGCCGGATTTACAGGTTGATTTTTATGATAAGAGACATTTATTTTCTTTTTCAGGCGAGGATAAGGTATATACTCCGGGCAGAGAAAGAATTATAGTGAATTATAAAGGTTTTAGAATTTTATTGCAGGTTTGCTATGACCTTCGTTTTCCTGTTTTTGCAAGGAATAATGATGATTATGATGCTGTTTTATATGTAGCCAACTGGCCCGAAAAAAGAGTAGGAGCCTGGGAACATCTATTAAAAGCAAGAGCTATTGAAAATTTGTCTTTTGTTTTTGGTTTAAACAGAATCGGGACGGATGGGAATAATCTTTTTTATAAGGAAAGTTCTCATTGCTTTTTTGCTGATGGAGCGGAAATTTCACATAAAAGTGGAAATATTGTTTCTACGGAATTAAATTTAGATGAATTGAAGGATTTCAGGAAACATTTTCGGTTTTTGAATGATAGGGATGCTTTTTCAATTCAATTATAGTTTTTTAACCATAGATTTTTATGCTAAAATTGCATTAAAAATATACACAATAATCTGTGTAAATTCGTGTAAATCTGTGGTCAAGTAATCTAAAAAAAAACTGTGAAAAGTCACAGTTTAAGCATATTCTTTTAAAAGTTGTGTCAAAGTATTCACATCGTGAACACCGTTTTCTTTCCAAAGCATTTCCCCTTTTTTGAAGATCGCCAAGGTCGGAACTCCACGAACGCCATATTGGTTGGCCAGCGCCGGATATTGATCTATATCTACTTTTATAATTCTGGCACCCTCGCCTATATTTTCCTTTACTGTATTTAAAACCGAAGACTGTACTTTACAAGGCTGACACCAGGTTGCAAAAAAGTCGATTAATACAGGTCTTTCGGAGTCTATGATTTCCTGAAATTTTTGTGACATGATTTGTTTTTATTAAAAAAACACTTTAGTTTAAAAAGTTAAGCTAAATTTAAAATCACTTAAAAGAATAATCGATGGTTATCGAAACTTTGTGTTGTTAAATTAGCTCCTTAATAAACTAAAGTGTGATGATTTATTATTTCCCGTTATATTTCTGATTCTGAATGGCTTTTACGTTTTTCCAGCTTGTACCATCGTAAACTTCCACGCCGTTTTTCTTTAAAATCTCAACAGCCTGATCTGCCTGTATTCCCTTATTGCAAAAAACAACCACTTTTTTACCTTTCAGCGATGCTGCATTATTCTGAATTTCCGCTAAAGGAATATTCACGGCATTTTTGGCTGTTCCTTCTGCATATTGTTCCGGAACTCTTACGTCTATCAATGTTACATCCGAACTGTCGATCACTTCCTTAATATCAGCCTTTGGTGCTTCCGTTGCAGAGGCTGTCTTACAGGCATTTAACATAAATGTTGCAGCAAGAATAATTCCAAAGATCTTTCCCTTCATTATATCTTACATTATTTTGGACTGACAGATAAAATCCGATGTCGGGAATTTTTCCGTTTTTTTGATTCCGTTGAAACCACCTTCTATTTCAGTAAAGTTTCTGATTCCATGTGAATTAAGGATGCTTGCGGCAATCATGCTTCTGTAGCCTCCCGCACAATGAAGAAAGAAATGTTCGGAATCATCAATTGATTGTACCCAATCGCTGATTGTGTCTAAAGGCTTATTGTAAGCGTTATTAATATGCTCTGCAGAATATTCCGTAATTTTTCTTACATCAATTACTTTTGAGTTTTCTTTAAATTGTGCTGCAAATTCAGCCGGAGAAATTCTTTTCACTTCATCGGTTTCTTTTCCTGCATTTTTCCATGCTTCAAAACCTCCATTTAAATATCCTAAAACATTATCAAACCCAACACGGCTTAATCTTGTAATGGCTTCTTCCTCCGTGCCTTCATCAACGATCAATAAAAGCGGATGTTTTACATCAACAATTAAAGTTCCCACCCAAGGTGCAAAATCACCTTTTAAACCTATATTTACAGAGTTCGGAACAAATCCTTTATGAAAATCTGCTGCGCCTCTTGTATCAAGGATTAAAGCTCCCGTTTCTTCGGCATATGCTTCAAAATCTTCGGCAGAAATTGGTGTTAAGCCTTTATCCATCACAACATCAAGACTTTCGTAGCCACTTTTATTCATGGCAACATTCATCCCGAAATATTTGGGAGGATCTGTTAATCCGTCCAGAACTTCTTTAATAAAAGATTCTTTATCGGGCTGATTAAGAGCGTAATTGGTCTTTTTTTGATTTCCTAAAATATCAACCGTCTCTTTCTGCATATTTTTTCCACAAGCTGAGCCTGCGCCATGAGCTGGATAAACCGTTATGCTGTCGTCCAAAGGCAAAATTTTTGCATGCAGGCTTTCATATAAAATTCCGGCAAGATCTTCCTGCGTAAGGCTTCCTGATTTCTGAGCAAGATCAGGCCTTCCAACATCACCCAAAAACAAAGTGTCACCGGTGAATATCGCCGTTTCTACACCGTTTTCGTCGATCAAAAGATAGGTTGTGCTTTCCATGGTGTGGCCGGGGGTGTGAAGAGCTTTTATCTTCACTTTTCCTATTTCAAAAATCTGATTATCTTCTGCAATCGTAGCCTCAAACTCAGGTTGTGCAGTTGGCCCGTAGACAATCGGTGCGCTGGTTTTTTTGCTTAAATCCAAATGTCCTGAGACAAAATCTGCATGGAAATGCGTTTCAAAAATATATTTTAAAGTTACATTATCTTTCTCCAGACGATCCAGATAAGGTTTTACCTCTCTCAAAGGATCGATGATGGCAGCTTCATTTTCTGATACGATATAGTACGCACCCTGAGCCAGACATCCTGTATATATTTGTTCGACTTTCATTATGTGGTGTAACAGTTTTATGTTTTATGATACAAAAATCGTGTTTATTTTTTTAAAACAAGCTAAAATTAAAAAATCTATTCTAATAGAGTAAATCTATAATAAACTATTCCAGATTATAGAAAATTTTATAGAAAATTTCGTTGGTATCTTCGGAAATATTTTTGTCTATTTTAAATTGTACATAATCTGCTTTTTGTGCCTCGCCTTCCGGATAATCAATCAGTCCATGGTATTTTTCATAAATATGATCTTTCAGTCTTCCGTTATCGGCAATTCTCATCATTTCATCAAAATATTTTTTAGTGTCAGGGTTGATTTGCCAATCTTTTTCGTGAGCTTTATAATATGCAATCATCTTCTCAATTGAATATATTTCAGAATCAACTTTCATATCATTAAATCCTGTTAAAATTTCTTTCTCCTCCAAATTCTTTGCCAGCCAGTTGATTTTCTCCTTTGCTGCTTCAGAAGTTGCGTGCATCATCATGGAATCTCTTTTTACAGAAGCGGATAAAATAATATCCGGAACTTTGTCTATCGGCAACGTTTTCAGAGAAGCTACATTCAAAACTCCAAAATAATTTTCAACTTTATTTTTCAGTTCGTTTAATTGACCATTAGTCATTTCATCACTTGAAGCTCTTATTTTAAAAGTCCATCCACCGCATTCATAAATAGAAAGCAGTGAATTTTTATTAATATATTTTACTCCTTTAAAGAAATCCGGCTGCCCCATCGAATTGCTGAAAACGGAATAGATATAGCTCACTTTCAGTTTGTCATTAGAAAGACTTCCAAAAGAAGGTTTTACATCAACATTTTTATTAGAGTTTTGATTAAGAGCATAATCATAACTATAGAATTCATCCCTTAAGATCTGATTGTCAATGAAATTCTTCGGATAAAGATAGATTGTAAGGACCGTTTTGCTCTTTTTTGAGGTCTGTTGAAGATAACTTACGCCAATATGTGTATTTTTCATATCGTAAGAAATTACAGCTTGCCTCTGAAATCCTGACCAAAGCTCCGGAAAGATAGTTTTTGTGGCAAGATGATTGTAATCTCCTTTTATTTTTAAATCAACCGGCTGTTTTCTGTTTTGAGAAAAAAAAATAGAAAAAATTAAACAGAGTATGAGCAATAAACTTTTTTTCATGATATTAATTTATTGCAACAAAAATATTTATAAAAAAATTAATATCAGAACTTGATTAATATTATTTCTTAATGATGAATATTTTCCAAAAACTTTTATATTTATAAGTTAAAAAAATCAAATGTCAGATAAAAAACAATTTATTGAGGAACTGAACGCAAAATATACTCCGAAAGGCGAGCATATAATTCTGGGAAAAGGAATGCTGAACGGAGAAGTTGTTCCCGAAGTGAACGTTACGATTCCCCTGAAAACCATCAATCGCCACGGACTTATTGCCGGAGCCACAGGAACGGGAAAAACCAAAACACTGCAGGTTTTTGCAGAACAGCTTTCTCATGCGGGCGTTCCGTCTTTGGTTTTAGATATTAAAGGAGACTTTTCAGGGATTGCAGAAGCAGGGACAGAAAATCCGGCGATTCAGGAAAGATATGCAAAAACGCAGCTTCCTTATAATCCACAGGCCTTTCCGGTGGAATTAATGACAATTTCCGGTGAAAGAGGTGTGAAGCTAAGAGCTACAGTAACCGAATTCGGGCCTGTTTTATTAAGTAAAATCTTACAATTGAATGAAACCCAACAAAGTATCATGTCAATTGTTTTTAAATATTGCGATGACAAAGGCTTACCTTTAATTGATCTTAATGATCTGAAAAAAGTTTTGCAGTATGTTACTGAAAATCCACAAGGTAAAGCAGAATTGGCTTCTAATTATGGTTCAATTGCTTCCGCTTCTTTGGGTGCGATTTTAAGATCAATTGTCGCCTTGGAACAGCAGGGAGCGGGAAGCTTTTTTGGAGAATTAAGTTTTGATGTTCATGATTTGCTCCAAACCAGAGATGGAAAAGGGGTTGTAAATATTTTGAGAGTTGCTGATATTCAAAGCAAACCACAATTGTTTTCAACGTTTATGCTTTCACTTTTTGCGGAAATTTACATGACTTTTCCTGAGGAAGGCGACAGCGGAAAACCGAAATTGGTTCTTTTCATTGATGAGGCTCACTTGATTTTTGATGAATCTTCAAAAGCACTGGTTTCACAGATCGAAACAATGGTGAAGCTGATCCGTTCAAAAGGAGTCGGAATTTATTTTATTACGCAGATTCCGGGCGATGTTCCTGAGGCGGTGCTTTCTCAATTAGGGTTAAAAATCCAGCATGCATTAAGGGGTTTTACAGCAAAAGATAAAAAAGAAATCTCAAAAGCAGTCGAAAATTATCCTACAACGGAATTTTATGATGCTCCTACTTTAATTCAAAATTTAGGAATTGGAGAAGCTTTCGTAACGGCTTTGGATGAAAAAGGAATTCCGACGCCGCTGGTTCACACGTATTTAATTTCTCCGGAATCAAGAATGGATGTTCTGGATGATGCAGAAATCACCGAACTCACGAACAAATCTGCTTTGGTGGCAAAATATGATAAGCCCGTAGATAATGAATCTGCCTATGAAATTCTGGTAAAAAGAATGGAACAGGCGGTTGAAAATTCTGGCCCAGCCCAAAAATCACGTCCCGTAAAAGAAGAACCGGGAATGTTGGAGCAGGTTTTAAAAAGCAGCGCAGGAAGGACTTTTACAAGCACTTTGATGCGCGAAGGAGCGAAAGCTATTTTAGGAATGCTCGGTTTGGGAGGAAGAAAGAGATAAGAAATTTATATTTTTTTATTATTTTAGCAGGATTGCCCATGTTTCGATGGAATTTGTTGGCATAAGTTATGTATTGCCTAAAGTGGTGGTGGGGTTTTAATGACGTTTATTAGCATTAATCTAAAAGTGTATAAGTTTAAATGTATTCAATAATTGATATAGAAAGTAATGGTGCAGGTTACAGGAAAGAATGCATTATAGATATAGCCATTTACAGATATGATGGTCAGAAGATTATTGATCAGTTTATTTCTTTGGTAAATCCCGAAAGTGATATTACTCCTTTTGTGCAAAAACTGACCAATATTACCCCAAAAATGGTCAAAACCGCCCCGAAATTCCATGAAATTGCCAAAAGAGTTGTTGAAATCACTGCGAATACAACTTTAGTAGGTCACAATATCGATTTTGATTACAGAATGCTTCGCCAGTCTTTTCAAAGGCTTGGTTACGACTTTAAAATCAATACTTTAGATACAATTCCTTTGGCTAAGAAGTTGATTCCTGATGAGGTAAGCTATTCTCTTGGTAAATTGGTAAAATCGCTCGGAATTCCTTTAACAAATCACCACAGGGCTGAAGGTGATGCCCGCGCGACGCTGGAGCTTTTCAAATTGCTGGTTTCCAAAGATACTGAAAATGAGATCATTCAAAAACAGCATGAAGAGTCCAATGCAAAGACTTATATCAATAAAATTAAAGTTTTAACGCAGGATCTTCCGAATGAAAAAGGCTTCGTTTATTTCCAGAATGAAGAAGGTAAAATCATTTTCACGGATCATGTTCAGGATATTAATAAGTTTTCTAAAAAAATATTTAATTCCAAATCAAAAAAATGGGAAACGGTTCAGCAAAATGTTGAACAAATCAATTACGAGCTTACCGGAACGGATATTATTGCTAAATTGATTTTAAATTCAAAAGGAATAAGAAAAAGGGAAGTGCTTCCGTTCGGACTGTATTACAGGAATAATAAATATATTGTTGAGAAAAATAAGCTTAATAAACTCGAAAAACCGATTCTGAAATTCAGGTCTTTTACACAAGGTTCAAAAGCCATTGAATTTATCGGAAAGATTGAGGAATATAACGATATAAATGTTTTTAAAAATAAAATCGATTTCAAAAAAAGGAGTGAGCTTTGGTTGGGGCAGGGAAGAAAACTGGGTGAAAAGTTATTTTTAATTATAGAAAACGGAAAGGTTGTGTCCTATGGTTTTTATGAACTTTTCACACAAATCCAGACATTAAGCAAGCTTTCCAAATTAAAAATAGATCTGCTTTTTCAATCTACAGATCTTAATAATGAATTACAGCTGGCTTTGCTTCGTGGCGATTTTGAAACGTTGCCGTTACCAAAATAATTACAATTTATAGTTGTTGTCAGGGAAAACTTTTTTTCACCAATCGTAAATTCATCATTTTTTCTTTCTGCTGCTGGTTTCAATGCTTTTTAACTTTAATCGGAAATTGGGAATCATTGAAATTTGCAAAATAAAACCCTGAAAAACCCTGAAAAAAAAGTTTTTTATTCTATTAATAGAAAATCATAAGAATAATATTCTATCTTATTGATTGTTAATTATTAACAATTCTTAGTAACTTTGCACTTCTTAATTAAAAAAAGAAGTTTTACTTATCAATTATGAATCCAAAAGAATTATTAAAGATTGCCAATGAGTTTGGCACACCGGTGTACGTTTACGATGCAGAATCTATCAAAATTCAATACGAAAAGCTTACATCTTCTTTTTTAAAACACACAAAGTTCTTCTATGCTGCGAAGGCGTTGACAAACATCAACATCCTTAAGTATGTCAAGAACCTGGGTGCTTCTTTGGATTGTGTATCTATTAATGAAGTAAAACTTGGTTTAAAAGCAGGATTTCCAAAAGAAAAAATATTATTTACTCCAAACTGCGTCGATTTAGCTGAAATTGAAGAAGCTATGGCTTTCGGAGTGCATATTAACATTGATAATATCTCTATTCTTGAGCAATTCGGGAATAAATACGGAAATACGTATCCTATTTTAGTGAGAATTAACCCGCATATTTTTGCCGGCGGAAATTATAAAATTTCGACAGGTCATATCGATAGTAAATTCGGTATTTCCATCCATCAGGTTCGTCACATCGAAAGAGTGATGAAAAGCACAAACCTTAATGTTGAAGGGCTTCACATGCACACGGGAAGTGAGATCAAGGATCCGGATGTTTTCCTGCAGGCTTTGGAAATTATGCTGGAACTTTCCGAGCATTTCCCGAACTTAAAATATCTGGATATGGGAAGTGGCTTCAAAATTCCTTACCAGGACAGTGAAGAGGAAACTGATGTAAAAACGTTGGGTAAAAAAGTTGAGAAAGTAATTTCCGAGTTCTCAAAATCAACAGGAAAGAAGTTTGAGCTTTGGTTTGAGCCTGGGAAATTTCTGGTTGGAAAAAGCGGTTATTTATTAGTTAAAGCTAATGTAATCAAACAAACAACTGCGACGGTTTTCGTAGGAGTAAATTCCGGATTCAATCATTTGATCCGCCCGATGTTCTACGATTCTTATCATGTTATTGAAAATTTATCTAATCCAAAAGGTGCGGAAAGAATTTATACAGTGGTCGGAAATATCTGTGAAACAGATACTTTTGCCTGGGACAGAAAGCTGAATGAAGTAAGAGAAGGTGATATTTTGGCGTTCCATAATGCTGGAGCTTATGGTTTTGAAATGAGTTCGAATTTTAATTCAAGATTAAAGCCTGCTGAGGTTTTATTTTTAGATGGAAAAGCTCATTTGATCAGAAAAAGAGACGAATTTGAAGATTTGTTGAGAAATCAGATTGAAGTATTATAATTAAAATAAAATATTAATAAAGAAACTTCGCCCGACAGCGAGGTTTCTTTGTTTTTTGGTTGTAATTTTGTTGTATTAATTTGAAAATTAGCTATGAAATCATTGGTGTTATTTATGGGACTTTTCGTTTCAAATTTTGCCTTTGCACAGTTTGATGTTGAGGAAAGAGACGATAATATGATCACGGAAAACAACAAAAATATTTTAAAAATAGATATTAAAGAACCGTTATTACAGGTTGCTGTCAAAAACTGTAATGATTTCAAGGCGGCGAGTTTTGAAGGAGGAATTTCTGCGTATAAAGAGATGTTAAGAAGGTATATGTATGTTTATCTTAACTCAGAATTTTATGTTTTGAATGGAGATTTTACCTTTACAATGACCATTGACCAAACCGGGAAAGTCACCAATATAGAAGGATCTCCAAAGGTTACCAACAGTGAAGTTTTCTTTGACGACATGAAATATATAGTTAGAAGAATCAAAAAGAACTGGATTCCTGCGAGTTGCAATGGACAGCCAGTGACATCACGGGTGAAAGTAAAAATGCATTTGTCTTCAATAGCGACGGATATTTAAAAAATTATAAACAGAATTCTTATAAATTTAACTTTTAATAACACTTATGATTGGAAAGATTTTAACGCTGTTTTGTATTATTTCGGCAAATTTACTCTTCGCTCAAAAAGAAATCTTGGATCGTTATCCTTATGGACAACATTTCTACGCGGGTGGTAAAAATGAATTCGACAAAGAAATGGTAAGAATTGTTAAGGAGCAAAAATTACAACCTTGTGAAAGAAATGAAGAGCAATACAACGTCCAGATTCTAGTTAATGAAGATTCCTCGATCAATTATGTGAAGGATTTAGATAGTTTAGAAATTAATAACAATAAATGCGCGTCTGATTTCAGCCGTAAAATTTTCCCGCATTTGAAAAGGTGGATTCCCGCAAAGGAAAATGGGAAATTTGTTTCGGCAATTACAGTAATACGAGTAAGACCTTTTTATTTATACTATTCAAAGGATGATCCAAGGAAAAATATAATCCAAAATCCAACATATAAAAAGGGTATGGGAGTTTTTAATGAAGAAGTTAAGGCGGTCTTTCAAAATAAAATAAGAAGAAATGAAGATAGGAGAGGTAATTTGATATTTGTTGTAAATGAATATGGTGAAATGAAGGATTTTAATATCAATGGAGATTTTTCTGATAAAGATAAAAAAGAGATTATTAATAATCTATCCAGAATAAAAGGGAAATGGAATTCTGCTACTTTTAATGGTGTTCCGGTGAGAACTAGAATTAGACAGCCAATAGTTCAAAATTTTGATATTCAACTCGAAAATGAAGATGCTAGAAAAGCCATGCATCAAAACATATATAATAATAGATATAGATAAATGGCTGCCATTCTGTCACAGGATTTTGTATCTTTGCAAATTAATTCAAAAGTTCAGCGTTTAAAATTAAAGTCGAAAAACCTTGAGCTTTAAAATTTGAACCTTAAACAGACTACAGTGCAAGAAAAATATATAGACGAAACAAAACAGGGAGAAGCTTTTGCAATTGCAGAAAAAGATGGTAATTCTAAGAAATTATTCTTGGAAAGCTATGGCTGTCAGATGAATTTCTCTGATTCTGAAATCGTTGCGTCGATTCTTAATGAACAGGGATATAATACCACTCTTAAAGTAGAAGAAGCAGATCTTATCCTTCTTAATACATGCTCAATCCGCGAAAAAGCTGAGCAGACAGTGAGAATGCGTCTTTCTCAGTTTAAAAACTTGAAAAAAGAAAAACCAAACATGACGGTTGGTGTTCTTGGCTGCATGGCTGAGAGGCTGAAAACCAAATTCTTAGAAGAAGAACAATTGGTTGATCTTGTGGTTGGCCCCGATGCGTACAGAGATTTGCCAAACCTTTTAAAAGAAACCGAAGACGGAAGAGATGCTATCAATGTAATTCTTTCAAAAGAAGAAACTTACGCGGATATTAATCCTGTTCGTCTGGGTGGAAACGGTGTTACAGCTTATGTTACCATTACAAGAGGTTGTGATAATATGTGTACATTCTGCGTGGTTCCGTTTACGAGAGGAAGAGAAAGAAGCCGCGATCCACATTCGATTTTAGAAGAATGTAAAGATCTTTGGAATAGTGGTTATAAAGAAATTACCCTTTTAGGACAAAACGTAGATTCTTATCTTTGGTACGGAGGCGGCCCGAAAAAAGACTTCGCAAAAGCATCGGAAATGCAGAAAGCAACGGCTGTTAATTTTGCGCAATTGCTTGATTTAGTAGCTAAAGCTGTTCCGGAAATGAGAATCAGGTTCTCAACTTCCAATCCTCAGGATATGAGCCTGGATGTTTTCAGAATGATGGCGAAGCACGACAATATCTGCAAATATGTTCACCTTCCGGTTCAAAGTGGAAGCAATAAAATGCTGGAAGCCATGAACAGACAACATACACGCGAAGAATATTTAGATTTAATTAAAAAAGCGAAAGAAATCGTTCCGGACATTTCTTTTTCTCAGGATATGATCATCGGTTTCTGCAACGAAACAGAAGAGGACCACCAGGATACATTAAGCTTAATGCGGGAGGTTGAATACGACTACGGTTATATGTTTGCCTACTCAGAAAGGCCCGGAACTCCGGCTCACAAGAAGATGGAAGATAATATTCCTGCGGATGTGAAACAGAGACGTTTGGCGGAAGTCATTGCTTTACAAGGAGAATTATCCAGAAAAAGAATGCAATCATACGTAGGAAGAGTTCACCAGATTTTAATTGAAGGGACTTCCAAAAAGAACGAAAACCAATGGAAAGGCAGAAATTCTCAGAACGCAGTTTGTGTTTTTGATAAACTGGACGGGCAAAAAATTGGTGACATTGTGGACGTTTTTGTATTCGACAATACACAAGGCACACTTTTGGGGGAAACTGTAAAAAATTAATAGGCTTATTTGCTTAAGATTTAAATAAAAAATAATTATCATATTAAAATAAACTAGACAATGGAAAAATTTCAGAAATATTGCCTCAGTGTTTTATTGGTGATAATTTGCAGTAATATTTCGGCACAGATCAGCAACGGTTCTATTGGAACCGACGATTGCAGGCAGTTGTACGAGATTTACAGTCAGTTTTTAAATTCTCAGGACTGTCGCCCTTCTCAGGGATTTTGTGTAAAAGAAAAACCGATTTACAATTTCGCAATTCACCATAAAGAAAATGCGATTGATCTTATTGGAAAAATTTTCTCTACAAAAGAACAGGACAATCCTTATAAAAACAATATAGAAACCGGTTTTTCCGAAAAAGAAAAACATAGCCAGCTTCTTAAAAACTTCGAGAAAAACGGTGAAGAAAACTTCTTTGCCGCGATCTTATATTTTAAAACTAAAGTTTCAAAAATCAGAAACAAGGATTATTTGGATTTAATTGGTTAAAACTTAAACTTTAAACTAATTAACAGATCTGTAATTCATTATTGCAGGTTAAACTTAAAATCAATAATCTAAATTTATTATGAACGAGTTACAAAATATAAAAAATCGTTTCGGAATTATCGGAAACTTTCCGGCTTTAAACCGTGCTTTGGAAAAAGCAATTCAAGTGGCACCCACTGATATTTCTGTCCTTGTGATCGGGGAAAGTGGTGTCGGGAAAGAATTTATTCCGAAAATCATTCATTCAGAATCAAAAAGAAAACATCAGCCATATATTGTTGTGAACTGTGGAGCCATTCCGGAAGGAACTATTGACTCCGAGCTTTTCGGACACGAAAAAGGGGCGTTCACAGGAGCAACAGCTACCAGAAAAGGATATTTTGAAGTGGCAGACGGAGGAACGATTTTCCTTGATGAGGTTGGGGAATTACCTTTGCAGACGCAGGTTCGTTTGTTAAGAGTTTTGGAAAGTGGCGAATTCATGAAAGTGGGTTCTTCACAGGTTCAGAAAACCAATGTAAGAATCGTTGCGGCTACCAATGTGAATATGATGAAGGCAATTCACGACGGAAGATTCCGTGAAGATTTGTATTATCGATTAAATACAGTACAGATCGACATGCCGCCTTTAAGGGAAAGAAAAGGAGATGTTCATCTGTTGTTCAGAAAGTTCGCGATAGATTTTGCAGAAAAATACAGAATGCCGGAGTTGGAATTGGAACCAAGTGCCGTTCATTACATTGAGAACTATGCTTTTCCGGGAAACATCCGTCAGCTAAGGAATTTGGTTGAGCAAATGACCGTTGTGGAAAGAAACAGACACGTTACAGTAGAAAAGCTGGGAGAATATATTCCAATGGAGGCGCATCTTCCAATGGTGGTTAATACTCCGAATTCTCAAAAACAAACTGATTTCAGCAGCGAAAGAGAAATTATGTATAAAATTCTCTTTGACATGCGGAACGATATTAATGATTTAAAATCCTTAACTTCGGAATTGATAAAGAATCGGGGAGCTTCTGACTTAAGCAATCATGAAAAAAACCTGATTAACAGAATTTATACTCCTGAAACACAGCAGAGTGTTGCGCCAAATTCTTTATTGTATTTTGAAAATAAAAATGACTCACCCGTAATTCAGAACCCGACGATTATGTCAAATCAAGAGGATAGTTATGAGGATATTGAAGATATTGAAATTGAAGAAAATAAACCGGAATCATTATCGTTGCAAAACAATGAAAAAGATTTGATAATCAAAGCGTTGGAGAAGCATAAAGGAAGGAGGAATAAAGCGGCGGACGAGTTGGGGATTTCACAAAGAACTTTATACAGAAAAATAAAACAATATAACCTAGAAGAATAAAAAAATTAATTATGATGAAAACCAGCGTAAAGCCAGTCAATTTTAAACTTAGTGAATATATTAGCAATGGCTATGAATTTTTAAAGAACAATTTCGGAGATATTTTTGTTGCATTTTTACTTTGTCTCTTAATGTCAATCATTCCTTTTTGCGGTTTATTGGCCGTAGGGAATTTTTATAAATATTGCAGAGATCTGAAAGCAGGAAGACAAGTAAGTACAGGAGATATCTTTAATTTTGATGACTTTATGCCCTATTTCATCTTGCAATTAATCCTTATCGGAGGAATTTTGCTGTTGTACATCCCTATGATTATCATGATGCCGATAATGGCTAATAGTAATGGGGAACCGTCTGCAGCAATGATATTTTTTATCCCTTACATGATTATTTTATATATTGCACTCGTAATAATTTGCTTAAAAGGTTTTTACATACCTGCAGTGGTCTCTTTGGGAGGCGTGAAGGATATTAAAACCGCCTGGAATATGTCTGTAACAATGGGAAAAGGTAATCTTTTGTCGATTTTCCTGTTTACAATTGTGATAAGTATAATTGCGCAGTTGGGAATTTTGGCTTGTGGTATCGGGCTTTTATTTACTTTACCATTACTTTATACATCCCATTATTTTGCTTTTGAAGATGCAATGCAGCAGATTGAACATGACGAAATAAAAGAAATCGGATCAAAAAATGAATTTTAAAATTAAAAATATCAACATTAATCAGTCAAGATTTACATGGCTTTTATTTCTTTGCCTGGGAGTTCTGAACTCTTGCTACAGTTTTACGGGATCATCCTTAACAGATGAAAAAACAGTGCAGATTAACGAATTCCCAAACAATTCAGCTTTGGTGAATCCTACTTTGTCACAGCAGTTTTCTACTGATATTCAAAATCGTTTTTTGCAGAGAACAACGTTAAAAGGAACAAAAGAAAATCCTGATATTTTAATTGAAGGAGAAATTACGGATTACTCGATCACGCCGACGACAATCAGTTCTACAACAGTTCCTACAAATGCCGGAGGAACGATCCAGGAATCTCAAAATAAACTGACCATTACGGTAAAAGTTCATTATGAAAATAAGCTTCACCCGGACTTCAGTTTTGACAGGACGTATTCTGATGAGGCTGTTTTTAATAGTAATTTGTCACAATCTGAGATCGAAACATCTCAGGTGAAAATTGCAACAGACAGAATTATAAATAAAATATTTAACGATATTGTAGCGAATTGGTAAGATGAATCATAGAGTTTTAGAATTATTAAAGGCCCCAAAAAACATTCAGTCAGAGGATCTCAATCTTCTGAAAGAGGAGATTAATTCTTTTCCCTATGTTCAGAATATCAGAGCGTTATACTTATACGGGGTACATCTTCATGATCAGGAAAATTATCAGAAAGTACTTTCTACAACAGCGGCTTATACAACGGATAAAAAGATTCTCTATCAGTTGATTAACGGTAAAATCCAGCAAAAACCAAAGCAGGAAATACAATCTGAAACTGTAAAAGAAAAGGTAATTCCTACTGAAAATCCGCTTAAAATTTTATACCAGACAAGAGCTACGGGCTTCCCAATCAAAAGAGAAGAAGCTCCAATGGAAAATGATAAGCCTGAAATCATTGAAGAGCCGAAAGCAGAAATAACGGAGCAAAAGGAAAAAACATTTATACCACCGGTACCGCAGCCGGAAATTAAACATGTTTTTGTAAACGGAGAGCGCAACAGAATTCTTTTTGAAGGCGAAGAAAATTTCCTTCTTGATGAAAATGTTGAAAAAATTGATCTTGAATCCACTTTAGAGTCCGGTTCTATTGTTATTCAGAAAATTGAGAGAAAAGAAGACGCTTCTGCTAAAGATTCACAACCTGTTTCCACTGAAATAGAAGATCAGGAAACCGTTGAAGAAATTCAGGAATTTACTCCTGAAACCATTATTGAAGAAGAAAAAATAACTTCCGAGCCGGAAAAAGAAGAAGTTTTAAATGAATCAGATTTAAGTTTCCATGAAACAGAATCTTTCCTTCCTAACGTTCAGATTCAGACCAATGAAGCCGAAAAAGTAGAAGAAACTAAAGATGTTGTTAATGAAAATGAACCCGAAAAATCAGATTTAAATAAAACTAAAGAAACGGCAGCCTTCACACCCGAAAAAATTATTAATGAAGATAAGATTTCGACTGAAAAGGAGAAAAGATCTGTGCGTGATGATGAGGAATTGAGTTTCCATGGAATGCAGTCTTTTTTACCGGGAGTAAAAATCCAGGCCACTTCTGAAGAAAAATCAGCAGCAGTTTCTAAGCCGAATATCAATAAGCATGAGGAAGAAATGCGCCGCCTGATTGAAGAAGTTGAAAGGAAAATGAAGGAAAAAGCAGCTTCTCAAGAAATTAAAAAAGAAGAAGAGCCGGAAAATATGGGTCACGACATCAGTTTTGCAGAAACTCAAAGTTTTGAAGTGAAACCTGTTGAACCGAAAGTTGAAGAAATTAAACAAAAAAGTTTAGCGACAGAAACTCAACCTGGAATTGTTGAAGAGCAGAAAAAAGAAGTTGTTGAGGAAAAAGAACAGCCAAAGACTGAAGAGCAGCCAGAAGTAAGATCTGCATGGAAACCCATGTCTTTTGAATCAAATCTTCCGGATTCCTTACTTAATAAAGCAACAGAAATTCCTCAGCCAAAAATTCAAGCTGAAACTCCAAAACAAGAAGAAATTTTACCTAAAATAGAAGAAATTCCAGCATTGGTGAAAGATAAATCTGAAGAGTTTGGAAAGCCTACTGAAGAGCTACAAATTGACAAAGAAGCGCCTGTAATGAATGTTTCTTTCTTTGGTTCCGGATGGACAATTGCACAGTCTGAAAAACAAGCTCAAAAGGAAGCTGAAGATAATAATCGACAGGCAAACGAGAAAACTGAAGAACCGAAATCCGACGACAGTAATGTTCCGGGATTTATCAATACATGGCAAAGCTGGCTAAAAATCGACAGAACTGAGCCAAAACCTGAAGGAAAGATTGAAATTAAAAATAAAGTAATTGAAACTTTTATTGAAACCAATCCTAAAATCAGTCAGCTAAAAGATGAGGTTAATTTTGTTGTTAAAGAAAAAAATGATGACATTTCACATTTAATGACAGAAACTTTAGCCAATCTTTATGTTGAACAAAAACTATATACAAAGGCAATTAAAGCATTTGAAATATTAATCAAGAAAACACCTGAAAAGGAGGAATATTATGAAGGCAGAATTCAGGAAATAAAAGATTTTAGAAGCAAAGGATAAATTAAATTATGAGCATATTATTAATCACACCTTTTCAAATATTATTCGCTGCAATTGCAGTAATTGTATTGTATATTTCAGCGATAATGATTTTGTTTAAAGCTAAATCAGGGCTTTTACCTTATCTCGCTTTAATTTTTTTACCAATACTCGGACCTTTAGGAATTATCCTTGGAAACTATAAAAAATAAAAAAACCGGCTGGAAATCTTCAGCCGGTTTTTTTTAAGTATGATCGATAACATCTTTATTATTTCTTAATTTTCGCCAGGCTTTCCGTCCCAGGAATATAACCAGAATCAACAAAATAATGGCGATAATAGCAGCTATAATCGGTGCTGCCATTGCTAAAACGGACATAATTCCTGCTCCGGCTGTTTCGGTAGTTCCAACCACAGAATTTCCCAGTCCGCCCGTAGTAGCTGTAGATGCAGCCCGAATTCCCGCAAATCCGGAACTTATTGTTGCTGCCGTTCCGCCGCCCGCAATCAAAGCCAAAGCCCATTGTGGAAATGTTCCCAGATCTGCAAACTGGCTTGCAAACAATACCGAACCGGCGACTGTAGCCATCGGAACCGAAATAGTATCCAGCAAATGATCAATAAAAGGGATGTAATAAGCTAGAATTTCCACGATCGTAGCAATTCCGGTAACAATAAGTGTCGGAAGCCCGGCAAGCCACTCAAACTGCTCATTCATCGGAATCCAATGAAGATATGAAGCTAAACTCACGGCAAACATCGGAAGAAAAACCCTGAAGCCGGTTGCGGCGGCAAGACCGATACCAATAAATGCACTCAGCACATAAGGTAGATAGGGAACGTTGTCTAACATATTAATTTTCAGATTTGTTTCCTATAAAGTTAACAAAAAGTATAGAAATATTGTTAAAATTTTAGTTTAGAATTAGCTGAAAATTTTTTTACGCAAAGTTTGTATTAAATGATAAAAGTTAAGTGAGCAATGAAGAATCAATAAGTTAATTGATGAACCGATATGTTCAAGCTTCGCGAAGCAAATTTATTTGCCTTAGCCTTCTGAAATTAATAGTTAATAATTAAATCTTTGCGTTTAAAAATAAAAAACTATAATTTCTTCTGAGTCTCACAAAGCTTAATAAACTGCGCCTCCACATCTTGAAATTTTTCCGGCATTTCCGGTGAAATCCAAAAAAGCATAGCTATTGTTTTATCGCCAAAAGCTTCTTTAAATAAATCTTTGTTTAAACGGTAACATTCTCGCAAAAGCCTTTTAATCCGGTTTCTGTGAACCGCTTTTTTGAAATATTTTTTTGAAACAGAAACCGCAAACTTGGTACTTTCAATAGAAACTGTCGGCTTGTTTTTAAGAATAATGATTCTCAAATTCCCACTCGTTTTCCATTTACCTTTTTCAAAAAGTAAAGTGATCTCGGTATTTTTTTTGAGTTTTTCGGCTCTGGGATATTTGAAATTTGTCATTTACGGACTGTAAATATAGTGGAATTTTTATTGAATTTGAATTGAATGTTCTACAGGCTCAGCATGACAAGTGCTTAGTATTAGAAATGTCTTGTTGAGCCTGTAGAAGCATCTATATTGAAATTTTTTGTTCTTTTTTTACTAAATGATTAATAACTTCCGCCGCCGCATACAATCCGAAAATTGCAGGAATATAGCTGATCGTCCCGTAAAAAGATCTTTTATAGTTGGTTCCGTCGGTCATTTTCAGGCTTTCCTCATTTTGAAGCTCATAAGAAAATACACAACGAATTCCTTTATCTATTTTCTCTTTTTTTAGCCTTTTTCTCACCTGTTTTGCTAAATAACAGTTGTGCGTTTTACTGATATCCCTTACTAATACTTTACTCGGGTCTATTTTCCCGCCGGCTCCCATTGAGCTTACAACCTTGATTTTTCTTCTCCTGGCAGATATTAATAGTTTAAGTTTTGGCGTTACACTATCAATACAGTCAAGAATATAATCGAATTTTCCTTCGTCCAAGATCTGATCCATTCTTTCGGGATTCAGAAATTCGTTGATTTTGATTAAATTAAGTTTAGGATTAATATCTAAAAGCCTATCACCCACAAGTTCTACCTTATGCTGTCCTATTGTTGAATGTAAAGCCGGTAACTGTCTGTTAATGTTTGTGATATCAACAGTATCGCCGTCTACAATTGTCATATTCCCGACACCGGCTCTTGCCAAAAATTCGGCTGCAAACGAACCAACTCCACCCAAGCCAACAACCAAAATATTTGCTTTGCTCAATTTTCCCAGCCCTTCTTCCTTAATGAGAAGTTCCGTTCTCTCCAACCAGTACTTATCCATTTTTAATTGTCTCTAAATTCTCTAAAATTTGTTTGTTTAAGTTTTCCAAAGAAATTTCCTTTATTTCAGCAACTTTTCGGTACAGTTCTTCAATATTAAAATCTTCATTGTCCGTTTCTAAAAAAATCCTGTCTAAAGGAGTAATTTTCAAAGTATTTTGCAAAGATAAATTATACAAAACAGCTTTTCCAAAACTCAGATAAAAATTATTTTCAAGCAAATCTTCCGCAATATTTTGTTTTTTATTAAAACCATGAATAATCATCGGCTGTTTGGCGAATTTTTTAAATGAAATCACCTCATAAAATTTTCTCACACAATGAATAATAACAGGCTTTTTAAGATCATTGGCAATTTTAATTTGTCTTAAAAAAACTTCCTCCTGAATTTTCTGATCAATTTCCACAAAAGAATCCAAACCGCATTCGCCGATCGCAAAACAGCTTTTATTAATATTTGATTCCAGCCAATTGAATTGATTTTCAAGATTGTCCACATCAATATCTTTCGGATGAATACCTATTGAATAGGGAAAGCCCTCTGGAACTCCTTCCAGATCGAGATTATAGATTCCGAACGATATATTTTTCTTATGGTGATGAAAATCAAAAAAATCCATTTTTCAAAAATACTATTAATTTAGAATTAACGTAAATTTCTTAAACGAACGTTTATAAATCTGTTAAAAATTTCTTAACTTTACTCAAACTACAATTCATGAAGAAAAAATTTACGGAAAAACAAATCCATATTTTAGACATTGCCGAAGAGCTGATTGCAAAAAAAGGCTACGAGGGTACATCCGTAAGAGACATCTGTTCCAAAGCCAATATCAACGTCGCGATGATCTCTTATTATTTTGGTTCCAAAGAAAAGATGATGTCTTATCTTTATCAATACCGGGTTTTGAAAACCAGGGAAAATTTTTCAGAATTTGCAGATACAATTAAAGACGGAAAGCCGGAAATGCAGATGAAGGAAATCATTAAATATATTGTCGCTCAGCTTTTTAAATATAATTATTTTCATGGTTTTGTAACACAGGAGCTTCGTCATACCGATAATTTAAAAGATGAATTGCTGGATTTTTATCAGTTATTTGTTAAAAAACTGGATGAAGTTATCAAAAAAGGGGTCGCTTCCGGAGTTTTCACTTTTACGCCAAAACCTGAAGATGTGCTTACAACCATTATTGGTTCTACATTGTTTGTAATCCGCAACAGAAATTTTTATGAACTGTACGTTCCGAACAAAAATGAAGAAACATACACTAAAGAAGCAGAAAGAAAGGTAAGAATGAATCTTTTAATGAGTGTTTTTGCAATTTTGGGATACGCTGCAGACTAAAATTACGTTAAATAATCATAAAAAAAAATCTATTGGCAAAAAAGTTATATTTTTGCAAATTAGTAAATCGGCTGAATAATCCGAAACTGTTGAATTTTATATGAAAAAATATATTTTAGGTCTTTTTGCTGTGGTTGTAGTGACGTCATGCGTGAGTCAGCAGGAAAAAGCTATGAAAAGTGCTGATAAGAACTTCATTTTGAAAACAGCTAATGAAAATTTTGCTAAAAAGAAATGGAAAAATGCTTTGGCACTTTATGACAGGCTTCCGAATCTTGTTGCAGGAACGGATGATGCCCCAAATGTGGTTTTTAATTCTGCTTATGCAAATTATTATGATAAAAACTACAAATTGGCAGGACACCAGTTTAAGAATTTCTCCATAAGTTTTCCTCAGGATAGCAGAAAAGAGGAGGCGGCTTATATGTCGGCTTTATGTTACTATGAAGGATCTATGGATTACAACCTCGATCAATCCAGTACCGAATTGGCAATCAATGAATTACAGGACTTCTTGAACAACTACCCTACTTCGGAAAAATCAAAAAATATCAATACGCTTATTGAAGAACTTTCGTATAAATTAGAATTTAAATCTTACGAAAACGCACGACAATACTTCAACATGGGTGATTATAAGGCGGCAAATGTAGCGTTGGAAAATGTATTGGAAGATTTCCCAAGTACAAAGCTTCGTCCGAAAATTTATGATTATATCATGAAATCCCGTTACGAGCTTGCAAATAAATCTGTCTATGATCTTAAGGATGAGCGTATTGAAAGTGCGTTGGCCTTTACAAGACAGGTTGAAAAAGAGCTTCCGAATACAGAATATTCAAAAACAGCTTTGGAACTTAGAGAAAAACTTGAAAAAGAAAAAAAGGATTTCGTAGTTGTTAAGAAAAATACAGAGGCAAGAATTGCAGCTCTTACGGAAAGACAGAAAAAGGAAGCCGCAAAGCTTGCTGAAAAGTCGAAAACGGAACAACAAATGAAAGATCAGGTAGATGCTGAGAAGAAAGCAATGCAGATCCAGAGGGACAGCGCAGCACTTCAGACCCCTCCGCCGGCAGCGACTTTCAAAATTCAAAGATAATTCGTAA
>Ga0307412_10000120_pt1 | contig 59537 bp, 54 predicted proteins | sample DK1Cmetagenome_3_FD_203823 | JGI IMG/M metagenome (GOLD analysis project Ga0307412, IMG submission 203823) | Maize rhizosphere microbial communities from greenhouse at UC Davis, California, United States - DK15-C-1 | ecosystem: Host-associated > Plants > Roots > Rhizosphere > Soil | place: USA...
AGCTTGAGCGGGTTGGCGATGCCATCGACCGGCGTCCAGGTTGCGCCACGCACATCGGGCCCGATGCCCGGCACCAGGTCGGCCACTTCCGCGCGGTCCAGCAGTTTCCAGTCGTATTGCGCCATGCCGGGCTGCGCCAGCAAGGTCTTCATGAACGTGCCGCGCGCTTCCACCTCTTCGTCGCTTAGCAGCGCATGCAGTCCGCCGCGCTGCTCCAGATGCACGTCAACGCCGGTTTCCTCCAGCAATTGCGCGGCCAGGCGCGGCCAGCCGGACGCGGACGTCATCGTCCACACGCCGTAGCGCGGCAGGCCCATGCCTTTGCTCTGCACCCACACCAGCCCGAAGTTGCCGCGCGACGCGCGGTAGGCCACGTCGCCCTCGTCCAGCACGGCCACATGGTCCAGTTCGCGCCGCAGGCCATAGGCGATGGCCGATCCCACCAGCCCGCCGCCGATCACCACGGCGTCATAAATGCCGCGATGCACGGGCGCGCGGGGCGCCAGTTCTTTCTCGTCCGTCATTAGCGTCCCTTTCCTACAAACAGCTTTTCCAGGCCGACCACGCGGTCCAGAATGAAAATGGCGATGATCGTCACGTAGATCAGCACGGCCGACACGGCGGTCACGAGCGGATCGATGGTGTCTTCGATATGCAGGAAGATGCGCACCGGCAGCGTCGTCGTGGACGGCGAGGCGATGAAGATCGACATGGTCAGTTCGTCAAAGCTGGTAATGAAGGCGATGACCCAGCCACTGACCACCCCGGGCAGCAACAGCGGCAGCACCACGCGCCGGAATGCCGTCCAGTTGGACGCGCCCAGCGATTGCGCGGCGCGCTCCAGCGCGGGGTCGATGCCGGTGGCCGACGCCAGCACCAGGCGCAGCGCGTACGGCATGACAAGGATGACGTGCGCCACCACCAGGCCCACATAGGTGCCGGCCAGATCCACGGTGGTGAAGAACTTCAGGAAGGCCAGGCCCAGCACCACATGCGGAATCATCAGCGGCGACAGGAAGAACGCCACCAGCGCCTCGCGGCCGCGAAAGCGGTTGCGGGCCAGGGCCAGCGCGCTGGGCACGGCCAAGCCTATAGCCAGCGTCGCCGACAAGGTGCCCAGGCCCAGGCTGAACCAGAATGCTTCGACAAAACGCGGGTTGTCCAGGATGGCGCGGAACCAGCGCAGCGACAGTCCGCCCGAGGGCAAAGAAATAAAACCCTCTGACGTGAACGCCACCGCACACACCATGACGATGGGCGCCAGGATGAACAGGATGAACAGCGTGTGAAAGACCAGGCCGATGGGGCCGTTTCGAAATTGCATCTCAGCCCCCTGCCTGGTTGAAGACGGCGCCGTACTTGCGTTCAATGATCCGGTTGGCCGACAGCAGCACGACGACGGTGGCCAGCAGCAGCACCACGGCCAGCGCCGCGCCCAGCGGCCAGTTCAGCGTGTTCAGGAATTCGTCGTAGGCCGCCGTGGCCACGTTCTTCAAGCGCCGGCCGCCGATGATGGCCGGCGTGGCGAACGAGCTGGCCGCCATCGCAAACACCATGATCGCCCCCGACAGAATGCCGGGCATGACCTGAGGCACGATCACGCGCCGGATCACGGTGAACTGCGATGCCCCCAACGACAGGGCGGCGGCTTCGGTGGCGGGATTGATCCGCTGCAGCGACGCCCATACCGAAATCACCATGAAGGGCACCAGCACGTGCGTCAGCGCGATGCCCACGCCCAGATTGCTGTACATCAGGTCCACGGGGCTGTTGATCAGCCCGATGCCCATCAGCGCCTTATTGATAAGACCGGTGGAGCCAAATAGCAGCGCCCAGCCCAGCGTGCGCACCACCACCGAAATCAGCAAGGGGCCCAGCACCACCATCAGGAACAGGCCTTTCCACGGGTTGGCCATGCGTGACAGCACGTAGGCCTCGGCGGTGCCCAGCACCAGGCACGCCACCGTCACGGCCGCCGCCACGCCGAAGGTGCGCGCGTAGATTTCGTAGTAGTAGCCGTCGCTGAAGATCTCGATGTAGTTCTTCCAGGTGAAGGTCACCTGCATGCCGCCATAGAACTGGAAGTCAAAGAAGCTGATCAGGAACACCAGCGCCATCGGCACGACCAGAAAGGTGGCGTAAACCACCAGCGCCGGCGCGCTCAACACCCACGGGTTGGCGCGCGTGCTCATGACGCCAGGCCCTTGGGCGCGGCCGCGACTTCGCACATGTCCTGCGCGCGCCAGCGCAAGTGCACGGGCTCGCCCTCGGCGGGCACGGCCACGCCGTCGTTCTGGCGTATCACCATCACTTCACCCACCGACGTGTCGACCTGGCATAGCCAATGGTTGCCCTGGAATACGCGTGTCTTCATGCGCCCCGGCAGGGCACAGGCGGCGGGTTCCGAGAACAGGATTTTTTCGGGGCGGACGATCACCGCGCCTTGCGGCACCGGCGCGCCCGCCATCGGAATATGCGCTTCGCCGATGCGGGCGCGCGTCTCGTTTTCGTATTGCTCGGCGGTCGGCGTGAACACGTTCGCCTTGCCCAGGAAGCCGCCGACGAAGTGGCTGGCCGGCCCTTCATAGGCCTGGAAGGGTTCGGCCACTTGTTCGACCCGGCCCTGGTTCATCACCACGATGCGGTCCGACAGCGCCAGCGCCTCGGACTGATCGTGCGTGACAAGAATGGTGGTGGTGCCGATCGTGCGCTGGATGCTGCGCAGTTCCAGCTGCATTTCCTCGCGCAGCTTGGCGTCCAGGTTCGACAGCGGTTCGTCCAGCAGCAGCACGCTGGGCCGAATCACCAGCGCGCGCGCCAAGGCCACGCGCTGCTGCTGGCCGCCGGACATGCGCGCCGGATGCCGGTCCGCCAGATGGGCCAGGCCCACCAGCTTCAAGGCATCGGCCACGCGCGCCTCGCGTTCTTCCTTCTTTACCCGCTGCATCTCCAGGCCGAACGACACGTTTTCAAATGCGGTCATGTGCGGGAACAAGGCATAGTTCTGGAACACCAGCCCCAGCCCACGCTTGTTGGCCGGCACACGGCTGACGTCGCGGCCATCCAGCACAATGCTGCCGCTGGTGGGTTCGACAAAGCCCGCGATCATCTGCAGCGTGGTGGTCTTGCCGCATCCCGATGGCCCCAGCAGCGAAATGAACTCGCCGCGATTCACGGACAGGCTCAGTTCTTCCACGGCGGTCGTTTCGCCATAGCGCTTGCACAGGCGGTTCAGCACTAGATAACTCATGAAGGCTCCCGTGGGCGACGCGCCGCGCCGCCCCGTATTGCACGATCGGCTACGCGTCTCAGCGCTCGATTTCCCGCGTCCAGCGCTTGTTCCAATCGTCTCGGTTCTGGTTCACCGTGTCCCAGTCGATCACGATCAGATCCGCGGCGCGCTTGCCGATAGGCAGCGGCACGCGCGCGTCATCGGTGACCTTGGCCTTCTTGTTGACCGGCCCGTAGCCGTAGGCGCTGGCCAACTTTTCCTGCACTTCCGGCGTCACCAGGTACTGCACGAACGCCTGCGCCATGGGGTTGGTCTTGGGCTTGGCAACGGGGCATACCGAGGACAGCAGCGCGTAGGCGCCTTCTTGCGGATACACGAAGCCCACCGGGAAGCCAGTGTCGGCAAACGATTTGGCGCGGCCACTGCCCCACACGGAAATCACGGCCTGGCCTGACGAGAACAGTTCCGTCATCTTGCCGGGCGACGGCTCGTACACCAGCACGTTGGGACCCACCTCGTTCTTGAAGGTGGTGAAGCCCGCGTCGATTTTCTTTTCGCCGCCGCCACCTTCGCGCGCATATTCCACCAGCGCGTGCAGGCCGTAGGTGTTGTTCAGCGGCGGCACCACCAGTTGCTTCTTGTACTTGGGGTCCTTCAGGTCTTTCCACGACGTGGGCGCGGCCCACTTCTTTTCATCGAAGACCTTCTTGTTGTACATGATGCCGGTGGCCACGATGCCGATGGCCACCGCCTTGTCGTCCTTGTAGCGCGCGGTGCTGTAGATGTCGTCGCTCGAAAGACCCTTGATGGGCTCGCAGAACCCCAGCGCGATGGCCTGGTACATGGGGCCGTCATCGATGATGGCCACGTCGATCTGCTGGTTGCTCTTTTGCGCTTGCAGCCGCGCCACCGTGTTGGTGGAGTTGCCGGCCACATAGTCCAGCTCGATGCCGTGCTGCTTGGCGAAGGGCGGGAAGATGTCCTTGCGCATGATGTCTTCGAACGAGCCGCCGTAGCCGGCCACCACCAACTTCTGCTGCGCTGCTGCATTTGCGCTGAGTCCGACGGCCACCGTCGTCGCCGCGATCACTGCAAGTACCTTGCCCATGAGAACCCCCGATTGTTGGTACACTTTGTCCGTACATGAATGTCCGGACAAATAATGAATCCGACGAGACATCGTTGTCAATCGGTTATTGTCCGTACAAACCCCATATAACAATGCAAGGAGCTCCCCCCATGACCCGATCCTCCGAGCGCGCGACCGGCCCTGGCGGAGCACGGCAGGCGCGCGGGAAACCCGAATCGCAGGCGCCCGACGGCGACGTTGGCGGCCCCCGTTACAAGAGCATTTTCCAAACGCTGTCGCACGACATCAGCACCGGCCGCTACCCGGTCATGACGCTGCTGCCCACGGAGCACGAGCTGTGCGACCAGTTCAACGCCAGCCGCCACACCATCCGCGAAGCGATCCGCATGCTGACCGTGGCGGGCATGGTGTCGCGCCGCCCCGGCGTGGGCACCCGCGTCGAGACCGCCCGCGCCAGCACCCGCTTCACGCAGCGCATCTCGCAGTTTCCCGACCTGCTGCAATACGCGCGCAATGCAGCCCTGTTGGTGCAGGACGTGCGCACCATCAAGCTGCCCAAGCGGCTGGCTGAGGCACTGGGCTGCACATCCGACAAGTCCTGGCTGCACATCAACTCCATCAAGACCCTGGATGACCAGGACACCGCCGCGGCCAGCACGCTTATCTACGCCGACCCCGAGCATTCGGACGTGCGCGTCGAGGTCAAGTCGCGCATTTCGCTGCTGCGCCTGATCGAAGACCACTTTGGCGACCGCATCACCGAGGTCAACCAGGAATTCTCGGCCACGCCCATCAACGCCACGATCGCCAAGCAGTTGAAGGTCGAGCCCAAGACGGCCGGCTTCGTCATCACCCGCCGCTACTACGGTGATGGCGGCCTGCTGCTGCTGGCCACCATCACGACCTTCCCGCACGACAAGATGAAGTACTCGATGACGCTCAACGTAGGGTGACGGGCACGGCGCCCGCGCCATAGGCAGCCCGCGCCGCGTCCACGCTGATTTTTCCGTCGGCCAGGTCCTGCTCGATGCGCCCGCGGGGCCGTTCCGATGGCGCGCCATACCCGCCGCCGCCCGGCGTTTCGATGCGCACGCTGTCGCCGGGCGCCAGCGCGATATTGGCCGTTTTGGAAAACAGCGTCTCGGCCTGTGGCGTGCCGAAGTTGCGGATCAGCCGCGCGCGGCGTCCGTCGCCGCCGCCGTCCACCCCGGCCGCCACGCCCACGGTGTGGCTGTCCGAACGCGCTGAAAACACGATGCCCGGTCCTACCGCGCGGATCTGCTTGGCGATCGCCAGTCCGCCACGCGTGCGGCCAACACCGCCGGAGTCGGGGATCATGGCGTATTCGTCCATCATCAAGGGATATTCGTTTTCCAGCGCTTCAACCGGCAGGTTGGACGTGTTGGTCATATGCACGTGGACCGCGTCCATTCCGTCGGCATCGAAGCGAGCGCCCGCGCCACCGCCCAGCGTTTCCAGATAGACGAAGTGCCCCGCGCGCTCGCGCCAGCGGCCTGAAAACACGATGGCGGGGCAGCAGTCGTTGCTGGACGCCATGGTCTTCTCGGGCGGCAACAAGCCGCGGAACGCGCCGAAGATCGCGCCCGCGACCTTCTGCGCCGTGATCGACCGCGCGCCGACCGCCGCGGGATGTTCCGGGTTGGTGATGGTGCCCACCGGCGCCGACACGGTGATGGGGTCGAACAAGCCGGCGTTGGGCGCCAGGTCCGGATCCAGCAGCGCTTTGACGGCGTAGTACACGCAGGCGCGCAACGCATTGATCGGCAGGTTCATCGCGCCGCGCGCCTGCTTGCCCGAGCCGTCGAAATCGAAATGCAGATTGCCGGGGCGCACCGTCAGCGTCACCTGGATCGGCACCGGATCGCCGCCCATTCCGTCGTCGTCCAGATCGCTGCGAAACGTGTAGCTGCCTTGCCGCAGCTCGGCGATGCGGTTGAGCAGGCGGCGGCGCGTGTACGCGATCACGTCATCCACGGAACGCAGCACCGCGTCCAGCCCCATCTGCCGGATCAGGCCTTGCACCGCGGCCGCGCCCCGGCGGTTGGTCGCCATCTGCACGCGCAGATCCAGCACGCGCTCTTCGGGGTCGCGGGTGTTGGCGCAGATCAGGCGCAGCATGTCCTCGTCCGTCTCGCCATGCTTGGCGATGCGGCAGGCGGGGATGCGAATGCCTTCCTCGAAAATGGACTTCAGGCCGCCCGCGATCGATCCTGGCACCGCGCCGCCCACGTCCGAATGGTGCGCGATATTGGCCGCGAAGAAGCGCAGCACGCCTTCCCAGAACACGGGGGTCACGATGTTGATGTCGGGCAGATGGCTGCCGTCGGCCAGGTAGGGGTCGTTGCAGATGAAGACGTCGCCCTCACGGATGTCGTCGGTCTTGAACGTGCGCAGGATCGCACCCATCGCACCGTCCAGCGAACCCAGGTGCAGCGGAATCTGCGTGCCTTGCGCCACCAGCCGGCCAGCCGCGTCGAACAAGGCCACCGAGCAGTCCTTGCGTTCCTTGATGTTGGTCGAGAACGACGCGCGCACCAGCGTGTTGTTCATGTCTTCGGTGATGGACAGGAGGCGGTTGCAGAACACCTCCATGCCAATGGGGTCGGCCAGCGCCACGCTGGAACCGGAATGGTCGGGCTTAGTCATGCAAGCCTCCTTGCAAGCGGATGATCAGGTTGCCGTATTCGTCGACGCTGGCGTGCTGTCCAACGCCGACGACGGTGGTGGAACTCATTTCTTCCAGCAGCGCGGGGCCGATGAAGCGCGCGCCGGTGGGCACGCGATCGCGGTCGTACACCGGTGTCTCCTGCCAGCCGTGCGTGGGTCCGAAATAGGCGTCGCGCTGGCCAATCCTGGCATCGGCGAGCACCCCGCCGATATGGCGTGGCGCAAGCGGCGCCTTCACCACCTGGCCCACGGCCTGCATGCGGCAGTTGATGATCTGCACCTTGCGGTCGTCCACCGTGTACCCGTATTCGCGTTCGTGCGCCTCGGCGAAACGGCGCGCGAATTCCGCATGGCCGCCCACGCCGGTGTCGTCCAGGCTGACCTGCACTTCAAAGTTCTGTCCTTCGTAGCGGGCGTCGATCGCGCTGCGGTAGACGCGAAGCGCCGGGTCCACGCGCTCCTCCGCCAACCAGTTTTCGGCTTGCGTGCGCAGGCCCTTGAAGATGCCCGCGATCGCCGGCCACGTGTCTTCGCCAGCCAACGAGATCTCGCTTTGCACGAAGTCGAACGAAATGTCGCTGAGCAGGATGCCACGCGCGCACATGGTGCCCGGCTCCTGCGGCACGATCACGACCGGAATGCCGCATTCCTCGGCAACTTCCACCGCGTGCAGGGGCCCCGCGCCGCCGTAGGCATACAACGCGAAGTCCGACAGGTCGTAGCCGCGCTCGGTCGACACGGCGCGAATGGCCCGGCTCATGTTCGCCGCCGCGATGCGCAGGATGCCTTCGGCGGCCGCATCGCGGTCCAGACCGAGCGGCCTGGCCACGCGTTCATCGATGACTTGCCGCGCCGCGTCGGCGTGCACCGGCATGCGGCCGTTCAGCAGGGCCACGGGGTTCAGCCGCTGCAAGACGATCTCGGCGTCGGTGATCGTCGGCTCCTGGCCGCCGCGGCCGTAACCTACCGGTCCCGGCACGGCGCCGGCGCTGTGCGGGCCCACTTTCAACGCGCCCGCGTCGTCCAGCCACGCGATGCTGCCGCCGCCCGCGCCGATCACGTGGATATCCACCATCGGCGTCTTGACGGGATAGCCCGCCACATGGCGATGCGATGTGAATAACGGACGGCCATCGCACACCAGGGACACATCCGTGCTGGTTCCGCCCACATCGAAGGTGACCAGATTCAGGCTGCCGATGGCGCGTCCCACGGCGGCCGCGCCCACCACGCCCGCCGCGGGCCCCGACAGGCAGGTCCGCACGGGATACTGGCGCACCGTGGCAATCGACATCAGGCCGCCGTTGGAGTGGATGGTGTGCGGTTCGTGGCCGATGCTCAATTCCCGCACGCGCAGCAGGAAGCGTTCCAGATAGCGCGCCATCTTCGGCCCGACGGCGGCATTCAGCACGGTCGTCGACAGGCGCTCGTATTCGCGGAACTCCGGCAGTACATCGGACGACTGGCTGATGTAGACCCCCGGCATGACCTCCTCCACGAGCCGCGCCGCCCGGCGTTCGTGCGCCGGATTGCGGTAGGCATGCAGGAAGCAGATCGTCACGGCTTCAATGCCAGCGGCGGCGAACTGGCGGGCGGCGGCCAGCACCTGCTCGTCGTCCAACGGCGTCAACACCTCGCCCGCCGCGTTGACGCGCTCATCGACCTCGACGCGAAATTCGCGTGGCACGGCGACGGGAGGCTTGCCCACGCTGTAGTCATAGAGATGCGGCCGCGTCTGGCGGCCGATCTCCAGCACGTCGCGAAAACCGCGCGTGGTGATCAGCCCGACGCGCGCGCCCTTGCGTTCGATGATGAGGTTGGTGGCGACCGTGGTGCCGTGCCCCACATGCGACACCTGCGAGGGCGGCACACCGTGGTCGGCCAGCATCTGGCCAATGCCGGTGGCGATGGCTTCCGAGGGATCGTGCGGCGTGGAAGGCACTTTGTGAAAGTGCACCACGCCGGCGTCCTCGTCGATCATCGTGAAATCGGTAAACGTGCCTCCGACGTCTATCCCAATGCGATACATATCATTCTTTCCAAAAAGAGTCTTGTGGATCGGGCGGATCAATCCAGACGGATGTCGGCCTTCTTCACCACCTGGCACCACTTGCTGATTTCATCTTTGATCATCGTGCCGAACGCCGGCCCCGCCACGTCCGATACCTGGGCGCCTTGCTGCTCCAGATAGGTCTTCATGGCGGGCGCGTGCAAGGTCTGCACCAGGCCGTCGGTGAGCTTTTGCCGCAGCGGTTCGGGCAGGCCGGCCGGCGCCAGCATGCCGAACCACACCATGGCCTCGTAGCCGGGATAGCCGGATTCCGCCACGGTCGGCACGTCGGGCAGCATCGGCGAACGCTGTGGCGAGGTCACCGCCAGCGCCTTGATCTTGCCGTCCTTGATGTAGGGGTAGGAGGTCATCACGACGTCGACCATCATGTTGATCTGCCCGCCCACCAGATCGATCAGCGCGGGCCCGGATCCGCGGTAGGGCACATGCACCATGGACACGCCGGCGGTGGTCTTGAAGAGCTCGGCCGCCAAGTGGTTGGAGGTGCCCTGGCCGTTGGAGGCGAACGAGTACTTTTCAGGCTCTTTCTTCAACAGCGCCACGAATTCCTGCAAGGTCTTGGCGGGCACCGACTGGTTCACCGACATCACGTTGGGAATCGTGGCCACCACCGTCAGGGGCGTGAAGTCCTTGATGGCGTCGTACGGCAGCTTGGAATACACGCAGGGCGCGCTGCCATGCGTGCTGACCGAGCCCATCAGGATGGTGTAGCCGTCGGCCGGTTGCCGGGCGACGTATTCGGTACCCACCGTGCCGCCCGCGCCGGGGCGGTTTTCAACGATGACGTTGGCGGACAGGCGTTGGCCCAGTCCTTCGGCCACCTTGCGCGCGATCAGGTCGGTGGACCCGCCGGCCGCGAACGGCACGACGATGCGGATCACTTTATCCGGCCAGGCGGCGCTGGCGGAACCGGCGGCCGCAAACAACGCGACTCCGGCGGCAATGCGACAGCAACTGCGTATCAGCCCTTGGTTCATGGCTTGGTTTCCCCTTGTTGATAGAACTTCCTTGTGGCCGGATCATGCGTGTCCGACCTTGGTTCGCTGCAACAACAAGGCCATGCTAGGCCTGCGGATTCAATGACAGCAGCCCTATGGGTTTATATTTGTATAACTGCCATTTATAGGTGCGCGGCCGTGAAGAATCCGGACCTGAATCTGCTTCTGCATTTCGACGCGCTGATGGCGTGCCGCAACGTCTCGCGCGCGGCAGAGCAGTTGAACATCAGCCAACCGGCGATGAGCGCGGCGATGAACCGGCTGCGCCAGCTATTTGGCGACCCGTTGCTGGTGCGTGAAGGCGGTGTGTGGCAACCCACGTTACGCGCGATGGAGCTGCATCAGAATTTCAAGCCGCTTCTGGAAAGCTGGCACCGGGCCACGCGCACCCGCGACGCCTTCGACCCTGCGCAATCGTCGCGCACGCTGTCGTTCTATGCCACGGACTATGTGCAGTTCACGTTGTTGCCCAAGCTGATTCCGCGACTGGCCGTGGATGCGCCGCATTTCCAGTTGCAGATCGTGCCGGCGCGTCCGCAGCACGGCCTGAGTATGCTGGACACGAATCATGTGGAGTTGATCGCCGGTTATTTTCCGGACCCGGCCCCGGATCTACGCACGCGTTTCCTGTACCAGGAGCCGGCGGTGTGCATGGTGCGCGAAGGCCATCCGTGCTTGCGAAAGCGCTGGAACCTGGACGCCTATTTGCGCTACGGCCACCTGGACCTGGCGGCACACACGCGCTATTTCAGCACCGCGATTGATCGCATTTTGATGGGACAGAACCGCAGCCGAAAGATCGTGGCGACGTTGTCCAGTTATCTGGTCTGCCCGTTCATCGTGGAAGGCTCGGATCTGATTGCAACGATGCCGGTCAGCATCGCGCGGGCGATGACGGGCGCGGCGCGCATCGTCACGTTGAAGGTGCCGCTGACGCTGCCGCCGATCGCGGTGTCGCTGTACTGGCACGAGCGCTATCAGGATGATCCCGCGCACGCGTGGCTGCGGCAGTATCTGGCCGGCGTGCTCGGGTAGTTTCGGCCGTTATTTCAAGGGCAGGCAGATGCGGGTCTGCAATTGCGCGGACGGCGTGGTGCGCGGGTCGTTCAGGTACTGCTCGAACATGGGAAAGTCGGCCGGCACCATGCCGCTGGCGGGCAGCCATTCCGAGAACAGCCATTGATAGGGCTGGCTTATTTCGTTGTAGGGGCCGGTGTAGGTCAGGATGGCACAACGGCCGGGCGGGATCTCGAAGCGCTCCAGTTCGTCACCCAATTCGGCGTCGGGCGCGACCGGCATGCCGGCAAGCGAGCGCAGCTGGCTTTCGGGCACCTGTTCAGGGTCGTCGAAGTACACGCCGAAGCCGACGGTGGCGGGGTTGGCGATTCCTCGGCCCACGGCCAGCATGAAGGCGCGGCTGAAGGCGGATCCGATATCTTGGTAGCTGCCGCGATGCGGTAACGCGGCCAGCGTGACGCCGGGGAAGTGTTCGATGGCGATGGGGTACATGGCAAGCTCCTGTGTGTCGAGGGGAAGGGAGCGCGCGGCCCGGTAACGGCCCGGCGGGATGCCGAAGACGGCGCCAAATGCCCGATTGAACGCGGCGTCGGATTCATAGCCGGCGCGTTGCGCAACGTCTCTCAACGGTGCCTGTGACCCTGCCAGCGCGGCTGCGGCGCGATGTATGCGGATGCGCTGGACGGTGGCGTTGACGGTTTCCCCCATCATGGCGCGGTAGACGCGGTGGAAGTGATAGGGGGACAGACAGGCCAGGTCGGCCAGCCGGTGCAGGTCGGGGTCGGCATCGGGGTGAGCGGCCAGCCAGCGCAGGACGGGGTCCAGGCGTTGGGCGTACAGGGTTCGGGTTTCGGGCTTCATGCTTGCTCCTTGGAGGGCAATGTAGCTTGGGGGGGTTTGCAAATTTTGCGGTTTTTCGTGAGGCTTGTTGCCTTTATTTTGGGGCGTGACTGAAGGCGTTCTTTTGACGCCTGTCGCGGCGGTGTCGCGCGGTGCGCGGGGCAACGATTGCGGTCCGGAGCCTTCGCTCCGGACTTCCCCCTTGTCATCTTCGTCGCCGCCTTCGGCGGTTCCTTCAGATTCCCTCGGGCTTATCGACGCCCCGCGCACCGCGCGACACCGCCACGCCAGGCTCGGTCCATGGCAATTTGGCGTCAGCGGGGGTGAACGGTTTGCTTGGGATTCTTGCAAGCGGCGGAGGCGCGGGGAGGATCTTGCGGGGCCCGCCCCAGGCCGGCCGCGCGGGCGGCCTTTTGGGGCTTACGCGGCGTCTTGCGTTGGGGCGATGTGGCTGGCTGGCGTGTGGGGGGTCAATAGCCCCGCTGTGGGTCGTAGATGTTCGGCAATTCCGCGCCGCGCTCGTTGGCTTCGATCAGCCATGCCGTATGGCGGGCGCGTTCCTTGCGGTCCGGAATCGCGGCGCAGTGGGGCGTGATGATGATGCCGGGATGCGTCCACAACGGGGAGTCCTGGGGTAGCGGTTCTTGCTCGAAAACGTCCAGGATCGCCTGGTGCAACTGGCCGCTGTCCAAGGCATCTACGACGTCTTGCGTGACCATATGCGATCCGCGGCCGGCGTTGATCAGACTGGCGCCGCGGGGAAGTTTCGACAGCGTGGCGGTGTTGAGGATGCCCCGGGTGGCGTCGGTGGCGGGCAATAGGCAGACGAGCAGGTCGGTGCCGGCCAGGAATTCGCCGAACTGGGCCTGGCCAGCGTAAGAGGGCAAGCCTTCCAGCCTGGTGGCGCCCCGCGACCAGCCGGTGACGGGGAAGCCCACGCGGGACAGCAATTCGGCGGCAGCCACGCCCAGGTGGCCCAGGCCCATGATGCCGACGCGCATGTCGGCGGCCACGCGCAGCGAGTCGAAAAGCTCCCAGTGACGACGCGCCTGGTTGTCCACGACTCGCTTGATATCGCGGGTCAGCATCAGCGCGGACGTCAGCACGAACTCGGCCATTTCTGTGCGGGTCCGGGCGGTGACCATGCGGGCGATGGACAGGTGGCGCGGCAGCTGCGGGTCGGCCAGGATGTGGTCAACGCCGGCGCCGGCGCTGATGATCAGCTTCAGGCGGGTAAAGGTGGCCAGCCGGCCGGCGTCGGGGGCCCAGACCAGCGCGTAGTCGACGGTGGCGGGATCGATGTCTTCATGCCAGCCCACCACGTCCAGTTCGGGCGCGAAGGCGCGAAACTGCTCGCGCCAGGCGTCGAGGGCGGACGGGCCGCCGGAATTGATGATGAGCCGCATGCGGGTCCTTCGATTCTGTGGGCGAGCAGGCCCGGGCTGTGCGCGGCGCGCGCTGGCGGGTTATCCGCTAGCGGCGCGCCGCAAGATCTTATCAACGTTCGACGGTGCGGTTCCAGCGGGCGTTGAACGCGGGCCGGGTCGTGTTGATCTGATCCCAGTCCAGGATCTTGGCATTCGCCATATAGCCCTGGAAACGCTTGAGCGCTTCGGCGTTGTCCGCCGGTGCCTGGACGTTCTTGTTGGACGGGAAGTGGCCGCCCATTTCCAGCGCCTTCGCCTGCGCGCTGGCCGACAGCAGGTACAGCGCCAGCTTTTGCGCCAGTTCGGGTTCGCTGTTCTTGGCGATGACGCATTCGCCTACCATCAGGATCACCGAGCCTTCCTTGGGTTGCGCGTATTCCACCGGGATGTCGCGCTTTTTCAAGCGGGCAATCGCCGTGGGCGTCAGCGGGAAGATCGCGGCTTCGTTGGACTGGATCATCTCGGCCAGTTTGGCCGAATTGGGGATGTACTCCAGTACATTCGGGCCGATGGTGTCGGGCCACTTCTTGAAGCCGGGCTCGTAGTTCTTGTCGTCGCCGCCCTGGATGCGGTTGAACATCAGGAAGCCGTGCAGGCCGAAGGTGCTGCCGGAGGCCGACTGGAACACGACCTTGCCCTTGTACTTCGGATCCGCCAGGTCCATCCAGGACGTGGGCGGCGCCCAGCCGCGGTCGGCGAACATCTTGGTGTTGTAGCCCAGGCCCGTCATGCCGATGTCGATGCCGGCCGCCATGCGGTCCTTCATCACCGCGGTGGGGTACAGCTCTTTCAGCACGGGATCGTCGTTCAACTGTTCGCACAGGCCCATCGAAATCGCGCGCGCCATGATGCCGTCGTCCAGGAACATGACGTGCATCTGCGGCTTGTCCTTGTAGGCCTGCGCCTTGGCCAGCACATCGGTCGAGGTGCCAGGCACCACGACGATCTTGACGTTGTTGGCCTTTTCAAAATCCGGGAACACGTACTGCGTGAACGCGCGTTCCATGTCGCCGCCGTTCATGCCGACGTACAACGTCTTCTGCTGCGCCATGGCGCCCGCGGACAGCAACGCCATCATCGCCGCGCCCAACAGCCACTTCCCCTTGCCGGGGCGCGATGCGCCCTGTTTCTTATCCATCATGGTGACTCCAGCGTTTGCTCACGAACACTCTCAGGCCGGACCGCGGCGCCGTGAGCGGCGACCGAGAACCGTTCAATGCGGAAGGCATCGATAGGAATGGAGGACTGGCCGCGCACGACCAGTTCGGACAGCACCTCGCCCACGGCGGGGCCGATCTGGAAGCCCGCGCCCGACAGCCCGAAGGCGTGCAGCAGGCCGGGCACGGTGGAACTCGGGCCCAGCACCGGGTTGTGATCGGGCATATTGCCTTCCACACCGGTCCAGAACCGAATGACCTGCGCGCCGCGCAGCACCGGTAGCAGCGTCGTGGCGTTGGCCATCAGCGTGCCCAGTCCGGCACGGCCGGGCCGCGCGAAATCGGGGTTCGACGATTCGCCCCGCCCGCCGCCGATCACGCAATTGCCGCGCGCCACCTGGCGCGCATAGATGCCACCGCCTTGTATCCCCAAGCTGATGTCCATGAACGCCGGCAGCGGCTCGGTCACCATCATCAGCGGATGGATGGAGGTTTCGGGCACCGGTTCACCGAAGGCTTCGGCAAACCGGCCGGCCCAGGCGCCCGCGCAATTGAGCAGGAATTTCGAACGCACCTCCAACCCGTCGTCCGTGCGCAGGATGAAGTGCGATCCATCATGGTCGGCCGACGCCACGCGCACGCCTTCGCGCACGTCCGCCCCCAATGCGCCGGCCGCGCGGCCGAATGCCGGCGACACCAAACGGGGATTCGCGTGGCCGTCTTCCGGGCAGAAGGATCCGCCCGCAACCGCTTGGCCCAGCCAGCCGAAGCGGCGTGCCAAGGCGCGCCGATCCAGCATTTCCAGGTGCATGCTGAAGCCCCGCGTGCGTTCGCGGTAGGCTTCCAGCAGTGCCATGTCGGACGCGGTCGCCGCCAGCTTCAAGTGGCCGGAACGCACGTACTCGCCATCGATGCCGATCAGTTCCGGCAGTTGGCCCCACAGTTCATGGGCGCGCCGCGTCAACGGCATCTGTTCCAGCCCGCGGCCCTGCCGGCGCACGCCGCCGTAGTTCACGCCACTGGCGCGCGCGCCACACAGCGCAGCCTCCAGCAACACCACGGGCACGCCCTGGCGGCGCAAAAACAGCGCCGCGCTGCCGCCCACGATGCCCCCGCCAATGATGGCGACTTCGGTGTCGATGCGCAGCGTCATGACGGCGCCTTTTCTTGCCGTTCCCGGTACACCACGCGCACCGGCACCGGTTTGACGGGCGGCTGGTTGCGCAGGCGCCCGACGTCGGCCGGCGACCGCCCGCAGGCTTGCGCCAGCACTTCGGCCGCGGCCGCGCCGCACATGCGGCCCTGGCAGCGCCCCATGCCCACGCGCGTCAGCGCTTTCAGGCGGTTCATTTCCTGCGCGGCGGTGTCGGTGACGGCCTGGCGCAACGTGCCGGCCGTCACGTCCTCGCAGCGGCAGACGACGGTGTCGTCGGCGATGCCACGTGCCCAGTCCTCGGGAAAAGGGAATGCGCGTTCCAGCGCCGCACGCACGCGGCCATTGGCAGCCAACCGCGCTTCCAGCTCGTGGGCGCGCGCCGCGTCGTGCGGATGCCGGCTATCTTCCAACAGCGCCAGCGCGGCGCGTTCGCCCGCCAGTTCCGCGGCATCGGCCCCGCCAATCGACGCGCCGTCGCCCGCCACATACACGCCCGGCACGCTGCTGCGTCCGGCGGCGTCGCGCCGCGGCACCCAGTTGCGATCCCGCGCGAGGTATTCGAATTCGCAGCCAGCAAGGCTTGCCAACTGGGTTTCGGAACGCAGGGCCAGGCCATACGCCAGCGCGTCGCATTCGACGGTGTGCGTGCGTTCGCCCTGGCGGTAGGTCAGCCCCGTCACGCGTTCCTTGCCTTGCGCCGCCACCGGGCGCACGCCGCTGCGCATCGGCACGCCGCGCGCGCGCAGCCACGCCATGTAATACAACCCCTTGGCCAGCAAGCCAGGGGCGCGCAGCAAGCCCGGCAGGCCGGCCAGGCGATCGGCAAAACGCGACGTGTCCAGCACCGCGGCCACCTGCGCGCCCGCCTTGGCGTATTGATAGGCCACCAGGTACAGCAGCGGGCCCGTGCCCAGGAAAGCGACGCGCGCGCCGATGGCGCAGCCCTGGTGCTTCAGGGCCACCTGCGACCCGCCCAGGGTATAGACGCCGGGCGTCAACCAGCCGGGAAACGGCAGCACGCGGTCGGTGGCGCCCGTGGCCAGGATCAGGTGCGTGTACGGCACCGCCGTGCTGACGCCGTCCTGCAGAACGTCCAACGTCTTGCCTTCCAGGTTCCACACCAGGCTGCCGGGACGGTAGTCAACCTGCGGCAGCAAGGCGTCCATGGCGCGGTGCACGGCGTCGGCCTTGCGATGCTCGAAGCCATATAGCGCCGATTTCGGCCGTTGAAATCCGGTTGGCGGCTGCCGGTATATCTGGCCACCGGCGCGCGGGGCTTCATCCAGGATCACGGGCCGCAGGCCCTGCGCGACCAGCGCCTGCGCGGCGCGCACGCCGGCCGGTCCGGCGCCGACGATAACGGGCATCACCATGCTCATGGCGCCTCATCCTCCGGCCAGGCAGCGGCCAGCGTGTCGGGGGCTGCGGCGGGCGCCAGCGGCGTGGTCCGCAGGCGCATGCCCGGCGCGATGGAAGTGGAGCACGCGCGCACGCGTGCGCCGTCTTCCAGCTGCATCCAGCAATCCTGGCAGGCGCCCATCATGCAGAAGCCCGCGCGCGGCGCGCCGCCGAACTCCGAATGGCGCACGCAGTCCGCTTGCGTCAGCACGGCGGTCAGCACCGTGTCGCCCGCCAGCGCGGTACAGGCCCGGCCGTCCAACGTGAACGGGACCGCAGGCCGGGCCGTCTCCGCCACGCGTTTCAGTATTGCCATGATGCGGGCGCCTCGCTTGTCGCCCCGGGATTGTTCATTTCTGCCCCACCAGCACGCGGTCCAGGCCATACACGCGGTCCAGCAGCAGCATGGTGATGGCCGTCAGCCCGATCACCAGCGCGGACACGGCCGCCATCATCGGGTCGATGGATTCGGTGGCGTACATGTACATGCGAACAGGCAGCGTGATCGTCGAGGGCGCGGTGATGAACACCGACATCGTGAGTTCGTCGAAGCTATTGATGAAAGCCAGCAGCCAGCCACCCGACACGCCCGGAATGATCAACGGCAGCGTCACCTGGAAGAACACCGTGGCGCGGCTTGCGCCCAGCGACAGCGCGGCATGCTCGATGGATCGGTCAAAGCCCACCAGCGCGCCGATCACCAGCCGCATCACATATGGCGTGATGACCACCACGTGCGCGGCCACCAGCCACGGGAAACTGCCCGCCATGCCCATCAGCGCAAAAAAACGCAGCAGGGCAACGCCCAGCACCAGATGCGGAATCATCAGTGGCGACAGGAACAGGCCGTTGAGCACGTCGCGCCCCGGAAAGCGGTAGCGGGTGATGGCGATGGCCGCGGGCACCGCCAGGCACACCGCGATGGTGGCCGACAGGAACGCCAGCCACAGGCTGTTCTGGAACGCCTGCATGAAGTTGGGGTGTTCGAACACCGCGCGGAACCAGCGCAACGAAAAGCTTGTGGTGGGCATCGTAAGCGTCGTGTCCGGCGTGAACGCGACCAGGCACACGATAACCAGCGGCGCCAGCACAAACGCCACTACCAGGAAGTTGAACGCCAGCGCGAAAGGGCCGTTTTTCTGCATGTTGAATTCCTTGTCGGCCTAGCCCAGGCTGCGGCGGTAGGAGCGTTCCACGACGCGGTTGTACGCCATCATGATGATCACGTTGACCACCAGCAGCACGATCGCGATGGCCGCGCCCAGCGGCCAGTTCAGCTCGGTCAGAAATTCGTCGTACACCACGGTCGCCACCATCTTCAGGCGGCGGCCGCCCAACAACGCGGGAATCGCGAACGAGCTGGCCGACAGGCCGAACACGATCAGGCTGCCCGACAGGATGCCCGGCATCGCCTGCGGCAGTACGATGCGCGTCAGCGTCTGGAAGCGCGACGCGTTCAGCGACAGCGCGGCGTGTTCCACGGTGGGGTCCAGCTTCTGCAGCGACGTCCAGACCGGGATCACCATGAACGGCAACATCACATGCACCAGGCCGATGATGACGGCGGTGGGCGTGTACAGCAGCGGCCCCATCCCCAGGGCGGCCGCCGCGCGGCCGATGGCCCCGCCCGGGCCCAGCAGCATGCTCCAGCCGAAAGCGCGCACCACCAGCGAGATCAGCAACGGCGACAGCACCACCAGCAGGAAAATGGAGCGCCACGGCTTGCCCATGCGCGACAGGATGTAGGCCTCGGGCGCACCGATCAGCACGCAGATCAGCGTGGTGACGCCGGCGATCCAGAACGTGCGCCAGAAGATCTCCAGAAAATAGCTGTCGGTGACAACCGCCAGATAATGCTCGAAGGTGTGCCCCGGCAAGATGCCCGCGCCGTAGTCGAACGGACGGAAGGACAGCACGAAGGTCAACGCCAGCGGCGTCAGGACCAGCGTCAGGAAGACGATGGCAAGCGGCAGCGAACCCAGAATGGCAAGCAGGCCTTCGTTGCGCGGCTTGGGGCCGGCGGCGGCGCCGGATTGCGTCAGCGTCGCCATGTCAGGCCTCTTCCTGCGCGGGTGCGCGCAGCACGCGCAACACGCCTTCGGCCCAGTCCAGGTCGATGGCGTCGCCGTCATCGTGCGGGCGGCGGCCGTCGTTGGGCGTCAGGACGGTCAGCGCCCCCACCGGCGAATCCAGGTCGTACATCCACTGGCTGCCCAGGAAGTAACGCGTGCTGACGACACAGGACAGCTTGCCCTGGCCCGCCGGCACCGGCACCAGTTTTTCAGGGCGCAGCGACAGCTGCACGCTATCGCCATGACGCAGGCCTTCGCCGTCGACCATGACGCGCAGGGCGCCGGTTTCGATTTCGGCCTGCGCGCCGCAACGCGTGACCCGGCCCGGCAGCAGATTGGTCTTGCCGACGAAGCGCGAGATGAATTCGCTTTGCGGATGCTCGTACATGTGGAAGGGCGCATCCACCTGCGTGGCGCGTCCGTCCTGCATGACCACGACGCGGTCGCTGATGGATAGCGCTTCGGCCTGATCGTGCGTGACCATCACGGTTGTCGTGCCGATCTTCTTCTGGATGCTGCGCAATTCGAACTGCATCTCTTCGCGCAGCTTGGCGTCCAGGTTGGACAGCGGTTCATCCAGCAGCAGCACGGGCGGCCGGATCACCAGCGCGCGCGCCAGCGCCACGCGTTGACGCTGGCCGCCGGAGAGTTCGCGCGGAAAGCGGTCGGCATGCTTGTCCAGCTTGACCAACGCCAGCGCCTCGCGCACGCGCGCCTGTCGTTCGGCGCGCTCGACGTTGCGCATCTTCAGGCCGAAAGCCACGTTGTCGGTGACGGTCAGGTGGGGAAACAGCGCATAGCTCTGGAACACGATCCCCAGACCGCGCGTGTTGGGCTTGGCGTGCGTGATGTCGCGCCCGTCCAGCGTAATGGTGCCGCGGGTCACGTCGGCAAAGCCGGCGATCATCTGCAGGGTCGTCGTCTTGCCGCAACCGGAGGGCCCCAGCAGCGAAACGAACTCGCCTTGCTCGACCGCCAGGCTCAGATCGGAAACGACGCGCAGGTCGCCGTAGTTTTTCGAGACGTTGTCCAGCCGCAGAAATGACATATTCCAAACCCCGTCGCCCATGGCGGGCTTTGCGCCCCCAAGGCGGGCCGGTTTCCCGGCGCCCTGGCGGCTTATTTGATGGGGCAGTCTAGGTTTCGCCAAAACCCAGGGTCAATTAGGGTTTTCCGAACAATCGAATTTTTTCTTCATTAATTCCATTGATTAGAATTTCCTGATAAAAATACGGCTAGCAATTTTGATTATCGGAACCGAAGAATGAAGAAATCAGAGACAAGCGACGAATCCGGCGGCCAGGGCGTCTTGCAGCGGGCCTTTGCCGTGTTACGCGTGTTGGCCGACGCCAAAGGCGAAAAGCTGCGCCTGACCGACATCGCCGCCCGCACCGGCCAAGCCCAGGCCACGGTGCATCGCGTGCTGCAAGGCCTGATGCAGGAAGGCGTGGTGGAGCAGCCCGCGCAAAGCAAGGGCTATCAGCTCAGCGTGGCGTTCTTCTCGCTGGCCGCCGCCGCCGGCACGCATCAGTCCAGCCTGCGTTCGCTCTACCGGCCGGCCATGCTGCGCCTGTCGGGCATGCTGAACGACACGATTTTCCTGTTGGTGCGCAGCGGGTTCGACGCCGTCTGCGTGGACCGCGTGGACGGCGCGTTTCCGGTGCGCTCGCACACCGGCGACATCGGCGGACGGGTGCCGTTGGGCATGGGCCAGGGCGGCCTGGTGCTGCTGGCCAGCCTGCCGGAAGCCGAGCGCGAAGAGGTCATCCGCTTCAATATCCCCCGGCTGCATCATCTGGGTTTCGTGGACGAAATCTCGATGCGCGTGCGCATCCGGGAATGCCTCGAACTGCAATACGCGCGCAGCCAGGGGCAGGGCGTGTTCCCCAACATCGCGGGGCTGGCGGTGCCGGTCTACGACCCCAACGGCGTAACCGTGGCGGCGCTGAGCGTGGCCGCGCCCATCGAACGCATCAATGACGAACGGCTGCCGCTGATCGTGGAAATGCTGCGCCGCGAAGCCGACGCCGTCGGCGCGCAGATCAACCCCTTCGACCCGGCACTGCGCCGCCCCAGCCAGTACCTGGGTGCGGGAAACGCCGGCTGACGACACGGCGCCGCAAAACAAAACGGCCTGGGCATCCCATGCCCAGGCCGTTGCGCGTTACCCGCGGCAGGTCAGGTCGGGTACGTACCCGGCAACAGGATGCTGCGGTCGCCCGGTTCGATGTTGCGGCGGCCACACAGCGCCATCGTCGTATCCATTTCCTTGTATAGCAGTTCCAGCACACGGGTCACGCCCGCCTGGCCGTAAGCGCCCAGGCCGTACAGGAAGGCGCGGCCAATCATCGTGCCGCGCGCGCCCAGCGCCACGGCCTTCAGGATGTCCTGGCCCGAACGGATACCGCCGTCCATCCAGACTTCGATCTTCGAGCCCACCGCATCGGCGATGGACGGCAGCGCCGCGATCGACGACATGGCGCCGTCCAGCTGGCGGCCGCCGTGGTTGCTGACGATCAGCGCATCGGCGCCGCTATTGGCCGCCAGTTGCGCATCTTCGGCATCCAGGATGCCCTTGATGATCAGCTTGCCGCCCCAACGCTGCTTGATCCATTCCACGTCGTCCCAGCTCAGGCGCGGGTCGAACTGTTCGGCCGTCCACGACGACAGCGACGACAGATCGCTGACGCCCTTGGCATGGCCCACGATGTTGCCGAAGGTACGGCGCTTGGTGCCCAGCATGCCCATGCACCAGCGCGGCTTGGTAGCCAGGTTGATCAGGTTGCGCAGCGTGGGCTTGGGCGGCGTCGACAGGCCGTTCTTGATGTCCTTGTGGCGCTGGCCCAGGATCTGCAAGTCCAGCGTCAGCACCAGCGCGGTGCAGCCCGCGGCCTTGGCCCGGTCGATCAGGTTGGCCACGAACTCGCGATCGCGCATCACGTAAAGCTGGAACCAGAACGGCTTTTTGGTGGCTTCGGCCACATCTTCCAGCGAGCAGATGCTCATCGTGGACAAGGTGAACGGCACGCCGAAATCCGCCGCGGCCTTGGCCGCCAGGATCTCCCCGTCCGCATGCTGCATGCCCGTCAGGCCGGTGGGCGAGATCGCCAGCGGCATCACGACATCATGGCCCGCCATCGTGGTGCGCAGCGACCGGCCTTCCATGTTCACCGCCACGCGCTGGCGCAGCTTGATCTTCTGGAAATCGCTTTCATTGGCGCGGTACGTGCCTTCGGTCCAGGCGCCGGAGTCGGCGTAGTCGTAGAACATGCGCGGCACGCGCTTTTGCGCAACGGCGCGCAAATCTTCGATGCAGGTGATCGTAGAAAGGTTAGCGGTCATGGGAGGTCTGAGGAGTGATAGAGGTGCGCCAGCTGCGTTTCGTTTTTCTGGAGTCTGGTGCCGCCGGCTGCGGCGGCTTCGCCACTGCGCAGGGGCGGCAACGCCCCGCGGCGCCGCTCAGTATACGCGCCGAGGCCGGCAAGCGTCGCTTGCCGGCCTCGTTCGCCCCCCTCGGACCGGAGCTCTGCGGCCCCTGCCCACCCAAGCTATCTTGGCCAGACCTTGCTGACCGCCCGAATCGTGGCCCAAGCCACCCAGCGCGGACTGGTCAACCGGGCGCCAGGCAGCCGCCGCATCACGTCGACGGCCAGGCCGCCGCGCTTATGCCATTGCTTCTTGCGGGTCTGGCTGTCGGTCCAGCGGCCTTCCAGCCACGGGAATTCACGCCGGCCCGGTTTGTAGACGGGTGGCGTGTTGTAGATCAGGATGTAGGCCAGCCGCGGCGACGGCGACGTATTCGGGCCGGTGAAGTGCAGCGTGCGGGCATCGTGCACGGTGATGCCGCCCGGGTCCAGCGGTTCAGGCACGGCCTGGTCGCGGGAAAAATCGCCGCAGCATTCCAGCGGGTGCAGGGTCTTGTCGCCGCCGGGCGAACGGTGCTCCAGCACATCCCATTTGTTCGACCCCGGAATGAACTGCATGCACCCGTTCTCGATGGTCGCAGGCTGCAGAGCCAGCCAGATGCTCAATTCGTTGTAGATGAAGTCGGGCGACCGGAAGGCCTCGTCCTGGTGCCACGGCGTTTCCGGACCGTGCGGGCCGGGCTTGAGCAGCGCGTGTTCGCCGTACAGCGCGGCGTCGTCGCCCAGCAGTTGCCGCGCCAGATCCAGCGTGCGCTCGTGATACACCGTCTTCAGCAGACCGGGGGCATAATGGCGCGGATCGTGCAGGCTGGGAAACTTGGCCGGCTTGGAGGGATCGTCGCGGCTCACGAAATCGTACTGCGCACCCTCGTTGTAGCCGGTCTTGTTCGCGAACAGGTCCAGCAGCGTCCGGCGGATGTACCCGACCTCGTCCTGCGGGCACATGTCCTTCAGGGCCAGGTACCCCTGGTCCCTGTAGCGCGCTGTCTCTGCTTCCGACAACAAACTGGTCTCTTCCATAATGGCTTCTCCAAGCTCTGGTAGCGGGCGTTCCCGTTGGCACGTTTTGACATGTGCTCTAACGTATCGCTTCGATGCCCACCGGGCCTATAGACCATCCGCCGTAGCCATAACCGCCTACGCTCATCGCGTCGGGCGGCGCATCATCCGAAGGAAAATATCCATGCAAGCCCCTCGCTCCGACACCCATATCGAAACCGTCCTCGTCACCGTCAGCGGCACGGTCCAAGGCGTGGGGTACCGCCACGCCACCGTGCGCCGCGCCCACTTGCTGGGCGTGACGGGATGGGTGCAGAATCTGCTGGACGGCACGGTCGAAGCCCTGGTGCAGGGGTCGCCCGACCAGGTGGATCACATGCTGGAATGGTTGCGGCGCGGCCCGCCGGGCGCCACCGTGCAGGAAATCACCACGCGCCGGGAATACACCGACAAGCGTTACATTCGCTTCGAACAGGTGTAGGCGAAGCGGTGGGCATAGGCGGGGCCGCCTCTCGCCGTCTCGGCGCAAAGGCGTAATCCCATCGGTCTAGCGGTCAGCCGTAAGGTCAGCGGGTACGCATCCAGCGCCCGCCCACCTGGTTGATGACCAAACCGGCCAACACGCAGGCCGCCCCTATCCATTGCAGCGGCTGCAGACGCTCGCCGAAGGCCATGGACGCGGCCCACAGGCCCACCACGGGTACCAGCAGCGAAAACGGGGCGATCTTGGCTGCGGGGTGGCGCGTCAGCAACTGCGTCCACAAGGTGTAGGCCACCAGCGTCGCCAATACCGCCAGGTACAACACCGACAGCGCCTCGCCCCAGCCAATGCCCGTCACCATGCCCACCACGGGTTCCCAGCCGTCGATCAGCACGGCCAGCAGCAGGAACGGCAGCACAGGCGCGGCGCTGCTCCAGGCGATGAAGGCAAAGGGGTCGTAGCCGGGCGATTTACGGCTGGCCAGCCGCACGATCATGTTGGACACCGCCCACATGAACGCGCCGCCCAGCGTCAGCGCAAAGCCCAGCATCGTCATCTGGCCGGGCCCTTCGCCGCGGCCGCCGGCAATCACCGCCAGGCCCGCCGCGGCCACCCCCAGCCCGATCCAGTGATGGCGGCGGGCGCGCTCGCCAAGCACGGGCGCGGCCAGCAGCAAGGTGAAGAACGCCTGCGTCTGAATGACCAGCGAGGCCATGCCCGCGGGCATGCCGAACTTCAGCGCGGTGAACAACAGGCCAAATTGTCCCAGCCCCTGCACCAGCCCGTAGGCCGCGATCCAGTGCCACGGCAGCTGCGGCCGGCGCACGAAGAGAATCAGGGGGAAGGCCGCCAGCGCAAACCGCAGCGCGCCCAGCATCATGGGGGACAAGCCCCGCATGCCGACCTTCATGACAACAAAGTTAAGGCCCCAGATGACCACGACCGCGAGTGCGCAGAAATAGTCTTTTCGGGTCAGGTGGGTCGTGGACATCTATGCATTATCGCATCGCCGGCCCTTGCCGGCGGTGCGATTTCACTGCTTTTCCAGCACCCTCGCGAACGCCTGCACGGCGATGTCGATGTCTTCGTCATCGATATGGCGATGGGTCACGCAGCGCAGGCGCGTGCGGCCCCAGGGCCGGGTCAGCAGGCCTTGCGCCTGCAGCGCGGTTACCCACTCGGCATTGGTCATGCCGGTTCCCGCCGTCTCGACCTGCACGATGTTGGTCTGCGGCACGGTGGCCGACAGCGCAGGCGCCAAGCCGTTGATGCCGTCGCTCAAGCGGCGCGCGCGGGCATGGTCTTCGACCAGCCGACCGGTCATCGACTGCACGCCCTCCAGCCCGGCCGCCGCCATGATGCCCGACTGCCGCTGGGTGCCGCCCAGCATGCGGCGCAAGGTGCGGGCGCGCGACATCACCGCCTTGCTGCCCGTCAGGACCGCGCCCACGGGCGCGCTCAGGCCCTTGGACAGGCACAGCGACACCGTGTCGGCGTACTGCGTGATCTCGGCCGCCGGCACGTCCAGCGCCACGGCCGCGTTGAACAGGCGCGCGCCGTCCAGGTGCACCGGGATGCCGGCGGCGTGGGCCATGCCGTACACCGTGCGCATGTGGTCCAGCGGCAGAACCGCGCCCCCGGCATTGTTGTGCGAGGTCTCCATGGCCACCAGCGAGGTTTTCAGGCGGTGGCCGCCGGACAGCAGCGCGTCGTCCAGCCGGTTCAGGTCCATCGCGCCGTCGGTGCCGGACACGCCCTGGTAGAACAGGCCGGTGAAGGTGGCGGCGCCGCGCTCGGACGTGAACATGTGGGCGGACGACTCCAGCACGACTTGCTCGTTGCGCTGCGTCTGGGCCAGCACGGCCAGCAGGTTGGCCATGGTGCAACTGGGCACGAACAGTCCGGCCTCCTTGCCCAGGCGCGCCGCCACGTGGGCTTCCAGCGCGCGCACCGTGGGGTCGCCGTCCAGGCCGTCATCGCCGATCGGCGCGGTGCGCATGCGCTCGTACATGGCCGCGGTGGGGTGGGTGACCGTATCGCTGCGCAGGTCGACAGGGGCGCTGGGAAGGTCGGCGGGGGTCCGCTGGGTCATGGCTTTCAGTGCTGCAGAATTTTGGAAAGAAACTGGCGCGTGCGCGGGGCACGCTCCTCTACATTGCCGAAGAATGCGTCTTTCGCGCAATCCTCCACAATCTTGCCGCCGTCCATGAAAACCACACGGTCGGCGACGCGGCGGGCGAATCCCATTTCATGGGTCACCACCATCATCGTCATGCCTTCGCCGGCCAGGTCCGTCATCACGTCCAGCACCTCGTTGACCATCTCAGGGTCCAAGGCCGAGGTCGGCTCGTCGAACAACATCACCACCGGATCCATCGACAGCGCGCGCGCGATCGCGACACGCTGCTGCTGCCCGCCCGACAATTCACCGGGGTGCTTGTCCTTGTGCGCGGACAGGCCCACGCGCTCCAGCAGCGACAGCGCCCGGGCGCGGGCCTCGTCCTTGCTCCGGCGCAGCACCTTCACCTGGCCCAGGCACAGGTTTTCGGTTACCGACAAATGTGGGAACAGCTCGAAATGCTGGAACACCATGCCGGCCACCGAGCGCAGCTTGGGCAGGTTGGTGCGTGGATCGCCCACCGAAATGCCGTTGACCGTGATGTCGCCCTTCTGGAAAGGTTCCAGCGCGTTCACGGTCTTGATCAGGGTCGACTTGCCGGAGCCCGACGGCCCGCAAACGACCACGACCTCGCCTTTGCCGACTTTCGTCGTGCATTCATCCAGCACCTGGAAAGCGCCATACCACTTGCTGACCTGGTTGATCTCGATCATCGGAGGCGTCGAAGAGAGTTGCATCGTAGAACCTGTGGATAACGGATAGCGGTGCCGGGGAGCTCAGCGCAACACCCGGGTGCGCTTTTCCAGCAGCTTGACCAGACGGGATGCCGTGAAGCAGATCACGAAATACACCACCGCCACGAAGAGATAGAGTTCCACCAGGCGGCCGTCGCGCTGGCCGATCTTGGACGCCGCGCCCAGGAAGTCCGTCAACGACAGCACGTAGACCAGCGACGTGTCCTGGAACAGGATGATCACGCGCGTCAACAGCGCCGGCACCATGTTGCGGAAGGCCTGCGGCAGCACCACGTAGCGCATGCCCTGCCAGGGCGAGAGGCCGATCGCCATGCTGGCCGACACCTGGCCGCGCGCGATCGACTGGATGCCCGCGCGCATGATTTCGCAGAAGTACGCGGCTTCGAACATGGTGAAGGTGATCACCGCCGAATTGAACGCCCCCACGCGCAGCGGCGTGGGCGACCCGACCACCCAGGCGGCGATGTACGGCACCAGGAAATAGAACCAGAAGATCACCAACAGCAGCGGGATCGACCGCATCACGTTCACATAGATGCCCGCAGGCACCGACAGGATCTTGAAGCGCGACAGCCGCATCATGGCCAGCAGCGTGCCCAGCGCCAGGCCCATCACCGCAGCCAGCGCGGTCAGCGTCAGGGTGAACGTCATGCCCGTCTGGAACAGATAGGGCAGGGCGGTCCAGATCACATCGAAATCGAATTTACCCATGGCGCCCCCCTAGCGGCTCTTTCCGGTCGAACCGATCAGCCCGGGAACCGCGACGTGGTGCTCAAGCAGGCGCATGCCCAGCACGACGATGCCATTGATGATCAGGTAGATCACCGTGGCGGCGGAGAACGCCTCGAAAATATGGAAGCTGAATTCCTGCATGGAGCGCGCCTGGCCGGTCAGTTCCAACAGGCCGATCGTCAGCGCCACCGACGAATACTTGATGGTGCCCATGAATTCCGACGTCAGCGGCGGCAGCACGATGCGGAACGCCTCCGGCAGGATGATGTAGCGGTACACCTGCACCTCGGTCAGCCCCAGCGCGGTGCCCGCCTGGAACTGGCCGCGCGGCAACGACTGGATGCCGGCGCGCAATTGCTCGGCCACCCGCGCCGACCCGTAAAAACCCAGGCACAGCACGGCAGGCACGAATTGCCCCCAGGGCTGCGGCATCTGCTTCATCGCCAGGCCCCAGGCATGCGGCAACAGTTCCGGCAGCACGAAATACCACAGGAACATCTGAACCAGCAGCGGCACGTTGCGGAAGATCTCCACATACGTCGCGCCCAGCACGTTCATCAGGCGGGACTGCGCCGTGCGCATCACGCCCAGCCACGACCCCAGCAGCAGCGAAAACACCCACGCCGTCAATGCCAGCGCCAGCGTCCAGCCCACGCCGATCAGAATCGTTTCCAGGAAGGTATGCACGCCGTCCGGCGACATCTCCAGGAAGACGCTCCAACTCCAGTTGTAATTCATGCCTGTGCCCTAGATCGGCGCCGGCCGCGGCGCCTTGCCCCAAAACCGCCGCGGGACGCGCGTGGCGTCCCGCGGATAACCTGCTTACTCGTATGCCTTGGGGTCGCCCGAATCGGTCGGGTTGGCCAGCGCGCGCTTCAGGGCGTCGCTCATCGGATACTTCAGGTTGATCTGCTTGGGCGGGATAGGCGAATTGAAGTACTTGTCGTAGATCGCGGCCACTTTGCCCGTCTTGATCAGGTCACGCACGGCGTCGTCCACCACCTTCTTGAATGCCGGGTCGTCCTTGGGCTCCATGATGCCGTAGGGAGCCATTTCCAGGCCCTTCTTGCCGATCACGAACGCGTCCGGATTCTTCGAGGACGCCACGGCGCCATAGGCGATGCCATCGTCATTGGCCGAACCCGCGGCGCGGCCCGATTCCACCATCAGGATGGTCTCGGCGGTATCCTTCGTGGGCGCCATGGTGATGCCCAGGCTGCCCTTGGCGTTCAGGCCCGAAATCAGGCGGAAGGTCTGGCCGCCGGCCTGGGCCGCGATGGTCTTGCCGCGGAACGATTCCAGGTTGTTGGGGTCCACGCCGCCGTCCTTGCGCGCCACCAGCACCACCTGCGCCACGAAGGTCGTGGGCGCGAACGACACCAGCTTGTGGCGGTCCAGGTTATTGGTGGTGTTGCCGCATTCCAGATCGATGGTGCCGTTGGCCAACAGCGGGATGCGCGTGGCCGAGGTCGTCGGGTTGTAGCGCACGTCCAGCTTGGACAGCTTCAGCGCCGTCTTCACGTACTGGGCGACTTCCTGGCAGATCTCCACCGTGTAACCGACCGGCTTCTGGTTGCCGTCCAGGTACGCGAAGGGGACCGAGGTCTCAGGATGGCCGAGGGTGATCACGCCGGTTTCCCGGATCTTGTCCAGGCGGCTGGGGCCCTCGGCGTGAACGGTGGCGGCGCTGCCCAGCAGGGCGGCGGCGACGGAGATCGCGGCAAATGCTTTCATCTGATTCCCTTGGCGCCGTGCGTGCGGCGCGTGTTTGTATTCACGATCGGCGGCGCCAGAAAGTTTGGCGTCCGCCGCGTCCCGCGATGAGCCCCGCGGCTGGCAAAAAGTATCAACTAGCAGTATGGTTTTATCCAGTTCCAATCAGGTATTCCTCTATACGGATTTGATATGGCCATTCCACGGATGGGCTTAAGACACATCGAGGCCTTCCGAGCCGTCATGATGACCGGCTCGATGACGGCCGCGGCGCGGCGCGTGCATACCTCGCAGCCGCACGTTAGCCGCTTAATAGCGCAATTGGAAGCAATCACCCAGTTTCCCCTGTTCGACCGCAATGGCAGCCGCCTGAGCCCCACGCAGGACGGATCGCGCTTCTTCCAGGAGGTCGAAAAGACCTTCATCGGCCTGGCCGGACTGGAGTCGGCGGCGGCCAGCATCCGCTCGTTCAGCGCCAGCCGGTTGAGCGTGGCCGCCATGCCGCGGCTGGCCGGCGGAATCCTGGCGCGCATCGTCGCGGCCTTCAAGACGGAGTACCCGGACGTGATGGTTTCCATTCACTCCGGCAACGCCAGCGCGGTTCACAACTGGATCAGTTCGGGGTTCTGCGACACGGGGCTGGCCATGCTGTCGGGCGACAGCCCCGGCATCCAGGTCGAACCGGTGCTGACGATGAGCTGCGTGGCCGTCTTGCCCAAAGGGCACCGCCTGACCAAGCTGAAAAAGCTGAAACCCGCTGACTTCGCTGGCGAGCCGTTCATCGCCTTCCCCAGCGCCACGCCGCTGCGCGAGAAGATCGACGCCGTCTTCAAAGCCGCCAAGGTGGAACGGCAGACGGTGGCCGAAGCCGGACTGGGCTCGTCGGTATGCGCGCTGGTGGGCGCCGGCCTGGGCGTGGCCCTGATCAACCCGCTGGCCGCCCGCGAAGAATACGAAGCCAACGGCGTCGAGGTGCGCCCCTTCAGCCCGTCGGTGCCGGTCACGGTGGCGCTGCTGTACCCGCCGTACCATACCCGCACGCGCCTGGTCAGCGTGTTCTCGCGCTATGCGCACCAGTTGATGGCCGAAGAGATGGCCGACCTGAAGGCGCGGCCGCCGCGCTGAAGCGCGGGCGGCGCGCGCCGCCTTATATCAGCGGCTGCTCCAGATAACGGTCCGCCTCGCCCGACTGCTTCAAGGCCTCCCACTGGGCCAGGCTCATCTGCGGCATCTGGAAGGCCGGCTGCGGGCGGCTGTACCAGCCCGGGTTATGCAGGCGGGCCAGCAAGTCCATTTTCGGGCCATCCAGATACAGGTGTTCCCGGTCGGCCACCAGGTCATCCTGCACGTGCATCGCCACCACGTCGGCCACCACCAGGCTGCGCCCGTCGATGCGCAGCAATTCATGCACCCGGCACTCGAACGCCACGGGCGACTGCATCACCCGCGGCACGCCGATGCGCTCGGACGGCGACAGCACCAGGCCTGCCTCGACCGATTCGTCCACGCCGGCAGGAAAATCCACGGCAGTGACGTTCATTCTGGCCGCCAGACGCACCGACACCAGATTGACGGTGAACTCGCCGCGCTCAGCGATGTTGCGGGCGGTGTCTTTGGGCGCGCCATCGCGCATTCCGATGCCCACGCAAATCAGCGGCGGATCGCCCGACATCAGGTTGAAGAACGAGAAGGGTGCCACGTTCGTCGCCCCCCGCCCATCGCGCGACACGATCCAGGCGATGGGGCGCGGCACGATCGCCGCGGTCAGCAGCTTGTAGCGGGCGGGGCCCGCCAGCGCATTCAAATCGATGAACATGGCTTATCCCCGGCTGCGTCAGTCTTGCGGCGCGGTTTGCGTCGGCGCCGCGCCCGCCGCCGCCTTCGCATCGGCAAACAGGCGGTCGCTGCGTTTGCAGCGGCAACGCCCGATCTGGTGCAATTCAATCAGGTTGCCCACCGGGTCGCGCAAAAACAGCTGCATCAATTCGGGGGCCGCCACGTTGTCCAGCTTCCAGTAGTCCACCGCCTGGCGCCGAAGCTCGGCCTCGGCCTCGGCGATATCCCGCACGGCCAGCGCCACGTGGTTTTCCACCGGATCGCAGCCCGGCCCTTGGGAATAGGGCGACGGGCCGTCGCTGCCCAGCAGATGGATCTGGCAATCGTTGCCCATGTCCAGGAAGTACCCCGCAATACCCGGGATTTCCCAGCGGCCTTTATCCGTATCCAGCCCCAGCACGTTTCCATAAAACGCGCCCATGGCCGCCACTTTGGCAAGCGGCATGCGCACCGCATGATGGTGCAACTCCAGAACGTCCAGCGCCATGTCTCTCTCCTTGGTTCTCTGGCTGGCGCCCACGCGCCGCCAAGGGCGAAATAGTGGCGCTGCCGGTCGGCCTGAGGAATGCCGTATCGTGCAATTCACGATTGCTCGCCACGCAATCCAAATGCCGCTATCCGGCGGAGCAGGCACGCTATGCTTGGCGGCATGACTACGCCAGACCTCAACTTGCTGCTGACGCTGGACGTGTTGATCCAGGAAGGCAGCGTCGCCGGCGCGGCGCGCCGCCTCAACCTCAGCACGCCGGCCATGAGCCGCACCCTGGCGCGTATCCGCGAAGCCGTGGGCGACCCTGTGCTGGTGCGATCGGGTCGCGGGCTTGCGCCCACGCCGCGCGCGCTGGAACTACGCGATCAGGTGCGCAGCGTGGTGGAACAGGCGCAAACCGTGTTCTCGGCATTCAGCCAGGACGTCAACCTGGGCACGCTGACGCGCATCTTCACCCTGCGGTCCAACGACGTATTCGTGGGGGCGTATGGCGGCCGGCTGCGCGAACACCTGCGCCGCTATGCTCCCCACACCGTGCTGCGCTTCCTGTCGGAAGCCGAAGACGACGGCGACGCCCTGACCGGCGACGCCGACCTGTACATTGGTTCGTCGCAGAAATTCGGGGCCGACATCAAAGTGCAGACGCTGTTCACCACGTCCTTCCGTGGCCTGGCCCGCGCGGACCACGCCATTTTCCAGGGCGACATCACGCCGCAGCGCTTCGTCGCCTACGACCACATCAGCGTGTCGCGGCGCGGCCGCGCGCAAGGCCCCATCGACCTGGCGCTGGGCGATCTGGGCCTGTCCCGGCGCGTCGCGCTGATCACCCCTACCTTCCATGCGGCCATCTTCGCCCTGGCCGATTCCGACATGATCCTGCCGTCCATGCCGCAGCATCTGATGCCGGGCATCGAACGCCTGGGGCTGGCCTTGCGCAGCTTCGCCGTGCCGGTCCCGATGGCGCCCGTCCGGGTGGTGCAGGCGTGGCCGCCCCGGCTGGACAGCGATCCCGCCCACCGATGGCTAAGGCAGACGATCAAGCAGGTATGCGACGCCGGGGCCTGACCCGGCCCTAGCCGGCAGGCTCGAGCACCGGCTGCGCGCCGGTCCGCCCGTCCGAATACAGCCACGCCGCCTCGCCCGTGTCGGCCCGCCGCGCCTGGACGGGCAAGCCCTGGGCCCAGCACGTCGCGATCGCCGGCGGCCCGCCGTGCACGCCGTCCGCGGTACGCAACGACGCCGGCGCGCCGATCCACGCATAGACCGGTTCATGCAGCCATGCGCCCTGGGCATCCGCGATGCCGATATGCAGGCCATCATCGCTATGCCCGGCGGCGTCAGGCGACACCGCGCACAGCCAGCCGTAGCGCTCTGCCCACTTCAACCCAAACACCATTTGCTGCGCGCAGGGCAGGACTTCACGGCGTTCCAGCATGTCATAGACACCCTGGGACCATTCTTCCCACTCTCCCTGGTCCACGCACTGCAGCACGCGCACATAACGGCCTTCCTGCCCGCGCGGCGGCGGCGGAATCTCGGCCGGGTCATCGGACGGCAGCCATACGATGTCGCCCAGATCGGTATACGCCACGGGCACGATCGCCTCGCCCCCGCCATCGATAATGCCGCGCTTGCCGTCGTCGGTCAGCACGCGCATCCGCATTAGATTGTTGGTCCACCGTTCCGCGGTATTCGCTGCCCTCTCCGTAACCGGATCCGCCGGCGCCATGGCCGCGTACAACGCGTCCAACACCTGTCGGCCATGCGGGTCGATCAAGCCGTGCATGTCGCCGCGCTGCGTCACGTAGGCGTGCAGCGCATCGTCCCAATTGATGTCGTCCCATTGCGGCGGCACCGTCCACGCGCCATGCCGGTCAATCAACCCCCAATGGCCGTCTTCGTATGCAGGCGCCAGGCCGCCCGGCGAAAAATCGCCCGCGGATTCGAAACGCGGCGAGATTGCCCACGCCCCCAGGTTATCCACAAATCCGATTTGCACGCCAACGCGCGCCATCGCCAAGCCCTGTGAATAACTCCACACTTCGTCCAACTCGCACGCCATCAGCTCGAAGTCGTCATAACGAACGGCGCGCGGCGGCTCCTGCTGGGCAAAATAGGGATGATCCAGGCCGCCCAACCCAAACCGCCAGGCCCAGCCGGCGTCATCCGCCACGTCACGCACCTCCAACAGCCGCAGGACGGTCGGCACATCGTGGGCCGCCATGCCCTCGCGCAAGGCCTGCCAGCGTTCATCGCACAACGCCCGCGCGTGGCCCACATACGCCGCCGCGCCCCCCTCATGCATCCACGCCAACTCGTCCAGATTCGCGCTTATCCACAAGCCCGCGCCCTCAGGCTCCTGGTCAATCCGTTCCGCCAGGTATGTCGCGGCGGCATCCAGTTGCAGGCAATAGGCCGCGTCGGCGCTAGCGGCATGCGACAGCAAAAACGCCGCGACCTCGCACAAGCGGTCATGCGCCGCGTGCGCGGTTGCGGCCAGCCCCGCCGTGCCGGCATCGCCGAACACCCGCTGCGACGCGTCCGCCTCCACGCATTCACCGTTGGCCAGCAGCACCTGCCACAACGTCGGCAGATTGCCATTGGCGCTGGCGATCTCCACTGACGGCGTCCGGCCAACCGGTTCCCGCTGCAACACCAACCACGCCCGATTCCCCATCACTGCATCCTTGCAACAGAAAAAACAAAAGGCCAGCCCGACAGGCTGGCCTTCTTCATGCAACCGCGTCCGCGATCAAGCGTCGATGTTGCCCGCCGACAGCGCGTTGCGTTCGATGAACGCGCGGCGCGGTTCGACGTCGTCGCCCATCAGCGTCGTGAAGACTTCGTCCGCCGCAATGGCGTCTTCGATCTGCACGCGCAACAGGCGGCGCACCTTCGGGTCCATCGTGGTTTCCCACAGCTGTTCCGGGTTCATTTCGCCCAGACCCTTGTAGCGCTGCTTCGAGATGCTGCGGTCGGCTTCGCTGCGCAGCCACTGCATGGCTTCGCGGAAGTCGGACACAGTCTGTTCCTTGCGCTTGTCGCCCTCGCCACGCGCGGCCAGCGATCGCGCGCCGACCTTGCCCAGGAAGCTCTTGGCGGCCTTGGACAGGATCGTGTAGTCGGTGCCGTTGACGAAGTCGGCATCGATGATGCTGACGCGCACGTTGCCGTGGTGCATGCGCTGCACCGACAGGCGATGGCGTTCGGTGGCTTCATCAAACTGCGGCACCACTTCCACGCCGTTGCCGCTGACCGGGTCACGCATGGCATCGGCCAGGCGCTTGGCGGAATCCGCGGTGGACTCGGCCGTTTCCAGGTTGATCTCGACGCCTTCCGCCATGGCCGACAGCGCGCCCACGTCGAACACCTTCGCCAACCGGGCGATGACGCCGTCGGCCGCCACGTACTGGCTGGCCAGGTCGGTCAGTTCTTCGCCACGGATGATGTTGCCGCCCGAGATGATCTCGGCATCCTTCAGCGCCAGCTGCAGCATGAACTGCGCTTCTTCCTGGTCGTCCTTCAGATAGCGTTCTTCGCGGCCAACCTTCACCTTGTACAGCGGCGGCTGGGCGATATACACGTAGCCGCGCTGGACCAGCTCGGGCATCTGGCGATACAAGAGCGTCAGCAGCAGGGTGCGGATGTGCGCGCCGTCCACGTCCGCGTCAGTCATGATGATCAGGCGGTGGTAGCGCAGCTTTTCCACGTTGAAATCAGGGCCGATGCTGGTGCCCAGCGCCGTGATCAGCGTGGCGATCTGTTCGCTGGCGATCAGGCGGTCAAAGCGCGCCTTCTCCACGTTCAGCACCTTGCCGCGCAGCGGCAGGATGGCCTGGAACTTGCGGTCGCGGCCTTGCTTGGCCGAGCCGCCTGCGGAGTCACCCTCGACGATGTACAGCTCGCACAGCGCCGGGTCTTTTTCCTGGCAGTCGGCCAGCTTGCCGGGCAGGCCTGCGCCTTCCAGCACGCTCTTGCGGCGCGTCATTTCGCGCGCCTTGCGCGCGGCTTCGCGCGCACGGGCGGCTTCGACGATCTTGTTGCACAACGCCTTGGCGTCGTTCGGGTTTTCAAGCAGCCAGGTTTCCAGCGTGCGGGCCACGGCTTCTTCAACGGCCGGACGCACTTCGCTGGACACCAGCTTGTCCTTGGTCTGGCTGCTGAACTTGGGCTCGGGCACCTTCACCGACAGCACGCAAGCCAGGCCTTCGCGCATGTCGTCGCCGGACGTTTCGACCTTGGCCTTCTTGGCCAGCTCGTTGTCGGCGATGTATTTGTTCAGGATGCGGGTCATGGCCGCGCGCAGGCCGGTCAAGTGCGAACCACCATCGCGCTGCGGGATGTTGTTGGTGAAGCACAGCACGCTTTCGCTGTAGCTGTCGTTCCATTGCATCGCCACTTCCACGCCGACCGACACGCCGCCGGCGGCGGACTCGGTCGTGACCGAGAACACGTTCGGGTGCAGCACGGTCTTGGTGCGGTTGATGTATTCGACAAAGCCCTTCACGCCGCCCGAGAACGCGAAGTTCTCTTCCTTGCCCTGGCGTTGGTCAACCAGGCGGATCTTCACGCCGTTGTTCAGGAACGAGAGCTCGCGCAAGCGCTTGGAGAGGATCTCGTAGTGGTATTCGATGTTGTTGAAGATGACCGGGTCGGCCAGGAAGCGCACTTCCGTGCCGCGCATGTCCGTCGTGCCGGTCACCGCCAGCGGCGCAACGCGCGCGCCTTGGCGGAATTCCATCTGGTGGACCTGGCCGTTGCGGCGGATGGTCAGGCGCAGCCATTCGGACAGCGCGTTCACGCAAGACACACCCACGCCGTGCAGGCCGCCGGACACCTTGTACGAGTTCTGGTCGAACTTGCCGCCAGCGTGCAGCTCGGTCATGACGATTTCCGCCGCGCTGCGGTGGAATTCGTCTTCCTTGTGGATATCGGTCGGGATGCCGCGGCCGTTATCGGTAACCGAGATGGAATTGTCGGTGTGGATCGTGACGACGATATCGTCGCAATGGCCGGCCAGGGCTTCGTCGATGGCGTTATCCACGACTTCGAACACCATATGGTGCAAGCCGGTGCCGTCGGACGTGTCGCCGATGTACATGCCGGGGCGCTTGCGCACGGCCTCCAGCCCCTTGAGCATCTTGATCGAGTCAGCGCCGTAGCCGCTGTTCTCGGAAGTAGTGTTCTGCTGATCTGACATGTCTGGTTCGATAACGCTTTAAAGAACGGCCTGGCGGCCGGACCGCTCGCGGGCCAAGGCCCGCTAGCGGCACAAACCCACAAATGGGGCGCGGATCAGATCCGCATGGGCATGACGACGTACTTGAACTGGTCGTCTTCGGGCAAGGTGATGAGCGCCGACGCGTTCGCATCGGGCATGACCGACCACTGGATGTTGTCGACCTTCACGTTGGCCAGCACGTCGAGCAGATAGCCCACGTTGAAGCCCACGTCCAGGGCTTCATGGCCGTAATCGATGTCGATTTCTTCCTGCGCCTCTTCCTGCTCGGCGTTGGAGGACGAGATCTTCATCTGGTTCTGCGCCAATTGCAGGCGCACGCCCTTGAACTTGTCGGTGGTCAGGATGGCGGCGCGCTGCAGGCTGCCCTGGAGCGCTTCGCGGCCCACCATGAAATGGCGCGTGTAGTTCGTGGGAATCACACGCGTGAAATCGGGGAACTTGCCTTCGACCAGCTTGGACACCAGCTCCACGTCGCCGAAGCGGAAGCGGATCTGGCCCGGCGCCACATCAATGGAGACCACCTCGTCGGAGTCTTCCAGCAGGCGCTGCATTTCCAGCACGGTCTTGCGCGGCACGATCACTTCGTGGCGTTCGGCGATGCCGTCGGCTTCGGTCGAGCAATGCGCCAGGCGGTGGCCATCGGTAGCGACGGCGCGCACGCGGCCGGGTTCAAACACCAGCAGCATGCCGTTCAGGTAGTAGCGGATGTCCTGTTGCGCCATGGCGAAGTGCACCATGTTGAACAGGTGGCGCAGCGTGCGTTGCGGCATGGTCAGCGAGACGTCCCACTGCTCGGGCTGAGCAACGGTGGGGAACTCGCTGGCGGCCAGCGTCTGCAACGCGAAGCGGCTCTTGGCCGACTGCACCGACAGCTTGTTGCTGGCCAACGCCAGGCGCACGTCGCCGGTGTCCGGCAACGCCTTCAGGATGTCCAGCAGCTTGCGCGCCGCGACCGTGGTGGACTCGTTGTCCTGGCCCACGCCGAAGTCGGCGTGCGTGGTGATCTGTACTTCGAGGTCAGTCGCAATGAAGGCAACCTTGTTGCCTTCCTTGCGCATCAGGATGTTCGCCAGGATGGGCAGGGTATGGCGTCTTTCGACGATGCCCGCCACGGTCGACAGCGGTTTCAGCAATGCATCGCGTGTGGTTTGTACGAGTTGCATGTTCATCCTTTTAGAGTTTGTTCCAACACGTGCAGGGTATGGTTGAGCTCCGCTTGCTTTGCGCGGGCGTCGGAAATCTTGCGGACGGCGTGCAGCACGGTGGTGTGATCACGACCACCGAACAGATCGCCGATTTCCGGCAGGCTTTTCTGCGTCAGCTCCTTCGCCAGGTACATCGCGACCTGACGCGGCAATGCGATATTGGCGGGCCGGCGTTTCGAGTACATGTCGGCGACCTTGATCTTGTAGAAATCCGCAACCGTCTTCTGGATGTTTTCCACAGTGATCTGGCCGTTGGACACGGACAGCAGGTCCTTCAGGGCTTCCTTGCAGACATCCACCGTCAGCACGTCGCGGCCGTGGAAGCGGGCGTAGGCCAGGACCTTGCGCAGCGCGCCTTCCAGTTCGCGCACGTTGCTGCGCAGATGCTTGGCAATGAAGAACGCCACTTCCTCGGGCATGGGCACGCCTTCGGATTCCGCCTTGCGCAGCAGAATCGCCACGCGCATCTCCAGCTCCGGCGGCTCGATCGCCACCGTCAGGCCGGAATCAAAGCGCGAGATCAGGCGGCTGTCGATGCCCGACAGTTCCTTCGGATACGTGTCGCTGGTGATGATGATCTGCTTGCGCTGGGCCACCATCGCCTCGAACGCGTAGAAGAACTCTTCCTGCGTGCGGTTCTTGCCGGAGAAGAACTGGATATCGTCGATCAGCAGCAGGTCCAGCGAATGGTAGTAGCGCTTGAAGTCATCGAACGCCTTGCGCTGGTACGCCTTCACCACGTCGGACACGTATTGGTCCGCATGCACATAGCGCACGCGCACCCCCGTGCCCGCCGCCACCATGGCGTTGCCGATGGCGTGGATCAGGTGGGTCTTGCCCAGGCCCACGCCGCCGTACAGGAACAGCGGGTTGTACGAGGTGCCCGGGTTCTCGGCCACTTGCAGCGCAGCAGCGCGCGCCAGCTGGTTGGCCTTACCCGTCACGAAGTTCTCGAACGTCAGGTCCGTGTTCAGCCGCGAGCGCTCGTACACGATGTTGGCCGCGTCCGCCGTCACCGCCTGCGCCGCCACGGTGGTGGCGGGGGGCGGGGCGGCCGGTGCCGCGGCCTGCATGGGCGGCGCGCCGCCTGAGGGCTGTGCAGCGGACAGGTGCGTTTGCTCGGGCGCCTGGGCACGCACGGGCGCGACCGGCATGCGGGGCGCGGCGCCGTGGGACGGCAACTCGAACAAGACCTGTACCGGTCGCTTGAACCACTCCGCGGCCAACGCTTCGATCTGGTGGGAAAAGTTCTTGCGCACCCAGTCCAGCTTGAAGCGGTTGGGCGCGGCAACGCGCAGCACCGCCTGCGTTTCGTCGTACGCAAGCGGGACCAGCGGCCGTATCCACGCGCTGATTTGTTGGGGGGGGAGTTCCTGCTCAAGACGACTGACGCAGGTCTGCCAGAATTCTTTCATGTCGCTCTTATTCAAACCTCGATTCTACCTTGCCTGGGCACGGGTTATCCACAGGGTAGGACATAAGCGTCTACACTGCTCAGGCTTAACTGTTTGACAAGACAGGGAAAACTTGCTGAAATGGTGGGCTTTTCCGAATTCTGTCTGTCAGAAGGTTTCACAGAGAGCTTAGCCGGCGTTGTGGCAAGTACCCTCCTTTCATAGGTCGGGGCGCTTACCGCACTGTCCGGTTTTTAGCTTTGCTGAATAGGTCGCCTGGGAAGAAATTCCCAGTACAGAGCCCCGTCTATGCGTTGTTTTTGCACCTGTTGCAAAAATGCGTACGAGATACCCGCTTCTGAATGCGCGACCTGGAACCCTCCGGGCAGGTCCCTTCTGACTTTTGTTCTTTTTGTGGATCGTCCATGAAACGTACCTACCAACCTTCCGTTACCCGCCGCAAGCGCACCCATGGCTTTCGCGTGCGCATGAAAACCCGCGCTGGCCGCGCCATCCTGAGCGCCCGTCGCGCCAAGGGCCGCAAGCGTCTGGCCGTCTAAGTCCTGGATTTCCGGTTTTCCGGAAAACCTGACTATTTGCACGGACCGGCCATATTGCAAGACCTCTCGCAATCTCGTTCCGGTTCCGCGCAAACGCCTGACCCGCAGTCCATGCCGCGCTCCACGCTTCCCCCGGAGGCGCGGCTGCATCGCCCCTCCGAGTTCGCCGCTGCCCTAAAAGGCCGGCGTCTTGCCCGAGGGGCGTTATTCATTGTGACTTCGGCTCCCAATGATCTGCCCCCCGGCCAGGATGCCTGTGCCCGCTTGGGGCTCATCATTGCCAAGCGGTTCGCCGCCCACGCCAGTACGCGCAACGCCATCAAGCGGGTCATCCGCGAAGCGTTTCGCCACCGGCGTCTGGCGCTGCCCGCCAAGGATTACGTCGTGCGCCTGCATAGCAAGGTCGCTCCCACCACGCTTACCTCGCTTAAACGCTTGGTCAGAGCCGAAGTGGACGCTCACTTCGAGCGGATCGCGCGATGATTTTCAAAGCACTGCTCATCGCTCCCATCCGGTTCTACAGGTTTTTCCTGAGTCCCTGGATCGGCAGGCAGTGCCGTTTCACCCCGACTTGCTCGGCGTACGCGATTGAAGCAATCGAACGCCATGGCGCCTGGCGCGGCTTCTGGCTGGGCGCCCGGCGCATTGGCCGATGCCATCCGTGGTCGCCCGGGGGCTGGGATCCGGTTCCGCCGGGCCCGGGAACCAAAGGCCCCGCTTGCTGCTCCCACAGCCACCGCACCGAGCACGATTGACGCTAAACTGGCGGGCTTTGCTGGCCCGTATTCACTTCAGTAGGCACCATGGATATCCGACGAACCGTCCTCTGGATGATTTTTTCCTTTTCGCTGTTGCTCCTTTGGAACAACTGGCAAATCCATAACGGCAAGCCGTCGCTGTTCGGGGGCCCGACGCCCGCGGCCAGCACGGCTGAACCGCAGGCCGGCGCCAATAACGCCACGCCTTCGGTGCCCAGCGCTCCCACTTCCACGGCCACCACGCCGTCGGCCGTGCCTGGCGCCACCGCTCCCGCTGCCGCGCGTTCGGAAGAAATCGTCATCACCACGGACGTGCTGCGCCTGACGTTCGACACCATGGGCGCCCAGCTGGTGCGCGCCGAGCTGCTGAAGTACCCGGCAACCGGCCAGGCCGACAAGCCCACGGTGCTGCTGGACCGTTCGGCCGGCCTGAACTACGTCGTGCAATCCGGCGTGGTCGGTGCCCCCAACGGCCAGAGCTTCCCCACGCACCAGACGCCTTTCCGCCTGGTGACGTCGGAACGCCAACTGACCGGCGACAACCTGGTCGTCTCGTTCGAAGGCGAATCGGGCGGCGTGAAGGTCACCAAGTCGTTCACGCTGCATAAGGGCCGCTACGACATCGACGTGCGCCACGACCTGGCCAACGTCGGTTCCGCCCCCGTGACGCCCGCGCTGTACCTGCAGCTTGAGCGCGACGGCAACGACCCGGCCGATACGTCCAGCTTCTATCACACGTTCACCGGTTTCGCCGTCTACTCCGAACAGGACAAGTTCCAGAAGAGCACGTTCAGCGACATCGAAAAGAAGAAGGCCAACTACGTCAAGCAGGCGGACAACGGCTGGATCGCCGTGGTTCAGCACTACTTCGCCACCGCCTGGGTGCCGCCGCAAGGCAAGCCGCGCACGAACGAACTGCTGGAAGTGCAGAAGAACCTGTACGCCGCCCGCAGCATCGAAGCCGTCGGCGAAATCGCCCCGGGCGCCGCGTCCCGCGTGGACTCGCACCTGTGGGTTGGTCCGCAAGACCAGAAGGCCATGGCGGCGCTCGCCCCCGGCCTGGAACTGGTGGTGGACTACGGTTGGCTGACCATCATCGCCAAGCCGCTGTTCACGCTGATGACCTGGCTGCATTCCCTGCTGGGCAACTGGGGCTGGACGATCGTTGCGCTGACCGTGCTGATCAAGGCCATCTTCTACCCGCTGGCCGCCGCAAGCTACCGCTCGATGGCCCGCATGAAGCAAGTGGCCCCGCGCCTGCAGGCCCTGAAGGAAAAGTACGGCGACGACAAGCAGAAGCTCAACGCCGCCATGATGGAGATGTACCGGACCGAAAAGATCAATCCGCTGGGCGGCTGCTTGCCGATGGTGGTGCAGATCCCCGTGTTCATCTCGCTGTACTGGGTGCTGCTGGCCAGCGTGGAAATGCGCGGCGCGCCGTGGATCCTGTGGGTGCACGACCTCTCGATCCGCGACCCGTTCTTCATTCTGCCCGCCATCATGATGGCCACCATGTTCCTGCAGATCAAACTGAACCCGACGCCTCCGGACCCCATCCAGGCCAAGGTCATGATGATCATGCCGCTGGTGTTCGGCGGGATGATGTTCTTCTTCCCGGCCGGCCTGGTGCTGTACTGGTGCGTCAACAACACGTTGTCGATCGCGCAGCAGTGGTCCATCACCCGCGCCATGCAGCGCAAGACGGAAGCCTTGGCGAACCGCTGAGCCTGACGCTTGCAAGCACGAAGAACCGGCCCTTGAGGGGCCGGTTTTTTTTGGGCCCGCCCGCACCAAATGCCCGGCTCCTGTTGCTGCACCGAGACATCATTGCGTCGTTTGTAATAGTTAATATCTATTAAGATTGACTATTCAATCAACTTCACAAACATCACCTTGACCCCTATGATGTGTCGGACATGTCCCCCAGGCGGTAACGCGGGGGCATCGACAACACCGCGCGGGCCGACCCGGCCAGGCGCATTCCAGAATCACGCAGGGAGTGAGCTATGACCGACAAGAAGCATCTGACCACCGCAGCAGGCGCGCCGGTGGCGGACAACAACAACACGCTGACCGCCGGCCCTCGCGGTCCCGCGCTGTTGCAGGACTTCTGGCTGATTGAAAAGCTTGCCCACTTCGACCGCGAACGGATTCCGGAACGCGTCGTCCACGCCAAAGGCTCCGGCGCCTATGGCACCTTCACCGTCACGCACGACATCTCGCGCTACACGCGCGCCAATATCTTCTCCCAGGTGGGCAAACAGACCCCGCTGTTCCTGCGCTTTTCCACCGTTGCCGGCGAACGCGGGGCGGCGGATGCCGAACGCGACGTGCGCGGCTTCGCCATCAAGTTCTACACGGAAGAGGGCAACTGGGACCTGGTAGGCAACAACACCCCGGTCTTTTTCATCCGCGACCCGCTGAAGTTCCCCGACTTTATCCACACCCAGAAGCGCGACCCCAAGACCAACCTGCGCAGCGCCACCGCCGCATGGGACTTCTGGTCGCACAGCCCCGAATCGCTGCACCAGGTCACCACGCTGATGAGCGACCGCGGCATTCCCGCCAACCTGCGCCAGCAGCATGGTTTCGGTTCGCACACCTTCAGCTTCGTGAACAGCAGCAACGAACGCTTCTATGTGAAGTTCCACTTCAAATCGCAGCAGGGCATCGCCTGTCTGACCGATGAGGAAGCGGCGCAGGTGGTCGCTCACGACCGGGAAAGCTCGCAGCGCGACCTGTTCAACAACATCGCGCAAGGCAACTTCCCGAAGTGGTCGCTGAAAGTGCAGATCATGCCCGAGGCCGAAGCCCAGACTTATCACATCAACCCGTTCGACCTGACCAAGGTCTGGCCGCATGGCGACTACCCGCTGATCGACGTGGGCGTGCTGGAACTGAACAAGAACCCGGAAAATTATTTCGCGGAAGTCGAACAGGCCGCCTTCACGCCGGCCAACATCGTCCCCGGCATCGATTTCTCGCCGGACAAGATGCTGCAGGGGCGCTTGTTCTCGTATGGCGACACGCACCGGTACCGCCTGGGCATCAATCACCATCAGATCCCGGTGAATGCCGCGCGCTGCCCGGTCCACAGCTTCCACCGCGACGGCGCCGGCCGCGTGGACGGTAACGCGGGTGGCACGCTGAACTACGAGCCCAACAGCGCAGGCGAGTGGAAGGAAACCCCGTCCGCCGGCGAACCGCCGCTGGCGCTGGACGGCCAGGCCGCCGCGCGCTGGAACCACCGCGAGGACGACGACTACTACTCGCAGCCGGGTGCTCTGTTCCGGTTGATGACGCCCGCCCAGCAGGAATTGCTGTTCGGCAACATCGGCCGCCACATGGCGGGCGTGCCGGAAGAGATCCAGCGCCGCCAGCTGGAACACTTCAGGAAGGCCGATCCGGCATACGCCGCCGGCGTGGCCCGTGCGCTGGGCTTGAAGATCTAAGCGCCGGGCACAACCGGCAGGTAGCAAAGCGGCCCCGACAAGGGGCCGCTGTCATCACTTCAACGCTGCATCCCCCAGCGGCGCACCGTCAGCCGTTCCAGCGTATCGAACCCCAGGTTTTCCACAAGCAGGCCGATGATGACCACGGCCGCGAGGCCCGCGAACACACGGTCTGTGTATAACTCGTTGCGGTTCTGAAAGATGTACCAACCGAGCCCGCCCTTGCCGCTGGACGCGCCGAACACCAGTTCCGCCGCGATCAGGGTGCGCCATGCGAACGCCCAGCCGATCTTCAAGCCCGCCAGGATGGCCGGCAGCGCAGCCGGCACCAGAATCTGCAACACGTAGCGCAAGCCCGTCAGCCCATAGTTGCGGCCCGCCATGCGCAACGTTTCCGACACGCCCAGAAAGCCGGCATACATGTTCAGCGCCAGCGCCCACAGGACGGAGTGGATCAGCACGAACACCAGACTGCCTTCGCCCAGTCCGAACCACAGCAAGGCCAGCGGCAACAGCGCGATGGCCGGCAGCGGATTGAACATGGCCGTCAGCGTGGACAACAGGTCGCGTCCGAACCGCGTGGACACCGCCAGCGTCGTCAGCACGAACGCCAGCGCCACGCCGGCCAGATATCCCTGCACCAGCACGCGCAGCGACTGGGCCGCGCGCGCCAGCAGCTCGCCGGTGGCGATGCCTTGCGCAAAGGCCTGCGCCGTTTGCCACGCGCCCGGCAGCAGCAGATCGTTGTCGGTATAACGCGCGGCCAATTCCCATAATCCGGCCAGCAGCACCAGGATCACAAGCTTGCGCAGGCTGGCGTGCTGCCACAGCCGTTCATGCCTGGGCAGTGGCGTTTCCGCCGCCTGCGCGGGCAAAGGCGGCAGGACGTACTCGATTTCGGGACGGATGGGGGGCGTCGCGGGATAGGCGCTGCTCATCGGACAGGACTCAAGGAAGGGGCGCAAGGAAGGGCGCGCAATGCGTTCAAGCCGCCGCGCGCTCGGCCAGCGGTGGGGGCGATTCGAACAACAGGTCGTGGATGCGTTGGGCCGCCGATTGAAAGGCGGCGGAGCCCTGGCTGTGCAGCCCGAAGGCGTGCGCGTTCAATTCAGCGCGCACCCGTCCGGGATGCGGCGACAGCAGCAACACGCGGCTGCCCAGCACCAGGGCCTCTTCGATCGAATGCGTGACGAACAACAAGGTGAAGCGCACGTCTTCCCACAAGGCCATCAGCTCTTCCTGCATGCGGCGGCGGGTTAGCGCATCCAGGGCGGCGAAGGGCTCGTCCATCAGCAGCACGCGCGGCTGCATGGCCAGCGCCCGCGCGATCGCCACGCGCTGCTTCATGCCACCGGAAAGCGTGTGGGGATAGGCGTCGGCGAACGCGGCCAGGCCGACCTTGTCCAGATAGTGCATGGCGCGCTCGTCCGCCTCGCGGCGGCTGAGCTTGCGCGCCGCCACAAGCGGGAACGCCACGTTTTGCCGCAACGTTTTCCACGGCGGCAACTGGTCGAATTCCTGGAATACGACGATACGGTCCGGCCCGGGACCCTGCACCGCCTGCCCGTCGATCGCGATGCGTCCTTCGGTAGGAGGCATGAAGCCGGCCACCGCTTTCAGCAGCGTCGATTTGCCGCAACCGGAAGGCCCCAGCAAGATGAAACGGTCCGCGCCATGGACGTCAAAACTGACCTGATGCGTGGCGCGTACCCGCCGTTCGCGCGTCTTATATTCGATCGTCACCTTATCCACAGCCAGCAGCGGCGACGCCTTGTCAACGTTATCCACAGGCCTGGCGGCGGTTACCGGCATCTCAGCTGCCCTTGGCCGTCAGCACATCGTCGAAGAAGTAGTCGCGCCAGTTGGCCGGCGCATTCTTGATGGCGCCCACCTTGTGCATGAATTCGGCCAGCGCAAAGGTGTTCTGCGGCTCCAGCTTGAATTGCACGTCGGGGTTCTTGATCACTTTGATCAGGAAATCGCGGTCTTGCTTGGCGCCCGTGACACGCAGGTAAATGTCCGCGGCCTTTTCCGGATTGGCCGTGGCAAAAGCCGCCGCTTCCTTCAGCGCTTCCTGGAATGCCTTGTACGTCTTGGGATTTTCCTTGCGGAATTTCTCGGTGGCGAACAGCACGGTGGACGAACTGGGGCCGCCCAGCACGTCATAGGAATTCAGCACGATGCGGGCCTTGGGGTTCTCGGCCAGTTCTTGCTCCTGGAAGGGCGGGTTGCCAAAATGGCCCGTGATTTCGGTGCCGCCGGCGATGATGGCCGCCGCTGCGTCCGGATGCGGCAGCGCCACCGAAATCTTGTCCAGCTTATTGAACTGCGCATCGCCCCACAGCTTGGCGGACGCCAGCTGCAGCACGCGCGACTGCACCGACACGCCGACGGCCGGCACGGCGATGCGGTCCTTGTCCGTGAAGTCCGCGATGCTCTTCACATTGGGGTTGTTCGTGACCAGGTAGTAGGGAAAGTTGCCCAGCGACGCCACGCCCTTCACGTTCTGCTTGCCGCGGGTGCGGTCCCAGATCGTCAGCAGCGGCCCCACGCCCGCCCCCGCGATATCCACGGCACCCGACAGCAGCGCATCGTTCACGGCCGAGCCGCCGGACAACTTGGCCCACTCGACCGAGATATCCACACCCTCGGCCTTGCCGTGCTTTTCGATCAGTTGCTGGTCGCGCGCCACGTTCAGCAACAGGTACACGATGCCGTACTGCTCCGCGATGCGGATGCGGCCTTCGGCCAGGGCGGGCGTGGGCGAGGCCAACGCCAGCACCCCCAGAATCAGCGCCAGGCCGGCGGCGGTAACGGTTTGGACCAGACGATCCCGTAGGGCGGAGGACATGCGCATGGAATTCCTTGTGGATAAGTGCTTGGCGTCGAATACCGCGTATGGCCTCAGAAGGGCGTATCGCCTTCGATGGTGGTCCGGTACAGCTTGCGCCGCAGATGGTCCGGCGTGCCGCCCGCCAGATGGATCAGCGAACGGTTGTCCCAGAACACCAGGTCATGCGGCTGCCAGCGGTGGCGATACGTGTTCTCCGCGCGCACGCTGTGGGCAAACAACTCGTCCAGCAATGCGCGGCTTTCATCTTCCGGCACATCAAGGATCCGCGTCGTGAAGCCTTCGCTCACGAACAGCGCGCGGCGGCCGTTCTCGGGGTGCGTGCGAACGACCGGGTGCACCACCTCCTGCACCTGCGCGATCTGCTGCGCGCTTAATGTGGGACGCCAATTGCCTTCTTTTTGCAGTTGCCCGTATTGCGCCAGATACGAATGCACGGCGCGTTTGCCCTCGACCGCATTGCGCAGCGCCGCAGGCAAGGTGTCGTAGGCCAGGTGCATGTTGGCGAACAAGGTGTCGCCGCCTTCGGCCGGCAGTTCCTGCGCGTGCAGCAACGAGCCCAGGCTGGGCAGTTCCTTGTACGAGATGTCTGAATGCCAGTACTTGCCCGCGTCGCCCAACCCAATCGGTTTGCCGTCTTCCACGATGTTGGAAACGATCAGGATCTCGGGGTGGCCCGCCAGGTGAAATTGATGCAGCACATGGATCATCAAGCGGCCAAACCGGCGGCTGAAATCGATGTGCTGTTGCGGCGTGATGCGCTGGTCGCGAAACACCAGCAGGTGATGGTCCAGATGCGCCTGGTGCACGCGGGCGAAATCGGCCGCCGCCAGTTCGCGCGACAAATCCAGGCCGATGATCTCGGCGCCCACGGGGCCGGGCAGAGGGCGCAGCTCAAAGGCCTGCGCCTGGGGGACGGGGGCGGCGTCTACTTCGCGCCGCAAGGCGTTGCTCTGGGACATCGATCGCTCCGGTTCGCCTTGCGGCATGTCTGGAACGATCGATTATGGAAAGCGCGCCTTGTATCTCAAACGAAGTTATCGGCGTTTGAACAAAGCTCTACGTCATATAGAAAAGCCGCAGGGGGAAACCCCGCGGCCTCATGCCGGATGCCTATAAGCAAATAGCGCATCGATCGATGTTAAGCGTCAGCCCGCGCCAGCCTGCGCCGGCCCGTCAGGCGGCCGGCAGATAGGCCTCGACCAGCTTTACCCAGTACGTTGCGCCCACCGGCAGCAGGGCATCATTGAAATCGTAGTTCGGGTTGTGCAACTGGCACGGGCCCATGCCGTGATAGCTTTCCATGCGGTGGTCGCCATCGCCGTTGCCCAGGAACAGGTAGGCGCCCGGAATCGCTTCCAGGAAGAAGGAAAAGTCTTCCGCGCCCATGAAAGGCGGCATGTCGCGCAGCACGTTCTCGGCGCCGAACGCGTCTTCGGCGACCTGGGCCGCGAAGGCCGTTTCCTTTTCCCAGTTGACCAGCGGCGGATAAGCCCGCACGAAGTCCAGTTCGCCCGTGCCACCGTACACCTGCGGCAATGTCGTGGCGATGCGGCGCATGTCGGCTTCGATCTTGTCCAGCGTTTCGACGGAGTACGTGCGTACCGTGCCGCGCAGCACGGCTTCGCCGGGGATCACGTTGTACGCGTCGCCGGCATGGATCTGCGTGATCGACAGCACGGCCTGATCCAGCGGGTTCTTGCTGCGCGAAATCACCGTCTGCAGGGCATGCACCATGTCGGCCGCCACGATGATCGGGTCCACCGACGCGTGCGGCTGCGCCGCGTGGCCGCCCACGCCCTTGATGACAATGTCCCAGCGGTTGCTGGACGCCATCGTCGGCCCCGCGCGGAAACCGAATTGGTTCACCGGCATGCCGGGCATGTTGTGGATGCCGAACACCGCGTCGCAAGGGAATTTTTCGAACAGGCCGTCCTGCATCATGGCGCGCGCGCCCGCATTGCCGCCTTCCTCGGCGGGCTGGAAGATAAACACGACGGTACCGTCGAAATTGCGGTGCGTGGACAGGTATTGCGCCGCCCCCAACAGCATGGCGGTGTGGCCGTCGTGGCCACAGCCGTGCATGCGGCCGCTGATGGTGGACTTGTGCGCGAAGCGGTTGTGCTCGGGCATGGGCAGCGCGTCCATGTCGGCACGCAGCCCCACCGTCGCCTTGCCGCTACCCGCGCGCAGCACGCCCACCACGCCGGTCTTGCCCAAGCCCGTGTGAACTTCCAGGCCCCATTCTCGCAGGCGTTCGGCTACCAGATTCGACGTGCGCGTCTCTTGGAAGGCCAATTCAGGGTGGGCATGGATATCCCGGCGCAACGCCGTCAGTTCGGGGTGCGCGCGTTCGATTTCGGCAATGGTTTTCATGGCGGTGGATAAACAGTAGGTGTGATCGGGAATTCTCGCGCTTCACCCATTCCGCGTCCAGTACCCATGCGGACGGGTCTACGCCGCATCATTCAAATGGCAGGCGCTTTGCTGGCCTGGCGCGATCTCGCGCAGCAGCGGACGTTCCGTCTTGCAGCGCGCCATGGCGTGCGGGCATCGCGGGTGGAACGCACAACCACTGGGCGGGTCCAGCGGCGATGGCAGCTCGCCCTTGATGGGCTGGTAGTTGCGGCGTCCGGGAGTCAACGTCGGCAGTTCTTTCAGCAGCGCCTGCGTGTAAGGATGGTTCGCGCGCTGGAATACGGTGTCCGTGGGCGCAAGCTCCACCACACGGCCCAGGTACATGATGGCCACGCGGTCAGAAATATGGCTGACCACGCTCAGGTTGTGGCTGATGAACAGATACGTCAGGTCCAGGTCATCGCGCAGCTGCTCGAACAAATTCAATACCTGGGCTTGTATGGACACGTCCAACGCGGCCACGGCCTCGTCGCAGACGATCACCGACGGCTTCAGCGCAAGGGCGCGCGCGATGCCGATGCGCTGACGCTGCCCCCCCGAGAACTGGTGCGGATAACGCTGTGCGAACGTCGGATCCAACCCCACCTGGCGCATCAGGCCCGCTACATATTCCGCCTTGTCGCGCGCGCGAATCAGGCCATGAGCCACCGGCGCCTCGCCGATGATCTCGCGCACTCGCATGCGCGGATTCAGGGATGCATAGGGGTCCTGGAAGATCATCTGCACGCCCAGCTCGTAGGCACGCCGCTCGGTGCCCGTCATCGCCCTGACCGCCTTGCCGTGGTAGTGCACATCGCCCGCCGAAGGCGGCAGGATGCCCGACACGATACGGCCCAAGGTAGATTTTCCACAGCCCGATTCGCCGACGATGCCAATCACTTCGCCACGCTGCACTTCCAGGTCCACGCCGCCCACGGCGTGCACCACCTGCGTCTTCAACCCCGCGCCAAGCAGGTTCGCGATGCGTCCGGCCAGGTCCACGGGCTGCACGAAGCGAAGTTCAACGCCGCGCAGGGACAGGATGGGGGCGGGGGCGGCGGCGCCGCGTTCTGCTGCGCTCATTTGATGTCTGGGTCTCCGGCATGCCAGCAGCGCACCCATTGCGCCGGGCGGACTTCCACGGGCTGCGGTTCGATCAGACAGGCGTCGGTCGCGCGCGGGCAGCGCCCGCGGAACGCACAGCCCTGCGGCAGGTTCAACAATGACGGCGTCATGCCCGGAATCGGCACCAGCGGCCTGCCGCGTGATTCCGGCGTGGGGATGGAAGCGATAAGCCCGTGCGTGTATGGATGCATGGGATGGGTGATCACATCGCGCGTGCTTCCGGTCTCGACGACACGGCCGACATACATTACCGATACGCGGTCCGCCAGCCCGGCCACCACCGCCAGGTCGTGCGTGATCCAGATCAGGCCCGTGCCCGTCTCCCGGCACAGCTTTTGTACTTCGAAAAGAATCTGGCCCTGGATCGTCACGTCCAGCGCGGTCGTCGGTTCGTCCGCGATAATCAGGCGCGGCGAATTCAACAACGCGATCGCGATGGCCACGCGCTGCCGCATGCCGCCGGACAACTGATGGGGGTACGTGCGCAGACGTTCCTGCGGCGACGGGATGCCCACCATCGTCAGCGTTTGCAGGGCGCGCTGGCGCGCCTGCTCACGCGACACCCTATGGTGCGCCTGCACCGCTTCAATCATCTGCGTATCCACGCGCAGCACCGGATTCAGCGTCATCATCGGGTCCTGGAAGATCATCGCGATCTCCTGCCCCCGCAACTGTCGCCAGCGTGCCGGCGTCGCGCCGCGCAGGTCTTCGCCGTTCAAGCGCAACTGCCCGTCCACGATGCGTCCGGGCTCGTCCAGCAAGCCCATCAGCGAAAATCCGGTGATGCTCTTTCCAGATCCCGACTCGCCCACCAGGCCCAGGATCTCGCCTTCCGCAAGCGTCAGGTCCACGCCGTCCACCGCGCGCACGATGCCGTTGCGCGTGAAGAAATGCGTCTTCAGACCTTGAACTTCCAGGATGGGCCGGGGCGCCGCCAACGGTTTATCCACAGCTTGCGTCTGCATCGCGTCCGCCTTCAATTCGCGTGGCGCGGGTTGAGCACATCGCGCAGGTGGTCCCCCACCAGGTTGATGGCGATGATGGCCAGCGCCAGGGCGATGCCGGGAAAGAACGAAATCCAGTACTGGCCCGACAACAGGTATTCAAACCCGTTGTAGATCAGCATGCCCAGCGACGGTTCAGTGACCGGTACGCCCACGCCCAGAAACGACAGCGTGGCCTCTAGCGCAATCGCGTGCGCCAAATCGATGGTGGCGATGACAATGAGCGGCGGCATGCAGTTGGGCAACACGTGGCGGAACAGCACGCGCCCCCAAGACAAGGACATGCAGCGCGCGGCCTCTACATACTCTTTGCCGCGCTCCACCAGCGCCGCGCCACGCGCCGCCCGGGCAAAATACGCCCATTGCACGACGATCAGCGCAATGATTACCTTATCCACACCCTTGCCCAGAATCGCCAGCAGCATCAGCGCGACAAGAATGGCGGGAAACGACAGCTGGATATCCACAATGCGCATCAGCAACGCATCGATGCGGCCACCGAAGTAGGCCGCGATCAAGCCCACGGTGGCGCCGATGCCGAAGGCCGCCAACACCGACACGGTCGCCACCAACAGGCTGGTTCGCATGCCGTAGAGGATGGCCGAGAACAGGTCGCGCGCCTGCCCATCGGTGCCCAACAAATAACGCATGGAACCGTCGCCGCTTTCGCTACCCGGCTTGAGCTTGGAGTCCATGATGTCCAGCGACGCCAGGTCATAGGGATTCTGCGGCGCGATCCAGGGCGCCAGCAACGCGGCGCCCACGATCACAACCAGCATCACCAGCCCCAGCGTGGCCAGCTTGCTGGCGAAGAAATCCGAAACGAAACGCCGCCAGGGCGTCTGTTCCTTGGATGCCGCGGCAGGCGCGGCCGTGGTGGCAGGGCTGTTCATCGGCGGCTATCCAAACGTACGCGGGGGTCCAGCACCGTGTAGATGATGTCCACCACCAGATTCAACATGACCAGGAAAAACACGATCAGGAGCAAATACGCGACCACCACCGGCCGATCCAGATTGATGATGGAATCGATCAGCAGCTTGCCCATGCCCGGCCACGAAAACACCGTTTCCGTCACGACCGCGAACGCCATCACCTGTCCGAATTCCAAGCCCGCGACCGTGACCACGGGGATCAGGATGTTCTTCAACAGATGCACGCCCAGCACGCGCTTTTCCGACAAGCCCTTGGCGCGCGCGAACTTGATGTAGTCCATGGGCAGCGCTTCGCGCGTGGCCGCTCGCGTCACGCGAATGATCATGGCGCACTTGGCGAACGCGATGGTGGCCGCGGGCAAGGCCAGGCTCAGCCAGCCGTTGAACGTCAGGACGCTCAGTTCCAGCGAGCCGATGTTGACCGTCTTGCCACGCCCGCCTGCGGGCACCCAGCCCAATATCACGGCGAACACCATGATAAGCATCAGGCCGACCCAGAAATTGGGCAGCGAAAAGCCCAGCACCGACCCCGTCATGATGGCGCGCGAGCCCGGCGCCTGAGGTTTGAGCCCGGCCAGAATGCCCAGCGGCACGCCGATCAGCACCGACAGCAGCATGGCCACACAGGCCAGTTCCACCGTGGCCGGCATGCGCTCCAGGATCAGATGCATGGCGGGTTCGCCGGTCAGGAAGCTGTTGCCGAAATCGCCGCGCACCGCCTGGCCCATGAAGATCAGGTACTGCCGCCACAACGGCAGGTCCAGGCCCAGCGATGCGCTGATCGCCGCGCGCTGCGCCTCGGTGGCCTCGGGGCTGGCCAGCATCGACACCGGGTCGCCCACCATGTAGATGCCTGCAAAGACCAACGCCGACATGACCAGCATGACGACGATGGTTTGCAGCAGTCTTCTTACGATTGTTGCCAGCACTGGAGACCGCCCGCGATGCGCGTTACTTCTTCAAGGTCGCGAACTGCGCCAGCGTGACCTGGTCAGGACGGCCTTGATAGCGGATATCGCCCTTCATGGCCCATACCGACAGCTCGAAGTGCACCGGCAGCATGGCGTAATCGTCCATGGCCATATTGCTGGCCTTCGCAAGCAGTTCGGCGCGTTTGGCGTTGTCCATCGTGGACGACGCTTCCTTCACCAGCTCGTCCATCTTGGGGTTGGAATAGCGGCTGCGGTTGGTCGTGCCCAGTCCGGCTTCCGGATTGCGCGTCACCAACAGCGATGTCAGCGCATTGGACATCTCGCCGCTGGTCACCGACCAGCCCGCCAGATAGGCCGAAAACGCGTAGCTGTCGCGGTTCTTGAAGAACACCGGAGGCGCCATCGCGTCCACGCTGGTCTTCACGCCGATGCGGGTCCACATCGATGCGATGGCCTGCGCCACCTTCGAATCGTTCACGTAACGGCCCGACGGCGAACCCAGCGTGATCGAGAAGCCGTTGGGATAGCCGGCCTCTTTGAGCAGGGCGCGGGCCTTCTCGACGTCAGCTTTGGGCGCCTTGGAATGCTCTTTGCTGGAGCCAAACATGGGATAGGGCAGCAGGTTGCCGGCAGGCAGCGCCACACCGCCCATCACGCGTTCCACCAGGGCATCGCGGTTGATGGCAAGCGACAGCGCTTCGCGTACCCGCTTGTCCTTCATCGGATTCTTGTCCGTGCCCTGGATGCCGGGCGAAGGCTCCGCGTGCTGGTCCAGCGCGACGTACACGACGCGCACCGATGGGGTTTCCTCGACAAAGAGCTTCTTGTCGCCCTTGAGCTTGGGCAGATCGTCGGTGGGGGGATCTTCGATCATGTCCACGTCGCCCGCCAACAGCGCGGCCACGCGCGCCGCGGCATTGCTGATCGGGCGATAGACCACGCGATCCCATTCCGGTTTTTTGCCCCAATAATTGTCATTGCGGGCCAGCACGAATTCCGCGCCGCGCTTCCACGATACGAATTTGTACGGGCCCGTTCCCACCAGGCCATCGCCGCTGTTCAGTTCGGTGGTGGTCTTGCCTTCGGCCGCGGGGCCGGAGGCGGCCTTCTTCGACATGATGGGCAACTGCGCCAGGTTCACAAGCAGGTTCGGCGCGACTTCCTTGGTGGTGATGCGCACGGTCATGGGATCGACCGCTTCGGTTTTGGCCACCGATCCCAAATACAGCGTGAAAGGCGACGGGCTGTTGGGCACCTTCGGCACGCGGTCATACGTAAACACCACGTCTTCGGCCGTAAACGGCGTGCCATCCGAGAACTTCACGCCGGGACGCAATTTGAACGTCCAGACCTTGCCATCCACGGTCCACGATTCCGCCAAACCGGGCTGCGGCTTCAATTGCGCATCGGTGGCGACCAGCGTGTCGAAAATGGTTTGGGAGATCTGCGTATTCGGCGTCAGCGCGTGGTACTGCGGATCCATCGATGAGGGCTCGGTCTTCAGGGCGATCACCAGATCGCGAGCCAATGCGGAACTGAAGGTGCCAAAGGCCAACATCACCGCGGCCGAGCCGCAGGCCAAGACACGCGAAAACCGAGATGCCATCGTGATCTCCCAGAGTTGTTTCGGGTTTTGAACCTCTGGGGCACATTAACCAGCAAACAAGGGGCCGCGCAACAGTTATATTCCCCTATTGTCCTTGCCTCGCCCCCGTTCAGATATGTCCGCTTATTCCCCCATTACCGCCATTGCCACCGCCCCCGGAAGAGGCGGCATCGGCGTCGTGCGCGTTTCTGGTGCGGACCTGTCCGAATTGGTGCGGCGCCTGTTCCAGCGCGAGCTCACCCCGCGTCACGCGCACTACCTGCCGTTCAAATCCGTCGATGGCGAACTGCTGGACGAAGGCATCGCGATCTACTTCCGCGCGCCGCATTCGTATACCGGCGAAGACGTTCTGGAACTGCAAGGCCACGGCGGCCCCGCCGTGCTGCGCCGCGTGCTGGACAGCTGCCTAGCCGCAGGCCGCGACCTTGGCCTGCGCCTGGCCGAACCCGGCGAATTCACGCGCCGCGCCTTTCTTAACGATCGCATGGATCTGGCCCAGGCCGAAGCCGTGGCGGACCTGATCGAAGCCTCGTCGGTGGCCGCGGCGCGCGGCGCGGTGGCCTCGCTGTCCGGCGAATTCTCGGCGCGCGTGAACGACCTGTCCGACCGCATCATCCACCTGCGGATGCTGGTTGAAGCGACGCTGGATTTTCCTGAAGAAGAAATCGACTTCCTTGAGAAATACCAGGCCCGTCCCACGCTGGATGCGCTGACGGCAGACCTGTCCAACCTGATCGCGCAAGCGCGCCAGGGCGTCATCCTTCGGGAAGGCTTGCACGTAGTGTTGGCCGGCCAGCCCAACGTCGGAAAGTCCAGCCTGCTCAATGCGCTGGCGGGCGACGACATCGCCATCGTCACCCCCATCGCGGGCACGACACGCGACAAAGTGGTGCAGGAAATCCATATCGACGGGGTGCCGCTGCATATTGTGGACACGGCCGGCCTGCGCGAAACCGAGGACACCGTCGAAAGCATCGGCATCGCCCGCACCTGGCAGGAAATCGAACGCGCCGACGTCATTTTGCATCTGCAGGATGCCACGCAGCCGGGCGACGAACTGGACGCGCAGATCACCGCGCGCCTGCCGCCACGTACCCCGGTGTTGAAAGTGTTCAACAAGGTAGACCTGTTATCCACAGCGTTCACGCCGGGCGCGGGTGAACTGGGTATCTCCGCCAAGCGCGGCGCCGGTCTGGATGCATTGCGCGCCGAGTTGCTGAACATCGCCGGCTGGAACCCGGGCGCTGAATCCCCCTGGCTGGCGCGCGAACGCCACCTGCATGCGCTGCAGGACGCGGCCGAACATCTGGCGCTTGCGGGTGAACACGCGGGGCAGGACGACCGGGTGCTTGACCTGTTCGCCGAAGAGCTGCGGCTGGCCCATGACAGCCTGTCGAGCATCACCGGAAAATTCACCAGCGACGACCTGCTGGGCGAAATTTTCTCCAGCTTCTGCATTGGAAAGTGAAGTGATAAGGCTCGCCGCGTCCGACGATATTCCGATCATCGAACGGATCGTGGCCGAGGCTTACTTTCCATATATTGCACGCATCGGCGCCACGCCGGGTCCCATGCGCGATGACTATGTGGCGCGCGTCGCGCAAGGCGTGGTGCACGTCTTGCAGGAAGACGACGCCATACAGGCCGTGCTGGTTCTGGTTCCCGAGCAGGACTGTCTGCTGCTGGACAACATCGCGGTATCTCCGGCCGCGCAAGGCAGGGGGCATGGACGCGTGTTGATGCACTACGCCGAAACCTTTGCGCGCCAGAAGGGCTATTCAGTCATCCGCTTGTACACGCAAGAAAAAATGACCGAGAACATCGCCATCTATTTGCGATACGGCTACGTGGAAACGCATCGCGCGCAAGAGTCTGGATTGCATCGCGTCTTCATGAAAAAACGGCTGGGCTAAACGCCTCATCCACCAATATGCGAGTCTTTACTCGCTTTTATTTGAAGCCACTTTCACGACCGCCCGCTGCGCACGACGGTTGTTCGCCAACGATTTCGCGTACACCGATTCCGGCCGTATTCGATGCGCGACCACGTAGCCGGTAATACAAGCCAGCATCAGCGGCAGCATCACTTCATAGCTCAGCGTCATCTCGAAAATCATCAGAATCGACATCAACGGCGCATGCGTCGTGGCAGCCAGCAGTGCGCCCATGCCCACGACGGCATAACTGGACACCGCCGACACGTCGCCCGCAGGCAGCACAGCCTGCAGTCCGTATGCATATAGCGCGCCCAGCGCCGCCCCCACAAACAAGGTCGGCGTGAAAACGCCGCCCACGGCCCCCGATCCCACGCTGGCGCCGGTTGCCAACATTTTCATCAGCAAAATGGCCGCCACGGCCTGCCACGCCCATTGCGTGTGCAGCATGCTGTTGACGACGCTGTAGCCGTTGCCCCAGACCTCCGGGTTAATCACCGACAGCGCGCCGACCAGCAACCCGCCAAGCGCCATGCGGATCCACAGCGGGCACGGCATGCGGGAAAAGGCGGCGCGCGACAGGTCCAGGAACCGTAGAAATTGCGGCGCGACCAGGCCGGCCACGATGCCCAGCACCAGATAGTTGGCCACCTCCCAGCCCGACACGAATTCAAAGTGCGGCAGATGGAACACCGCGTCGTAATGCAGGATCTGCCGCGTGACGATGTTGGCGACCACCGACGACACCACCAGCGGCACTAACGTATCGGACGAAATAACGCCGAATACGATTTCAGAGATGAACAATGCGCCGGCGATCGGCGCGTTATAGGCCGAGGTAATGCCTGCCGTCGCCCCGCAAGCCACCAGCAGACGCAAATGCCGGGGCGGCAGCAGCAGGAATCGCCCGGTCAGCGATGAAAACATGGCCGCCAGCTGCACCATGGGGCCCTCCCGGCCGATGGAAGCACCCGATCCGATCGAAAAAATGGACGACAGGCTGCGGGCAAGCGTCTGCCGCAGGCCAATGACGCCCCGGCCAACGGAAATGGCCTCCATATAGTCCGCCGCGCCCCGTTTAGGCAGCCATCGCGCGGCCATTTGCAAGATGGCGCCGGCGATCGCCCCGCCTGCGGCAGGCATCAGCAAGCGTTGCCAGGAATCCAGTCCACGGGCTAACGACACCATGCCGCGGGGAACATCTTCACCGGTAAGCAGCATTTGCAGCCATCCCAGCAGTTCCCGGAACACCACCGTGGCCAATGCGCCAAACAGCCCCGTCAATGCCGCCGCGAACAAGGTTGCGGGCAGATTATTGGTCAATAAACGGGCTCGAAGGGCGTTCGCCCAGCCCCATTTCCTGATTCTGATTTCTGTCGCCATAGCCGGATTCTACGGCGGAAGTTGCTCATTTTTTGTTCAGTCCCCTGTCAACAAAACGGCGGGCTACCCCCTCGAATCCCGGGTTTCGCGGACGCCTCTGAGGCCGTTTTGAGGCCGCTGCAAGGGCGAAAAACCGGGTAGGCAACGGGCAGTTTTTCGGGGTAAAAGTGCCCCTCTTCAACCCCGTTTCCAGAAATCGCCCTGTGGATAACTCCTAAGTAGCCAGGTTGTGCACATTGTGTGGAGGCAAGTTGAACAAGCGGGGGTTTTTGGGGGTGGCCGAAATGTTGTCCAACTTCAACTTTTTTCCCACACAGAGTTCTTGCACAGGCAAAAACGGCTGCAAGCTGATGAAAAGAATGAGGTTTTCAAGGTTAAGGTAGTTATCCACAGGCCTTATTAATCATTAGTCTTTATATAAAGAGAAATAAAGGAAAAGCCAAACATGCTTTCCCATTCCGCCCAGCCACTCCCCCCCGGACTCCGTCCATGCGCATCCTCCTGATAGAAGACGAAGCCGAACTTGCCCGTTGGCTTTCCAGAAGCCTGGCCAGACATGCGGGCTTTGTCGTTGAATGGGCTGACGACGGATTGGTCGCCGAAAGAAGGTTGGCAATCGAAGAATTCGATGCCGTCGTCCTCGACTTGGGACTTCCGGGCATGGACGGGCATGCTTTGCTGGCGAAAATTCGCGCGCGGGACGACCGTACGCCGGTGCTGGTCTTGACCGCGCGCGATTCGCTAGCCGAAAAAATCGGCACTTTGCACCAGGGAGCGGACGATTTCCTGCCGAAACCCTTTGTTGTGGAAGAGTTGGAAGCGCGTTTGATCGCACTGATCCGGCGTAGCCGTGGACGCGAACATCCGCGTTTGGCGCTGGGAAACCTGGTTTTCGACTCTGCAGCGCAAAAATTCACGGCCTCGGGACACGCTTTGCAGTTATCCCCACGTGAACATGCCGTTCTGCGGGTACTGATCCAGAAAAGCGGCGAACCCATCAACAAGCAGCAGATTCTTGACCGCATCGTCACGGACGACGCGGACATCAACCTGGAAGCCATCA
>Ga0307412_10000121_pt1 | contig 59488 bp, 61 predicted proteins | sample DK1Cmetagenome_3_FD_203823 | JGI IMG/M metagenome (GOLD analysis project Ga0307412, IMG submission 203823) | Maize rhizosphere microbial communities from greenhouse at UC Davis, California, United States - DK15-C-1 | ecosystem: Host-associated > Plants > Roots > Rhizosphere > Soil | place: USA...
GACAGGAACTCGTGCCGGTTGCCCGCCATCAGGCCCACGCGGTCGCCACGCCCCACGCCCGCCGATGCCAGGCGCGCGGCCCAGCTTGCGGCGTGGGCCGGCGCATCGCCAAAACGCAAAACGCCGCCCGGCGCCTGCACCCACACACGATGCCCCAGACGGGCGCCCTGCTCAACCAACAACGACGGCAATGTCAACGCATGCATGCGACGCTTTCCCCGGTGGTGCGGCCGTTGCCAAGGCGGCGCGGCTCTGGGAAATTAGTCTAAGAATCAACTATTTATGTGTCAAATTTATGGGTATTATTTATCTTATAAATCAGATTGATATCAAGGGCATGCGTGGACTTCGACTTGAATCTCATGCGGGTTTTCCTGACCGTGCTGCACGAACGCAGCGTCACGCGCGCGGCGCAACGCCTGAACCTGACGCAGCCTGCCGTCAGCTATGCGCTGGCCCGGCTGCGCGAGCGCTTCGACGATCCCCTGTTCGTTCGCACGGCCACGGGCATGCAGCCCACGCCGATCGCGTTCGCCCTGGCGGGCCCCATCGAACGCGGCATGAACAGCTTTGCCGAGGCGGTCAATCTGCGCCAGCGGTTCGACCCTGCCACCAGCACCCGCCGTTTCCGGCTGTCGATGTCCGACATCGGCGAAATGGTCTTCCTGCCGGTACTGATGGAACGCCTCCATGCCCTGGCCCCGCGCCTGCGGGTCGAAGTGGTCGAGATCGCGCTGGAACAGTTGCCGCAGGCGCTGAAGGACGGCGAGGTCGATCTGGCCATCGGCAACTTGGCGGGCCTGGGCCGCCACACCCGCCACGCCGACCTGTTCAGCGAGCGCTATGCCTGCATGGGCCGGCGCGGCCACCCGGTGTTGTCGGCCGGCCTGACGCGCGGCCAGTTCAAGCGCCTGGACCATATCCTGGTGGCCGCGCGCGGCAGTGCGCACCGCCTGCTGGACGACGTGCTGGGCGAAGCCGGCCTGCACCGTCAGCCCTATTTGACGCTGCCGCACTTCTCTGCCGCCGCCGAGATCGTGCGTCGCACCGACCTGACGGTCACGCTGCCCTATCGGGCCGCCCTCTGGTTCAACCGCGACAACGCCTTCGAGATCCGCCCCCTGCCCATCGCGCTGCCGCCCTTGTGCGTCACGGTGCACTGGCATCCGCGCTTCGAAAGCGATCCCGGCACGATGTGGCTGCGCAATCTGGTCGAAACGACCCTGGCCGACGCAAAACCGGGTTGATATGACCGATATATGCAACAGACTCAGCCATTGCGGGGGATAGATCCGAACGGATCGTGCAACTAGACTGGCTCCACTTTCACCCCCTTTTCGTCCGAGAGCCCGCCATGCCCCTTCTTGCTTCCCTGCGCCGCCTGCTGCAAACCGCCACGCTCGCCATGCTGATCGCCCCGGTTCACGCCGCGGGCACCGACCTTGCGCTGACCCATTTCAATCCGGGCAACGATGCCATTTTCCAGGTCTCGTCGGTACTGGTCAGTGGTCAGCGTGAAGCCATCCTGATCGACGCTCAGTTCGGCAAATCGCAAGCTGAAAAAGTCGTCGAGATGGTGCGCGCCAGCGGCAAGAAGCTGACCACCATCTACATCAGCCACGGCGACCCCGACTTTTATTTCGGCCTGGACACCGTGCTGGCGGCCTTCCCCGACGCCCGCGTCGTGGCCACCGAACCGACCGTGCGGCACATCAAGGAAACCGTGGACGGCAAGCTCGCGTTCTGGGGCCCGAAGCTGGGCGCCGACGCGCCTTCCAAGGCCGTCATCCCGCAGGTGCTGCCCGGCCGCACGCTGACGCTCGAAGGCAAGACGCTGGAAATCGCCGGACTCGACGGCCCGCAACCGGACCGCAGTTTCGTATGGATCCCGTCGCTCAAGGCCGTGGTGGGTGGCGTGGTGGTGTTCGGCAACCTGCACGTCTGGATGGCCGACACGCAAACGCCGCAATCGCACCAGGACTGGCTGGCCACGCTGGCCCGCATTGAAAAGCTGGCCCCCGTTACCGTCATACCCGGCCACTATGCGCCGGGCGCCCCGCTGAACCTGGAATCGGTCCGCTACACGCAAGGCTATATCCGCGCCTTCGACCAGCAAACCGCCAAGGCCGCCGACGGCGCCGCGCTGATCGCCGCGATGAAGGCGCAATATCCCCAGTCCGGCGCGGCCGCCTCGCTGGACATCAGCGCCAAGGTCGCCAAGGGCGAAATGAAATGGTGAGGCACGGCACCCGAGGCGATGGACGCCCGTCCATTTACGCCTAGCACGCGAGGGTTCCCGCTTTGCGCACGACGCCTGCCCTCGGCAGGCGTTTTTCAATTCGGCGGCGTCATGAACGCGGTCCGCCTGCCGCAGGACAAGACTATGCGGCCAGCATCAGGTCCAGGTTCTGCACTGCCGCGCCGGACGCGCCCTTGCCCAGGTTGTCGAACACCGCGGTCAGCAGCACCTGGCCATGCGCCTCGTTACCGTAGACGGCCAGGCGCAAGTCGTTGGTGCCATTGAGCGCCTGCGGATCCAGATGGGTGTGGCCCTGGGCTTCCTGGTTGTCCACGACCTGCACGTGCGACGTGCCGGCGTAGTGCCGTTGCAGGCAATCATGCAGCCGCGGGCGCGTGACGCCTGCCGGCAACAGGCGCAAATGCAGCGCAATCGTCAGCACGATGCCTTGGCGGAACGCCCCATACGCCGGCACGAACACGGGCCGTTGCGTCAGCCCGGCGTGCGCCTCGATCTCCGGCGTGTGCTTGTGCGCCAGGCCCAGCCCGTACAGCTGGAAGGCCGGACCTTTCGCGCCGTCCGGTCCTTCATAGGCCTCCACGCTGGCGCGGCCGCCGCCCGAATAGCCCGATACCGCGTGCACCACGGCCGGGTAGTCGGCCGGCACCAGGCCGGCGTAGATCAACGGGCGCAGCAAGGCAATGGCCCCGGTCGGATAGCACCCCGGGTTGGTGACGCGCTTGGCCTGGGCGATCTTGTCCGCTTGCGCGGCGTCCATTTCCGGAAAGCCATACACCCAGCCCGGCGTCGTGCGATGCGCCGAACTGGCGTCGATCACGCGCACCGAGGGGTTGACGACGGAGGCCGCCGCCTGGCGCGCCGCCTCGTCGGGCAGGCAAAGGATGGCTACGTCGCTGGCGTTGATCGCTTCGGCGCGGCGCTGCGGGTCCTTGCGCTCGGCCTCAGGCAGCGTCAGCAGGCGCAGATCGGTCCGGCCGTGCAACCGTTCATGAATCTGCAGGCCCGTCGTGCCTTGGTCGCCGTCGATGAAAACAAGAGGATGGGTCATGGCGTGCTCCGTCCCGTTCGGGAGGTGAGGATGGGGGGTGACAAGTCCGTATCATCGGGCGGAGGCCAACATAAGAAAAGTCGAATATCATGACCATCAACTTCATGTTTACTGAACGATAAGCCGATGCGCGAAATCAGCCTGGACCGCTTGCGCACCCTGGTGGCCATTGCCGACCTGGGCTCTTTCGCGGACGCCGCCCGCGCGCTGCATCTGGCGCCCCCCACCGTCAGCCTGCACGTGGCCGACCTGGAGGCCCGCATCGGCGCTCCGCTGCTGACCCGCAAGCGGGGCCAGGTGCGGCCCACCTCCATCGGCGACACGCTGCTGGAACGCGCGCGCCGCCTGCTGGCCGAGGCCGACCAGGCCCTGGACGACGTGCAGCGGCAGGTGCAGGGCCTGTCCGGCCGCGTGCGGCTGGGCGCGTCCACCGGCGCCATCGCCCATCTGCTGCCACAGGCGCTGGAGTCGCTGGGCCGCCATCACCCCGGCATCGACGTGCAAGTCGCGGTGCTGACCTCTCAGGAAACGTTGCAGCGGCTGCATGACGGCACGCTGGACGTCGGGCTGGTGGCGCTGCCGCAACCGCCTCTGGACGGCCTGGTGCTCAAGCCCTGGCGCCGCGACCCGGTCATGGCTTTCCTGCCCGCCAGTTGGCCTGCGCCGGCGCGCGTCACGCCGGCCTGGCTGGCGGACCGCCCGCTGATCCTGAACGACGCCACGACACGGCTGTCGCGCCAGACCGGCGAATGGTTCGCCGGCGCCGGCCTGAACCCGCGTGCCCGCATCCAGTTGAACTACAACGACGCGATCAAGAGTCTGGTGGCCGCCGGCTACGGGGCCACGCTGCTGCCGCACGAGGCTACCGCGCCGCAACCCGATCCGCGCATCGTGATGCGCCCGCTGCGGCCCGCGCTATGGCGCCCGCTGGGCATCGCGCACCGTGCGGAAAAGGTGGAACAGGCGACCCGCCACGTGCTGGACGTGCTGTGGGAACTGCGGGCGGCAAGCGGCGGCGGATAACGCCGTCACGAGGCGCGGCGGAAATACGCCATGCGTTCGCTTTCGTCGCGCAGCCGGCACGCGCCAGCGTGCGTCGATACGGGAATTCAAGAAACCACCACGAAGAAAGCGCCTGGGCTTGCGCCAGATCATTTATATCGTATAACGACATATATTAGAATCGGAGGGTGAAAACCTCTCCGTCCCCCACTCCGCTGTCGCCCGCTGATTACGAACTGCTGGCCGACTTCCGCTACGCGTTGCGCACATTCGCGGCCTTCAGTGAAGGGGCCGCCGCGGAATTGGCATTGACCCCGCAGCAGCACCAGACCTTGCTGGCCATCAAGGGCACCCGCAAAAGCCCGTCTGGCCGGCGCGGCCTGTACGTGGGCGAAATTGCGGACCGCCTGTTGATCCGCCCGCACACGGCGGCTGAACTGGTCGGCCGCCTGGCCCGCCAGGATCTCGTCAGCCGCGAGACCGATCCTGAAGACGGCCGGCGCGTTGAAGTCGTGCTGACCCCCAAAGCCGAACGCGTGCTGGAAAGCCTGTCGGCATCGCATCTGGAAGAACTGCGCGCCATGCGGCCCTTGCTGGCGCGCTTGCTGACTCGCATCGGCGACGACCCCGCCTGAATCCCCCCGCCCACGACTCGCGGCGCGCCACCGCCGCGTGATAAATTGTCGTCCCCCGACATATTTAAGGCACGCAAGGAGATCGTTTTGGGTGTGGCAATCAAGCGCTGGCTGAGCGCGTTCGCGCCGGCGCCTGTCGGCGTCAACCGGCGCGAGAAGCTGTATGGCGCCGTGGGCGCGCTTGTCGGGCTGTTCTGCACGGAATGGGTGGGCCGCCACGCGCTGGGCAGTGCCAACCCGTGGTTCATTGCCCCGATGGGCGCATCCGCCGTGCTGCTGTTCGCCGCGCCCGCCAGCCCGCTGGCCCAACCCTGGTCCATCCTGGCGGGCAATCTGGTGTCCGCCCTGATCGGCGTGTTCTGCGCGCAGATGATTCCGGTGCCGGGCGTGGCTGCCGCCGTCGCGGTGGCGCTGGCCATCGGCGCCATGTTCAGCCTGCGGTGCCTGCATCCGCCCAGCGGCGCCGTCGCGTTGACCGCGGTGTTGGGCGGCCCCTCCGTCGCCAGCCTGGGCTACGGCTTCGCGCTGTGGCCGGTGGGATTGAATTCCCTGATCCTGTTGTGCATCGCCGTGGCGTTCAATGGCGCGCTCAAGCGCAACTATCCCCGCCGCCACGCCGACCCGGCCCCCGGCCACCACACCCGCGACGCCGTCCCCAGCACCCGGCTGGGCTTCAGCCGCGCCGATCTGGACGACGCCCTGTCCGAACGCGGCGAACTGCTGGACATCAGCAAGGAAGACCTGGAAGACATCGTGCTGGCCGCCGAGCTGCGCGCCAGCCTGCGCCGCTTCGGCGACGTCTCTTGCGCCGACATCATGTCGCGCGATGTCGTTACCGTGCAGGAGCAAGATCCGCTGGACTATGCGATCCGCCTGTTCGACAAACACCGGCTGCAGGCGCTGCCGGTGCTGGATTCCGCCGGCCGCTATGCCGGCATGCTCGCCCAGGGCGACGTGCTGGCGCGCAAGAGCCGGCTGGTGACCGCCAGCGTCGACGGCGTTCCCGCCTCCGACCTGCTGGTGGCGGACTGCATGCGCAGCGAAGTGCCTTTCGCCACCCCCGGATTGCCCGTGATCGAACTGGCGCGCCCCATGTCCGACAGCCTGCACTGCGTGCCGGTGCTGGACGCGTCGCGCACCTTGCAAGGGCTGATCACCCAGTCCGATCTGGTGGCGGCGCTGTACCAGATGGCCGTGTCCGCCAGCTCGCAGGCGGCTGCGGGCACAGACCCGGGCAAGCGCGTCGCCTGATCCCTCCGTAGCCCTACGGATTCCTGTCCGCGCTGGCCGCAGGGCATAATTTCACGCGTGAACCTCTTATCGCGCACGCGCGCCCTCTTCTGCTGGCTGTTCCTGTTCTGCCTGGGCGCCATCTGGATCGCCCGCCTGGAATACGTCGACCAGTACGACCGCTTCTTCCAAAGCTCCAGCATCGCCCAACGCATGCTGAGCCAAAAAACGGTGCAGCACGAAGCCGTGCTCGCCACGTTGGCGGCCCTGTCGCATCCGCCTTTGCCCGAGCGCCTGTACCCCAGCCTGCAGCCCGCCTTGCCGCAATTGCTGGGCCTGGGCTATCTGGCCGACGGCGCCTGGTCTGGCAGCACGGCCGCGCCACCCGACTGGGCCGCGGCGCGGGAACGCGCACGCCAATCCGGGCGGCCCGTCACCTTGCCGGTGGGCACCGCGCAGTATTGGTTGATCGCGCCGTCCAGTTGGAGTCTGCTGCTGGATGCCCGCCAACTGGTGCCCGCCACCGATTTCCCGCCTGGCCTGTCCAACCTGAGCCTGACGGTGGACCGCATTCCCTTGCCGTTGCTGGACAAGCAGCCGGCTGACGCGTTCGGATTGACGATGCGTTTGCAGAAACCGCTGGGTGCGGCCAGCCAGCCGTTCCAGATGCGCAGCACCCGCACACTGACGCCCGGCTATTGGCCGTGGCTGGCCTGGCTGGCGTGGGCCGTGGCCAGCGGGTTGCTCGTGGCCGGCGCGGCGGCGTGGCAACGCTCGCGCGCCGACGTTCGCCGGCAGCAGGAACAGGCGCGGCTGGCGGCCATGGCCCGCTTGAGCACGCTGGGCGAAATGGCCGCGGGCATTGCCCATGAACTGAACCAACCCCTGACGGCCATCCTGGCGCATACGCGCGCGGCAGGACGCCTGCTGGACGACGACGACGAACGACCCGCCGTGCGCCATGCCCTGCTGGCCAGTTCAGAACAGGCCAAACGCGCCGCCGACATCATCAGCCGCATGCGCGCCCTGGTGCAGCCCAGTTCGCCCGCGCGGCGTGAAGCGCTGGATCCGGACGCGCTGGTGGCGTCCTTGCGCTTCCTGCGCGAACCGGACCTGGCCCGGCAAGGCATCCGCCTCGGGTGGCACAACGCCAGCCCCGGCGCGCGGCCGCTGGGCGACCGCGTCGCGCTGGAGCAAATCCTGCACAATCTGGTCCAGAACGCCGCCGATGCGCTGGCGGATACCGACGGTCCACGCCACATTCAGATCGAAGGCCGTGCCGAAGGCGACGAATACCTGTTCATCGTCAGCGACACCGGGGCGGGCATCGCCGCCGACGCGCTGCCGCGGCTGTTCGCGCCGTTCTACACCACGCGGCCGCAGGGCATGGGCTTGGGCCTGGCACTGTGCGACACGCTGGCCGGCTCCATGGACGGCCGCATCGCCGCCCGCAACCTCCACCCTTGCGGCGCCTGCTTCACCGTCAGCCTGCCGCGTTCAGGAGCCTCCCCATGACCGCCACAGACGCGCGCACCCTGGCGCTTTCGCCGCAGGTCTATCTGGTCGACGACGACGACGCCGTGCGGGACGGGCTGGCGCTGCTGTTGCGCAGCGTCGGCCTGCGCAGCGCCGGTTTCGGCGATCCGTTGGCCTTTTTGGCGCAGTTGGTTCCCAGCGCCATCGGCTGCGTCGTGCTGGATATCCGCATGCCCGGCATCAGCGGGCTGGACGTGCTGAGCCGGCTAGCCGAACAATCCGACTTGCCCGTGGTCATGCTGACGGGACACGCCAACGTCGACCTGTGCCGTCGCGCCTTTAAGGGCGGCGCCATGGAATTCCTGCAAAAGCCCGTGGATGACGACGTGTTCCTCGATGCAGTGCAGGCGGCCGTGCGCACCCACATCGCCAGCCGCGAGCGCCTGGCCGTGACGCAAGCCGCCGCCGAACGGCTGGCACGGCTGTCGGGGCGCGAACACGAGGTGCTGGAACGTGTCGTGCAAGGCATAAGCAACAAAGAGATCGCGCGCGAGTTCGACTTGTCGCCGCGCACGGTGGAAACCTACCGCGCCAACGTCTTCGCCAAGCTGGAAGCCGATTCGCTGGCGCAACTGATCCGCCAGTACGCCACGTTGCTGGACCCCGGTCCTCCGTAGCGCTACGGAGACGCCCGCGTATTCGGGCGTATACCGCCCGCCGCGGGTTTTGGCCACACTGACTGCTCCTACCGAATGTTCCCGAAAAGGACGCAGACCATGACCCGTTTCTCGCTTGCCACCTTGATGTCCACCCTGGCTTTCGCCGGCGCCGCCAATGCCGCCGTGCTGAACGAAAGCAACCTGTCGATGGCCGATGCGCAAAAGCTCGCTACCGCCACCGTGGCCGCGTGCCAGGCCAAGGGCTACAACGTCAGCGCCTCGGTCGTGGACCGCGCCGGCCTGCTCAAGGCCTTTGCACGCGCCGATAACGCCGGCCCGCACACCATCGAAGCCAGCCGCGCCAAGGCCTTCACCGCCGTCTCGGCCAAGACCCCGACGCTGACCATGATGGAAAACGCGCAGAAGAATCCGGGCGCGGCCAATCTGACCGACATCCCCGGCTTCCTGCTGCTGGGCGGCGGCGTGCCGGTCAAGGCCGGTGCCAACGTCATCGGCGCGATCGGCGTGGCGGGCGCCCCGGGCGGCAATCTGGACGCGCAATGCGCCGACGCCGTGCTGGAAGAAAACGCAGCGATGTTCAAGTAACGCGTGACGCGGCGGGCTTGCGGCCCGGCGCTCAAGCCGTGACCGGGCATTGCGCTACCCGTCAGCCGATGCCCGCTTCATGCGACACTGCGGTCATTGCCTGACCGCCAATGCTCGCCCATGCCGCTGCCGCCCTCCCCACCGTTGCTGGACACGATTCTCCACACCGTTGCGCGCCGCTACCGCGTGCCGTCCACGCCCGAGGCGGCAACGCAAGCACCGAATGCCGGTCCGGCTACCCTGCTTGCCATGACGGTCGAGCACGTACGCCAGGCGCTGGCCCGGGGCATGGCCCCGGACGCGGCGACCCGGCAGGACTTCCTTCGCGCGCTGGCCCAGCTGATCCACGAGGCCATGCGTGCGAAAGAAGGAGACCCGGCCTTCCAGGCCATCGTGCTGCGGCATCGCGCGCCGCAGGTGCGTGAATTCGCGTCACTGTCCGCCGTCGCCGACCAGGACCGCCGCCAGATCCATGCCGCCGCCAACGCGATCGCCCATCCCGCCAAGCTGCAACGCATGGCGCCGGGCCCGGACCGAGATGCCCTGGCGCCGCTGCAAGCGGCAGTCTCCACGGCGTCCTGGACGGCGTTGCGTGACGCTGCGCGCCGACTGCGCGCCGTGCCGGACAAGGTGGTTGACCCCTCCGTCCAGCGAGCGCTGGCCCGCCTGCTGGACGATCAGGCGCTGGAGCGCCTGCAGCGCCTGGACGCCTTGGCACCGGATGCGCAGGTGCGGCAGTACCAATCTCTCTGGGACCGCCACGGCCCGCGCTCGGGAAGCCCCGGCGCCGCCGCGCAAGGTTCAGCGGCCCAGCGCCGTGGCGCCGCCGTCGAAGCCTTGGCCACCCAAGCGCTGGACGCCTTGGCCCAGCGCTTGAACCGCGCCGAAGGCGACCCTGCGCGTTACCGCGTCGTGACGGCGATGCTGGTGTCGTCGTCCATCCCCGCCAGCTCGGAACGCGCCAAGAGCGAATGGGACGCCGTCCTGCTGCGCCAGACCTGCACGGCCGCCGCCACGCCAGTCTGGGACGTCTGTCTGCTGATTGAAGCCAAGGCATCGGTGGACGCCGCCACCGCCGACCTGCCCCGGCTTCAGCGCGGCTTGCGGCTGCTTGCGCACGCCGAATCACACATCGTCTATCCCTTCCAGACCCGGCAAGGAATCGTGAACCTGCGCGGCGCATCGCTTCGCGCCCTGCCGACCGATTCGCCCGCGCTGAATGGCACGGTGCTCTATTGCTGCGATGCGCCGGCCGACGCCGCGCCGCGTCTGCTTAGCGCCGCCAGCCGGATGCAATTGCTTTCGGCGCCGGCCAGCGTGGACTATGCGTGCAGGCTGGAGGCCGGGCAGCAGCCAGATCCCTCGGCGCTGGAACCCGTCTGGCGGCAATTGCTGGAATCCCCTCAGTGGGCGCCGGTGCTGCATCAGTATCCGATGCTGCGCCAGGTTCGCGATTTGATGGTCCACGTCGACGACCTGCTGGCCGCGGTGTAGCCGTTCGGCAGCCGCCGACACGCATCAGCCGGCCGAGCGTCCGATCCCGTCCAAGGCCTGGATCTCCGTTTCCGGCAACACCAGAGTCGCCGCAGCCAGGTTCTCGCGCAGGTGGGCCACCGACGACGTGCCGGGGATGACCAGGATATTCGGCGCGCGCTGCAACAACCACGCGATCGCCACCTGCATGGGCGTCGCGCCCACCCGCTGCGCCACCTCGGTCAGCGTGGCGGATTGCAATGGGCTGAAGCCGCCCAACGGAAAGTACGGCACGTAGGCGATGCCGTCCCGGGCCAGCGCGTCGATCAGCGCGTCGTCGTGGCGATGCGCCAGGTTGTACTGATTCTGCACGCAGACGATGTCGCACAGCCCGCGGCCTTCCTGGACCTGCGCGGGCGTGACGTTGCTTAAGCCGATATGCCGTACCAGGCCGCGTTGCTGCAGCTTGATCAGCGCCGACAATGGCTCGGCGATCGACCCTTCCTCGGGCCCGTGCACGCCGAACATGATGCGCATATTCACCACCTCCAGGACGTCCAGCCCCAGATTGCGCAGATTGTCCTCGACCGCGCTTTCCAGATCGGCCGCGCCATCCGCGCGTATCCAGGAGGCATCCTCGCCGCGCCGGGCCCCGATCTTGGTCACCAGCACCAGGTCATCCGGATAAGGCGCCAGCGCCTCGCGAATGATCTGGTTGGTGACGTGCGGCCCATAGAAGTCGCTGGTGTCGATGTGATTGACGCCGTTGGCCACGGCTTCGCGCAGCACGGCCAGCGCCGCGTCTCGGTCGCGCGGCGGGCCAAACACGCCCGGGCCGGCCAGTTGCATTGCGCCGTAGCCCATGCGTCTGACCGATTTGGTCCCCAGCGTGTAGGTGTCTTGGCGATGACCTTCGTTGTGTAGCGGTGGCATGTCGGATCTCCTGGCGAAAAGGAGAGATTAGCCCTTTCCGCGACCGTGGATAATCAGGCAAAAAACCCGGCGCGCGCGCGCGCTGGCCACCGGGCCGCCCGCGCATGCCCTACGCCGCCGCGATCAGGCGGATGCCGCCGCTGCCCTCGCGCTCAAGCTGCGCCACCAGCCCCAGTTCCCAATCCAGGTAGTCACGGAACCCTTGGTCGCGGGCCGACAGGTCGTCGAACAGATAGGGGCTGATGCTCTGATCGTCGTCGCCGGTCAACACGCCTTCGGCCCCCGCCGCCAGCGTCAGGCCCTGCGCCTTCCAGGCACGCGTGCCGCCCAGCAGATACCGGACCGGATGCTTGCCGCGCCAGGCCAGCTCGGCCGCCACCGCGCCCGCCAGCACGCCGTCGGACGACGTCAGCACGATGACACGCGAATCGTCGGGCGACAGGAATTCCGCCAGGCGGTCCGGCGCGGCGAACCGCGCGCCAGGCACGTGGCCGCGCTCATAGGCCACGCGCGATTCCACGTCGAACACGATGGCCTCGTCCGCCTGCAGCGCGTCGTTCAGCGCGGCCGGGCGCACGCCCACGGCGTCCGGGCGATGGCGCAGCACGCGACGCGGTTCGGGGCCGCTTTGCACGGGAGCCAGCGCGGGCGGCTGGTACAGGTAGACCTCGACGGCGCCCAATTGCGCCAGCCAGGCGCCGGTCGTCAGCGCGCGCACGCCGTCCCAGTCGGCCAGCACAACGCGGGCGCGGCGGGTCGCCAGGTATTCGTCCGTCGCCTGCACCAGTTGGCCGCCTGGCGCCCAGCGCCACCCTTCCAGATGCCCGCCTTCGTATTCCTCGCGGGTGCGCACGTCAAACTTGTAGAGCGTGCGCGTCGCCTGTTCGGCTTCGAACGCGCGAAGCGCGGTGTCATCGATGTAGCCGATGCCGGCGCGCTGCGCCACGTCTCTGGCTTGCTCGCGCGCGGCCGCAAGCGCCGCTTCGCCGGGCTCGGGCAATGCGGCGTGGCGGCCATAGGCCAGTTCGCGGCCCGACAGCAGCCATTCCATCGTCCCGTTGCGCAAGGAGGCGACGCGGTTGGGGATGCCGGCGTCGATCAGCGTCTGCGCGCCGACGATGCTGCGGGTGCGGCCGGCGCAATTGACCACGACAAAGGTCTTGGGATCAGGCGCCAGCTCGCGAATGCGGTAGACCAGTTCCGCCCCCGGCAGGCTGTGCGAAAACGGCAGCGTGAAGTGGTGGAATTCTTCAGGCGTGCGGCTGTCGACAACGACGATATCGTCGCCGCGCGCCACGCGCTCGTGCAGTTCTTCCACGTCGATCCATGGCGTGTGCTTCTCATGTTCGATGACCTCGCCGAACGCCTTGCTAGGCACGTTGGTGCCCGAAAACAGTTCCAGGCCCGCGCGTTCCCAACCGTCCGTTCCGCCGGCCAGCACCGACACGTCGGTCCAACCCAGGCGGGTCAACTTGAAAGCGGCCTGATGGGCCTGGGTCTCGTCGTCGTCCACCAGCACGATGCGGGTGTCGCGGCGCGGCACCAGCCGGTCGGCCAACAGTTCCAGCCGCCACAGCGGCGCAGGCACCGCATGCAGCAGATGCCGGCGGGCGTAGCGACCGGCTTCCCGCACGTCCAGCACGGCGATCTCGGCCTCGCCGCGCAGTTCGTCCTGCAGCGCCTGCGGCGACAGGCGCGCGTGGTAGATGGCTGCGGGCGGCGAAAACGTCCGGTACGTGCCGCCCGCGGTGTTCTCGAACACCACGCGGCCGTGCAGCCGGTCCAGCGCCAGGCCGTAGAAATGCAGATGCGCGCCCGGTTCGTCGCCCACAAGTTCGATGGTGTGCACGTCGCCCGGGCCCAGCACGATCGAACTGCCGGGGCCGACGTCCACGCGCCGCACATGGGTCAAGGTGTCGCGCAGCGGATCCTGGGTGGACGCGCGCGCATAGACTTCGTTGCGCTCGTTGCCGTTCACCCCCGCGATAATGGCCCACGTCGTATGGTCATGCGGCGGCTGTGCCTTGCCCGGTTCGCCCAGCGACAGGTACAGCGCGTAGCCGCCGTCGATCTCCTCGGCCAGGCGGTAGATGGAAGTCGGGCGTCCCGGCACCACGGCAAAGGCGTCGGCGGAAAACAGGTCGCGGCGTTGCCCCAGCGCTTCCAGCAGCGTTGCCACCCGGGCCAGTTGCGCGGGTGTGGCTTGCGCCGCATCAGGCGCCAATTGCCGGACCTGGGCGATGAAGGCGCGCACGGCCTGTGCGCGTTCGGTGTGCTTGCTGAGGGCCGGCGCGGCCGTTTGGGCAGAGGTGCTCATGGGATGACCTGGACTTCCTGAAATGAAGAGAAGCCCAGGCTACGTGCGCGGCCCCGGACGCGGCAACGTAGAAATGCGTCTATGGATATGCGGCGGGCGGTTCGGCCGCTGCCTGCGCGAGCGCGCCGATGCCCCTCAGGCCTCACCCTTCAATTCCCGGTCCACCACGTCGCGCGTCAGCGTCGGCACGAACATCTCGATGAAGTGGAAGGCGTAGCCGCGCAGCCAGGCGCCGCGGCGAATGGCCAGCCGCGTCAGGTTGATCTCGAACAGGTGACGCGCGTCGATGGCGGTCAAGCGCGTGTCGCGCTCCGCGTCCCAGGCCACCGCCGCCACGATGCCCACGCCCAGCTCCAGTTCCACATAGGTCTTGATCACATCCGCGTCCATCGCGGTCATGACGATGTCGGGCGTGATGCCGGCGCGGGCGAAGGCCTCGTCGATATGCGCCCGACCGGTATAGCCGTGCCCATACGTGATCAGCGGATAGCGCGACAGCTGCGACAGGCTGATGCCGTCATGTTCGCGTTCCAGCGGGTGGCCGCGAGGCACGATGATGCTGTGGCTCCAGCGGTAGCAAGGCAGGTTCACCAGCCCGGGATAGTCCGCCACCGCCTCGGTTGCCACGCCGATGTCCGCCTCGCCTTCCAGCAGCATTTCAGACACCTGCTTGGGCGACCCCTGGTGCAGGTGCAGCACCACATCGGGGTAGCGCTGCCGGAATTCCTTGACGACGGGGGGCAAGGCGTAGCGCGCCTGCGAATGCGTGGCAGCAATGGAGAGCACACCCTTGCGACTGTCCGCGTACTCGGCGCCCGCGTGGCGGATGTTGTCGGCGCATTGCAGGATCTGTTCGACCAGCGGCAGGATAAGCTCGCCGGGCGGCGTCAAGCCGATCAGCCGCTTGCCCGAGCGCACGAAGATGTCCACCCCCACCTCTTCCTCCAACTCGCGGATTTGACGGCTGACACCGGGCTGGGACGTATGCAGGCTTTCGGAGACGTCGGTCAGGTTGAAGTCCTGGCGCACGGCTTCGCGCACCGACCGGAGTTGCTGGAAGTTCATCGCGCGCCTTCAGCCCAGAAAGGCCAGTTGATTGCCAGACGGGTCCTTCACGTACATGACGCGCGGCTGCGCGTCGGGCAGCGAACAGACGGGGTGATGCCCCGCCTGGCGCAAACGCGCCAGCAGGTCATCGTAGGCCGGCGTCTTGAGGGCCAGGTAATCGGGTTTGACGGCCCGGCTCACTTCCGCCACCGGCGACAACGACAGCGTTGCCCCACCCAGGGAAAAAAGCAGGCGCTGACCGTCGGCGCCCGCCAACTCTTCCAGGCCGATCACGCGGTGATAAAAATCTCGGACCGCTTCCGTCCGGCGCGACAAGAACGGAAGTTGTACCGATTCGATCGAAAGAAATGGAGTCATGCCCTGCTGCCAGCCATGGAACAAGGCAAATTCTAGTACCCGCGGGTACAACCGGACAAAGAGGTTGTAATTGCTTCTACATAGCCAGAAACCCTAAAGCGCGGGGCTTATTTGCATATGCGTCAGGCGCTGCGCCGCAAGGCGTCGCGGGTGACGGCGAACGCATGATCCAGGTCGCCGATCAGGTCCAGCGGACTTTCCAAGCCGATGTGCAGGCGCACGACGGATGGCTTGCCGGCGCCCTGCTGCCAGAAGCTATGTTCGGCCAGGCGTTCCGGCGCTGCCTCCAGCGCCAGGCTTTCATAGCCGCCCCACGACGCGCCGATCGAGAAGTAGCGCAGCGCGTCGATGAAGCGCGACGCGGCCGCCGGATCCGGGTTGCCGAAGGCAAACGAGACCAGCCCGCTTGCGCCGCTGAAGTCGCGTTGCCACCGCGCATGGCCGGGGTCCTGCGGCAGCGCCGGGTAGTACACCCGCGCCACGTCCGCATGCCGCGCCAGGTATTCAGCCACGGCCAGCGCGTTTTGGTGATGGCGCGCCAATCGCACGTCCAACGTGCGCAGGCCCCGCAACGTCAGGTAGGCATCGTCCGCGCCCACCGACAAGCCCAGCGCGTCGTAGGCCACGCCGATCTTCTGTGCCAGCTCGGCGCTGTCCACGGTGACGACCCCCATCATCACGTCCGAATGGCCCGCCAGGTACTTGGTGGCGGCCTGGATAGACAGGTTCGCGCCCAGCGCCAGCGGCTGGTAATACAGGCCGCCGCTCCAGGTATTGTCGGCCGCGACCAGCACGCCGTGGCGTCGCGCCGTGGCGGCCAGGGCGGGCAGGTCCAACACCTCGAACAACAGAGAACTGGGGGACTCCAGGTACAGCAGCCGCGTATTGGGCCGGATGCGCGATTCCAGCGTGTCCTGCGCGGGCGAAAAATACTCTACCTCGATGCCGTAGCGTTGCAGCAGCGATTTATCCACCTTGCGCACGGGCGAATAGACGCTGTCGGCCACCAGCGCGTGGTCGCCCGGCGCCAGCGTCGCCAGCAGCACCAGCGCAATCGCCGACAAGCCCGACGGCGCCAGCACCGCGCGGTAGCCGCCTTCCAGCGACGCCACCGCTTCCTCCAGCGCCTGGTGGGTATCCAGCCCATGCCGGCCATAGGTGGCCACGCGATCGCCTGCGGCGCGCTGCTTGTTCAACGCCGCATGGGTCGCGGTGTCGGCGAAACGCACGGTGCTGGTACGCACGACCGGCACGTTCACGGGCCCGGAACCGTTTTTCAACGCCGGCGACCCCGCATGCACCAGCCGGGTCTGCACCTGCGCGTGACGCAGGTCGCCGCTCATGCGCGCACCTCTTGGCCGGGCTTCATCTGCGTGGCGTTGTAATTCAGGATCTGGCCGGTGGCCAGGTCGATGCCGATGCGGCCTGACAGCGTTTCCAGCGGCTGACCATAAAGATGGAAGTGCAGCGTCGGCGTGTCCCCGGTGACGTGGATGCTATGGATATCGTCGGGCAGGAACGACACGGATTGTCCCGGCTGCACCACCACCTCGCGCACTTGCTCCAGCGTGGCGCGGCCTTCCTGCGAACCGTCGTCGCTGCGGCGATAGACGCGGTTCAGTTCCTGGCCCGACAGCGCCACGATGACCGCCCACGTCGTGTGGTTGTGCGGCAGCGTCGTCTTGCCGGGGTTGATGGAATTCAAATACAGCGCCGGCGCGCCCGGCGCATCGTCGGGGTTCAAGCGGTAGCGCGTCGATGCGCCCACGCCCTGCCCGGCCGTGGGCGGCGGGAAATCCGCCACGGGAAACAGTTCACGACGCTGAGCCAACTGCTCAAGGCGCGCGGTGACCGCGGCCAGCTGCTCGCGCGTCACGGAGCCGGCCGCGGGACCGGCACGCAACAAGGCTTGGATGTCGGACAGCGCCGCCTGAACGTGTTGGCGACGTTCGATGGCGATTGCGGATTCAGCGCTCATGGTCAGGCTCCAATGGAAATCACACCGCCAGACGTAGCGGATCAAAGGTCAGATAGCTTGCGATGGGGTCGGGCGCCGCATGCCGGACGGCCAGCGCACCGGACGACCGCTGCAGGAAGGCGCGCGTGCGTTCGCTTTGCGGCGAACCGAAGATGCGCGACGGCGGTCCGGACTCGACGATGCGGCCAGCCTCGGTGAAATACACGGTGTCGCTGACCTCTTCGGCAAAGCGCATTTCGTGCGTCACCAGCACGCAGGTCATGCCGTCCTGCACCAGGTCGCGGATCACGGTCAACACTTCGCCCACCATCTCCGGGTCCAGCGCCGACGTCACTTCGTCGAACAGGATCAGCTCGGGTTGCAGCGTCAGCGCGCGGGCGATGGCCACCCGCTGCTGCTGGCCGCCCGACAATTCGCCGGGGTAGGCGCCCGCCTTGTGGTCCATCCGCACCTTAGCCAGCAGCTCGCGCGCCCGGGCCTCGGCCTGCGCGCGCGGCTGCCCGCCCACCTTGATCGGTGAGATCACCAGGTTCTCGAGCACGCTCAGGTGCGGAAACAGGTTGTACTGCTGGAACACGAAGCCCACGCGCTTGCGCAGCGCGATGAAGTCCGATTCCGTCTTCAGCCCGTCCACGCGCACGTCGCCCACCTGGATCGCACCGCGTTGCGGACGCAGCAGCCCGGTGATGCAGCGCAGGATGGTCGATTTGCCCGAGCCGGACGGGCCGATGATGGACACCGCCTGCCCCTGCTTGACCTCCACGTCGATGCCCTTCAGCACCTCCGTATCGCCAAAAGCCAGGTGCACGTCGCGCAGGCTTACCAGCGGCGAAGAATCAATAATGTTCATGGCGTCGTTCCAGATACCGCGTCCAACGCGCGATGGGGTAGCAATAGGCGAAGAAAAGCGCCAATAGCGTGAAATAGACCAGGACGGTGAAGTCGCTGCGGGCCACGGTATTGCTGGCGACGGTGGCGGTGTCGACCAGATCGTGCACGCCCACCAGCGAGGCCAGCGATGTGCTCATGGTGATACTGGCCATCAGGTTCATCCACGACGGCAACATGCGCCGCACGCATTGGGGCAGCACGATCATCCGGAAGATCTGCGTCCGCCTGAACGCCAGGGACTGCGCGGCCTCCCATTGCGCGCTGGGAATCGACTGGATCGCCCCGCGGAAGATCTCGGCCACATTGGCGCTGGCGGGCAGTCCCAGACCGATCACCACCTTGATCCAGTCCGGAAACGGTAAGTACCACCCCGCCACATTGACTTCGAACGGAAAGACGTAGGTCGTGAAATACACCAGCACCAGAATGGGCGCGTTGCGGAACAACAGCACATAGGCGCGCGTCACGCGCCGCAGCAGCCGCGACGGCGACAAGGACAACGCGCCCACCACCAGCCCCACGACCGTGCCCAGCGCCATCGCCAGCACGCTGATCTGGATGTTCATGCCCAGGCCACGCAGCAATGCCGGTGACCAGTGCCACAGCGCCAGCACGGCAGCGGGCGTCGTCCCCGTCGCGGCCCAGCCGGCCGCCAGCGCCACAAGCGCCAGCAACAGGCCAAACCACGGATCGCGCAGCAGCGCGGGCAGGAACCGTCCGGACGCCGGGGCGCGGCCGGGTTGCAATGCCAGGTCATTGGCCATAGCCGGGCATCCTCAAGCGATCTTCCAGCCAGCGCCCCGCCAGACTGACCAGCCAGGTCAGCAGGCCGAAGTAAAGCAGAATCAATAGCAGCAGTTCCAGCACGTTGTCGCGATGCGACCAGATCATGATGGACTCGTAGGTGACGTCGCCCACCGCGATGGCCGACGCGATCGCAGTCATCTTCACCAGGTCGACCAGGTTGTTGACCAGTGCCGGCAAGGCGAAGCGCACCGCCAGCGGCAGTTGCACCTGCGCAAGTATCTGGCGCCTTGAAAAAGCCAGCGAACGCGCCGCTTCCATCGTCACCTGCGGCACCGCCTCGATCCCGGCGCGCAGCGCTTCGGCGTGGAACACGCCCTTGTGCAGTGCCACCACGATGACCACCCAGGCGAACGGGGTGATGGGATTGCCGCCGCCCAGCTTCTGCGTGATCAACATGTTCAACACCAGGAACGCGCAGTACAGCTGCACCAGCGTGGGCGTATTGCGGGTGAGCTCCACAAAGGCCTGCAACGGCCGCGCCAGCCACGGCCGGCCGCTGGTCAGCGCCGCCGCGATCAGCACGCCGAACAGCAGGCTGACCGGGATGGTCCAGGCGCACAGCTGCAACGTGACCAGCAGGCCATGCCCGAACGCCGAGAGTTCCCCAGCGTCTTGCACGAAGCTGTAGTTCAGGCCCAGGGGCTTGAAGAACGCGACCCAGGCGTGCAACACCGAATCGATCATGCGATGGCCTCCCGCGGCAGCGGCAGGGGCAGCGACAAGGCCGCCACCGCGCGACCGATACGCGCAAGCGCCGCGTCGATATTCGCGTCCGACGCCGCGAACGACAGCCGCAGATACGGCGACAACCCGTATGCCGCGCCGCGTACCACCGCCACCCCTTCAGACTCCAGCAGCCAGTCCACGACATCGCCGTCGTCTTCGATGCGCCGGCCGTCCGGACGCACCGCGCCGATCAACCCGCCCACGCCGATCCAGGCGAAAAACGACCCCTGCGGGGCATGCACCTGCACACCGGGCACCGCCGCCAGTCCGTCCACGACCCGTTGCGCGCGGCGCCCGTAGGCGGTGCGTGCGGTCTCCACGAAACCGTCCGCCACGCCCTGCAGGGCCGCCAACGCCGCCGCCTGCCCCACCGAACTGGGGCCCGATGACACTTGCGACTGCACGGCCTCCAGCGCGTGGATCAGGGCCGTCGGGCCCACGCCCCAGCCGATCCGCCACCCCGTCATGGCGTAGGCCTTGGACACGCCGTTCACCACCAGCGTGCGGCCGGCCAGGTCGGGCGCGGCGCGCAACCAGTGCGCGGGCGCCTCGCCGAACCAGATTTCTTCGTACATCTCGTCCCACAGCACCAGCACATGCGGCGCGCCGCGCAGCACGTCGGCCAGCGCCAGCAGTTCATCGGCCGTGTAGACCGCGCCGGTCGGATTGCCGGGCGAGTTCAGGATCAGCCACTTGGTGCGCGGCGTAATCGCGTCGCGCAACGCCTGGGGCGTCAACTTGAAGCCCTCTTCCGCTTGCGTGCCGACAATGACGGGCACGCCGCCGTTGATCCGCACCGCATCCGGGAACGTGGGCCAGTACGGCGCCGGCACGATGACTTCGTCGCCGTCGTCCAGGGTGGCGTTCAACGCCAGGTAGATTACCTGCTTGCCGCCATTGGAAACGATGACGCTGGACGCCTCGACGTCCAGGCCATGACGTTGCCGATAGCCGTCGGCCACGGCGCCGCGCAGCGCTGCCGTGCCCGCGGTGGGCGTGTATTTGGTCTGGCCGCGCTCCAGCGCCGCGCGGGCGGCATCCTTGATCGGGGCCGGCGTGTCGAAGTCGGGCTCGCCGGAGGTCAGCACGATGATCGAGCGGCCCTCGGCCGCCAGCCGCGCCGCCCGGGCGCCGGCAGCGGCGATGGGAGACAGCTCGGCGCTGCGTGCGCGCCGCGACAACACGCCGGGAAACAGGGTTGAGGTCATCTGGGTGGTCATGGCTTGGCCTGCGCCTCGGGCGGCGCGCTATCGAACTTGCCGGCTTGCGCCTGCGCGGTTGCTTGCTTCAGATAGTCCGCTGGCACCCCGAAGCGGTCGGCTTCTTTCACCAGCAAGCCTGTCTTCAGCCAATCCCGGATCACGCCGTCGACGAAGGCGCGCGTGTCGGCCTCATTGCGGCGCGTCCAGATGACCGTGGGCGACGGGATCAGCGAGTCGGACGTGGCCAGCTCGAAGTCGTTCCATTCCTTGCCGTTCGGACCGTGCAGCGTTTCATACAGTGCCGGCTGGATGTGCACCGACGCGTCGCAACTGCCGCCCTTCAACGCCAGCAACGATTCAGGGATGTTGCGCAGGCCCTTGACCACCGCGCCATAGGTGTCTTGCAAGGGCTTGGCGAAATTGCTGCCCTGCGACACGCAAGCCACCTTGCCCTTCAGGTCTTCCCAGCGTTTGATGCCGCTTTGCTTGGACACCATCGCCGCGCCGCCCACCAGGTTATAGGGCGTGGGCGCATAGCTCAGGATCTCGCTGCGCTCTTGCGTCCATTGGATATTGGCGATCAACAGGTCGACCTTGCCCGCCTGCAGGAACTGCACGCGCGTGGACGCGGTGACCGGCACGGTTTCCAGCGTTACGCCCAGGCGGCGGGCGATGTCTTCGCCCAGTTCGGTCTGAAAGCCGCCGACTTTGCCGGTTGCCGGATCCAGGATGCCGAATGGCGGGCTGGCCCCGTCCACGCCGATCACGATCTTGCCGCGCTGCTTGACCTTGTCCAGGGTCGCGTCCGCCTGTGCGGCGCCCGAGGCCAATCCGGCCAGGACGGCCAAGGCGGCCGCCGCTTTCATTCCCGTCTTCATTACTGTTTCCTTCCCGATTGCTACGCGCAGATAAGCGCCATGTCTTCTTTCCGTTCCCGGCCCGGCTCAGCTGCCTTGCTTGAATTTCGTGTGGAGCTCCTGCAGCAGGGGCTGCGCCGGCTCGATCCCCAGGCGCTTTTCGGTGGCGATCAGCCAGCCCGTGCGATGCCAGTCCTGCACCACCTTGTCGACGGCGGCGATGGTGTCGGCCTCGCCCTTGCGGGTCCACACAACGGAATTGGCTGGCAGCACCTCGGTCGCGATGGGCGCGTGATAAGCGGCCCATTCGGGATTGCTGCGCAGCAACGGATGGATCAGGGTGGAATCGTGCACGGCTGCCACGCATTGGCCGCCCCGCAACGCCAGCAACGAATCCGACGAACTTTTGTAGCCCTTGACGACCGCGCCGTAGTCGGCCGACAGCGGCCGGGCGAAGCTGCTGCCCTGCGATACGCACACGGGCTTGCCACGCAGGTCCTCCCACGTCGCGACGCCGCTCGTCTTCAAGGTCGCGGCGGCGCCACCCACGCGGAAGAACGGCGTGGGGGCATAGCCCAGAATGTCGGCACGCTCCGGGTTCAGCTCCATCGACGCGATCAGCAGATCCACCTTGCCGGAAATCAGGAACTGCGTTCGGGTGGCGGTCTGCACCTGCACCAGCTCGGCCTTCACGCCCAGGCCCCGGGCCAGCTCGCGCGCCAGCTCCGGGTTCCAGCCCACCAGCTGCTGCGTGGCCGGGTCCAGCGAACCGAACACGCCGCCGTTGGCCAGCACGCCAATCGTGACAGTGCCGCGCGCTTTGATCTTATCCAGCGTGGCGTCGGCGTGGGCGGCGCCGGCGGCGCATGCCAGCGCCAGCGCGATTGCGGTGCGGGAGTGGCCCGATGTCTTGCGGATTGCCATGTTGTCGTCTTGTCGTGTGCATTGAACGGAGGTCCATGCTGCGGGCCGCGGGCCGGCAAGACAAAGAAGACTTTCAGATATCAATATGCGGCGCGTCGTTTCCCCGGGGAAGACGCGCCCGCGCCTATAACGATATGACACGAAAACCGCACTACTTAAGCTTCACTTCGGCAGAAGCAATCACCCGCCGGTACGTCGCGATGTCGTCCCGCACGGTCTGGTCGACGGCTTCGGGCGTGGTCGCCGCGATAGTGAAGCCCTGGTTCTCCAGCAGCGCCGCGGTCTCGGGTTCGCGCAGCACCGCCACTACGTCCCGGTTGATCCGGTCCACAATGGCGCGCGGCGTCGAGGCAGGCACCGAAAAACCCTGCCAGCTTTCGACCCCGTAGCCGGCTATTCCCGCTTCCTGGATCGTCGGCACCTGCGGCAACGCCTTGGAGCGGTACGGCGTAGTGACGGCCAGCGCCACGAGCTTGCCGTTGCGGACGTTCTCGGTGCCTGCGGCCAGCGTGATCAGCATGGCGTCCACATGGCCGCCCAGCACGTCCAGCGTGGCCGGTCCGCCGCCCGGATACGGGATTTGATTGGTTTTGGCTCCGATGCGCTCGTTCAGCAGTTCCACCGCCAGATGCTGCAAACTGCCGGTGCCGCCGGGCAACGCCAGCGATATCTCGCCCGGCCGCCGCCTGACCAGCGCCACGAATTCCTGGAATGACGTCACGCCCAGCCCGGGCCGCACCACCAGCAGTTGCGGGTTCACGACCGCCTTGGTCACCCCTTGCAGGTCTTTCACCGGGTCATAGGGCAGCTTGCCCGGCTGCAAGGCGTTCAGCGACAGGGCGTCACCGCTCAGCAGCAAGGTGTAGCCGTCGCCCCGCGCATGCGCGACCGCCGCATTGCCGATGGCGCTGCTGGCGCCGGGCTGATTCTCGACTACCACGCTTTGATGCCACTTTTCGCTGAGTTTCTGCGCCACCGTGCGCGCCAGCTTGTCGGCGCTGCCGCCGGCCGACACCGGCACGATGATCTTGACCGGACGGTTCGGATACCGGTTGGCGTCTTCACCCGGCACCGGCGCGGAGCCAGCAAAATTGCTTAAGAGCCCTGCCCCCAGCATCACGCCCGCCAGCAAACCCACGCCCGCCCGCCATCCGGACGGGCGGAACCATCTGCGAATCACGCTCATGCCGGGGCTCCCGCGTCGGCCCGATAAATGAAATCGCCGGGCAGCGGCAGGATGTCCCGCCGCGTGTGTACCATCGTGCTCATATGCCGCCTCTGTCTGTTCGGTAAAAACAGAATAGGTGCGGCGCAGGTCCTCAACAAATACCGATAGGCAATGTGGAAATAGCCGGTGCCCGGGGGATGGCAGCCGCTACGCGCGGGATGGCGCGGCGGGTTGCGTCAGGAACGCCAGCATGCGATGCGCCAGTTCACGAGGCTGCTCTTCGGGCAGATAGTGGCCGCAATCGTCCAGCACACCGCCCTGCAAATCGCGCGCCAATGGCTTCAGTGCCTGGTGCAAGTCGGGCGCGCTGCCCTGCGCCCCGCCAAGCGCCAGCACCGGCACCGTCAGCGGGGTTGCGCGCAACGCCCGGTTCTGCGCCGCGTCTTCAACCACCGCGCGGTAGTACCCCAACATGCCCCGCAGGCCGCCCAGGGTTTGATAGACGCGTTCGTATTCATCGATGTCGGCCCGGCTGAAGACGCCCGGCTTGTTGGCCGTCTTGCGGGAGAAGAACCATTCGATCAGGACGCGTTCCCGCCCGGCCAGCAAGGCTTCAGGCAGATCGGGCACGCTATTGAACAGAAAGTGCCAGCTTCTCCAGTTGTCCGGCCCCAGTTCGATGGCAGGCGGAAGCGTCACCCCCGGGATGTTGGCGTCCAGGAGCACCACGCGTTCGACCTCGGCGGCATAGCGCGCCGCGTAGGGATACGCGATCCAGGCCCCGATGTCATGCCCCGCCAGCGCATAGCGTGTCAGGCCCATGGCATGGAACAAGGCGCGCAACCGTTCACCGGCCGTGCGCGTATCGTAGCCATCCAGCGGCTTGTCCGAATCGCCTTGCCCCGGCAGGTCCACGGCGAACACGCGGAAATGCGGCGCCAGCAACGGCATGACCCGGCGCCACGCGTACCAGCTCTGCGGAAAGCCCGCCAACAGAATCAGCGCGGGGCCCGTTCCCCCTTCCACCACGTGATAACCCAAGCCGCCCGCCGATACCCGCCGATGGCGGAACGCCACGCCGTCCAGCGAAAACGCGTCCGCGCTTGCCAGTGTTTCCATCATCGTTTCTCCTTGTCAGTGCAGCGCGCCGCCGCTCAGCTTGACGTCCTGCGTCACGGCCAGCGAGGTCGCCACCATGATCTTCACGCCGTGCAGCAGCACCTCCAGCGCCAGGCTGGGCGCGCCGGGATGGCGGGTGGCCATTTCGGGCAGGTACGGCACATGCACGAATCCGCCGCGCAGGGCCGGCCGTTCCGTCGCGATGAAATGGGCCAACCCATAAAAAATGGTGTTGCAGTTGTACGTTCCCGCCGTCAGCGACACCGACGCCGGCACGCCGCCTGCCCGCAAATCCCGCACGATGGCCTTGATGGGCAGCGACGAGAAGTACGCGGTGGGGCCGCCCTGCACGACAGGTTCATCGATAGGCTGATGGCCCTCGTTATCGGGGATGCGCGCATCCACCACGTTGATCGCCACGCGTTCGACGGTGATGTCGCTGCGGCCGCCCGCCTGTCCCAGGCAAATCACCAGATCCGGCCGCACGTCGTCGATCGCCTGCCGCAACACGCCCACCACCTTGCCGATCACGCAGGGCAACTGGCGCGCCACCACGCGCGCGCCGCCGATTTCCAGCCCGTCCAGATGGCGCGCGGCCTCCCATGACGGGTTGAGCGATTCGCCATCGAAGGGTTCGATGCCGGTAATCAGGACGGTGGGCATGGCGGTTTCCTTTTTTGGTTCCATGCCGGTCATGGTAGAAGCGCACCATCGAATTGTTGAAATCGATAATCACTATTCGTACTATTGATGACATGAATTTATCCGCCGTAGACCTGAACCTGCTGGTCGCCTTCGAAGCGCTGTACGACACTCGCAATGTCACGCTGGCCGGTCAGCGCATTCACCGTGCCCAGCCCTCGGTCAGCAGCGCGCTGAACCGGCTGCGCCGCGTCTTCAATGACGAGCTCTTCGTGCGCACCGCCGACGGCATGCAGCCCACCGACCATGCCGTGGCGCTGATGCCGGCCATCCGCAGCGCGCTGGACCAGATTCGCCGCGCGCTGGCGCAAGGCGTGGGCTTCGACCCGGCGGCCGCCGATGGCCGTCGCTTCACGCTCGCCGCCAGCGACTATGCCGACGTCGTCCTGGTGCCGCATATCGTCGCCCGCCTGCGGCGCGAAGCGCCCGAGGCAGACCTGCGCGTGACCCGGCTGGACCGCGCCTCCATTTATGAACAACTGGACAACGGCACCGTGGATATCGCCATCGGCGGCCACCTGACGCCGCCCAAGCGCATGCGCGTTGCCCGTCTGTACGAAGAATCGTTCGTCTGCATCGCCGACAAACAGCATCCGGCCCTGCGCGGCCGCAAGCTGGACCTGGACCGCTATGTGGCCCTGCCGCACGCGCTGTTCGCGCCCAGCGATGACGGGTCGGCGCGCGGCGTGGTGGATACCGGCCTGGCGCGGCTGGGCCGCAAGCGCCGCGTCGCCTGCACCTTCGCGCATATCGTCGCGTTGCCGCACGCGGTGGCGGGCACGGACCTGATCGCCACCCTGGCGCGCCGTGCCGCCTTGCGGCTGGCGGGCCAGAACCTGAGCCTGCGTCCCTTGCCGCCCGAGGTGGACCCCGGCCCCTTTGGCATCGACATGGTATGCAGCCGGCGCGCGCCCGCCGACGCGGCCCTGGCGTGGTTGCAGGGCCTGGTCGAAAACGCGGTCAAGGATTTGACGAGCTGATCCGGCGTCCTAGTCGACGCCGGAAAAGAAGGCGCACTGCCCCGGGTACCCCGGCCGCGCATCGCAGGCCTTCAGGCAACCGGGCTTGCCGCCCGGAAAGCTGGCCGCAACCGACATCCCGAACCCATATGTCGGCGTCGTGACATCGAAACGGCTTTCGCACACCGTTTTCGGGCTGTAGGCAAACGTCATGCCTTCGCGCCGGCCGTTGATGGCAAACGCAACCTGAAAGCTGTTCATGCTGCTCCATCCCGGCCGCGGCAGCACCACGAAGCGATAGTGCGTGGCGTCCAGGCGTTCGCCAAAGATCTTCAGCTGCGCGGCGGTCGTCCGAATGGCGGGCGACGGGTATGGCAAGGCCAGCAGCGCGCGCGGGTCGCCCAGCACGCCCAGATCGAAGCCCACGCCCTTCTGGTAGAACGGCACGTCCAGGCTGGGATAGCCGGAATATTCCAGCCGTTTGGTTTCCGACCCGTACTCGTTCGTCTTCGGCTCGTAATCGGGGGCTTGCGCAAACGCGACGTCAAGCGTCAACGCCACATCGGCCGGTTCGGCGTCTTCGGCGCGAACGTGTTTCTCGTAGACATCGGCACGGCCCGCGCACCCCGCAAGCAACAACATGCAGGCAAGCGCCAAGCCGCGCGATCCTTGAAATAGGGGCATCACGTCATCGCTCCTGGCGGGGTTTGCCGGCAAGCGCGACGGGCTTCAGGCCCTGCCCGATGAACTGCCAGCCATCCTGCGTTTGCTGCCATCGAAAATTCCGGTTGACCCACTCCGCCTTCAGATTGGCGTAAAGGCGGCGCTGGTCGATACGCTTGCCTTCGTGCAGCGCCTGTTTGGCCTGTGCATAGCTCTGGTCCCATGCCGCCTTGAACGCGTTCTGTTGCATCGCCTTGGTGAACGGCACGCTGGCATATGGGCCTTTGTCGGACACGCTCAGCCGGATCTCGTTGTCCAGCAGCAATGCGCCATGGCGGTTGTCCGGCGACACCGACACCAGGAGCGGAATGGAATGCACATATTCCTTGGGCAGTGCGTGCTCGAACCACAGCACCTGCCCCGTGGACGTGACCAACGCGCGCGCCCCCGCCGTGAACAGCAGCAGGTCCTGTCGCCCCGGCTGCGCCAGCCCCATGTCGGGGTCGCGGATATCGACGGTCGGGCTCAACACGCGCGCAAGCGGCGTGTCGTTCTGCACGGCGATCAGTATCGTGCCCACCCCCATGAAGTCGTTGGACACCGCCAACAGCATCGGCTGGCAGCCTTGCATCGGGCCCAGTGCCTTGACATAAATGAACTCGTACGCGTTCAGCGGCCGGTAGACCTTGCCGCGATACTTGATTTGCCGCAGGTTGGATTCGGGATAGCCTTCCAGCTCGAAGGCGCCGCCCAGCGGCTCGGTGGCCTTCAGGTGCGTCGGCGCGGGCGCCGCTGCCTGCGCATGCGCGGCCGCTGGCACCAACAAGGCCCATCCCAGCATGACACCGGCGCACGCCCAGGCGCCGCGGCGATGCGTCAAAACGGTTCTACGTAGATAAGGCAAGGCATCCTTGGCGGACAGCGCCGCATGAACGAGGTGCCCGCATTCTAGGCCAGGCCGGCGGGCGACGCAGGCGGCTACGCGCCAGGCAGCCGCATCACGTAATCCGCATTACGTAATCCGCATCACGAAATCCGCATCCAGCGCCTTGAGATCCACCACGCCCAGCAACCCCATATTGCGACGGACCTCTTCCACGATCAGGCCAATGGCATGCGCCACGCCGCGCTGCCCCGCCACCGTCGCCGCGTAGTTGAAGGGCCGCCCCACGAAGACGCAGCGCGCGCCCAGCGCCATCGCCTTCAAGACGTCCGACCCCCGCCGCACGCCGCTATCCAGCATCACATCCATGCCGCCCGCGGCGTCCACGATCGCCGGCAACGCCTGCAGCGGCGACAGGCTGCCGTCCAACTGCCGCCCCCCATGATTCGACACGATCACGCCGTCCATGCCCTGCGCACGCGCCGTCCGCGCATCGTCGGGATGCAGGATGCCCTTGATCACCATCCGCCCCGCCCAGCGGCGCCGGATGGCCGCCACGTGCCGCCAATTCAGATGGCCCCGGTCCGAGAAGTCGCGAAGCACATTGGCGGATAGGATCGGCGCGCCGCGCGTGGCATAGTTGTTCTCGAAATGCGGCATGCCGTGGCGCCATAGCGTGCGCAAGAATGTGCCAAACAACCAGCGCGGGTGCGTCAACCCCTGCCATGCCAGGCCGGCGCTGGGACGCAGCGGCGTCGAAAATCCCGCGCGCACATTGTTTTCGCGATTGGCGGCAACCGGCGTGTCAACCGTCAGCACCAGCGTCGTCACCCCGGCCGCCGCCACGCGGTCGATCAACGCGGCGATCTGCGCGTCGTCGCCGGGCAGGTAGGCCTGGAACCAGGTGCCGGGCGCCGCCTGCATCACTTCCTCCAGCCGGATCAGCGACGATCCGCTCATGATGCAGGGCACGTCCGCATCGGCCGCGGCGCGGGCCAGCACAATATCGCCGCGATAGCTGGACAGGGCCGAAATGCCCATGGGCGCCACGCCCACCGGCGCGGCGTACTCCCGGCCCAAGACCGTGGCGCGCGTGCTGCGCCGGGACACGTCCACCAGCACTTTCGGCCGAAAGCCGTACTGGGAAAACGCGTGCCGGTTGCCGCGTTCGGATTGGCCGTCTTCCACGGCTCCGGACACATAGGCGTAGATCGGCTTGGGCAAGCGCTTCTTCGCGGCCGCCTCGAAATCGTGCAGGCTCAGCAGGTGGCGCAAGGGGTCGGGCATGGCATGGGCTCCGTGCGGGGGTCGGCCGGCCATGACTGGGGCCGCCACGTTGGTCATGGGATGGCGGATGACTATAGGCGGGGCGCCACTTTGAATAAAGTGACTTTATCGATATTGGTTATTACACTTTTATTCGCCCTGGCTATCGGCCGCCGCCGTCTTTGCGGCCTTTTGCCCACCCGGACATCCACCCGACACCCGCCATGACGCTAAAGCAACTTGAAGCCTTCTACTGGGCCGCCACCTGCAAGAACTTCGCCATCGCCGCCAACCGGCTGAATATCTCGGTGTCGTCGCTGTCCAAGCGCATCGGGGAATTGGAAACCTCCATCGGCGCGGACCTGTTCAGCCGCAGCGCACGCAGCGCCACGCTAACCGCGCTGGGCGAGCAACTGGTGCCGCACGCCAAAGACCTGCTGCGCAACGCCGATCAGTTCATGCAGCAGGCCAGCAACAACCTTACGTACTCCGGGCGCTGCCGGTTTGGCGCGGGCGAACTCACGTCAATCACCTGGATGCCGCGCCTGATCGGGGAAATCCAGCGCGCGCATCCGAATCTGCTGGTGGAGCCCTACGTGGGAGTCGGCGAACTGGTGGAGCGTGGGCTGGAAGACGGCGACCTGGATTTCGCCGTGATCGCCGGCCCGTCGTCGCGCGCGTCCATCGCGTCGCACCTGATCGGCAGCGCGGACTTTGAATGGGTGGCGTCATCCCGCGCCGTGCCCGATCCCGCCGCCGTCACGCCCGCCGACCTGCCCGGGCTGACCCTGATCACGCAGCCACAAAGCTCGGGCGTGATCCGCATGCTGGACGACTGGTTGACCGAACAAGGCGTGTCCCCGGGCCGCACCCAATGCTGCAACAGCTGGGGCGCCATCGCCGGCATGCTGCGCCAGGGCCTGGGGCTGGGTTTCCTGCCCACCGCCTGGGCGCGCATCCTGATCCAGCGCGGCGACCTGCACCGCTTGCCCGGCATGGCGCCGTTGCGCCCCCTGCCCTATACCTTCCAATGGCGGCGGGACGACACGCGACCCATGCTGGAAAGCCTGCGCACGTTGGCGCAAGACACGCTGGACTTCGACGCGCCGGCCGGCATGGTCTGACGGCGCCATCGTTTACTAAATTTCGCCTTTGGCTTAGAAAATTATTCGCTTTATCTCCGGTTTGGGCGCGCGTAGAGTCGCCTCGACACCCTACGCCCCTAGACGGAGACAACGCGCAATGCCGGATATCGGTTCCCCCCCGCAAGACTTCCCCAAACGCCTGTGCCGGCTGGACCTGTGGCTGAACCCGGTGTTCGACCAGCTTATTGGTGCCGCGCCCGGCATCGGCTTGTCGGTGCTGCCGGCGCGCGGCGACGATGCGCGCACGCTGGCCGGCCTGAAGACGGCCCACGCCTATCACGTGTCCGCCGCAAAAGACGAACTGCCGCCCCAATGGTTCGTGAACGCCGCGCTGATCGCCCAGTGCCCCGATCTGGTTTGCGTGTCGTCCGGCGGCGCGGGGTACGACACGGTGGACGTGCCGGCCTGCACGGCGGCCGGCATCGCCGTGGTGAACCAGGCGGGCGGCAACGCCGCATCCGTCGCCGAACACACCTACGCGCTGCTGCTGGCCGTGCAGCGCCGCGTGGTCGAATCCCACCAGCGCCTGCGCCACGACACCGGCTTTTCCCGTGAAGACCTGATGGGTCACGAGATCCACGGCACGGTGATCGGCCTGGTGGGGATCGGGCAGATCGGGTCGCGGGTCGCGCGCATCGCGCAAGGCTTCGGCATGCGGGTAATCGCGCACGATCCGCTGCTGGATGCCGACACCATCCGCCAGCGCGGCGCCGAACCCGTGTCGCTTGCCGACCTGCTGGCGCAATCCGATGTCGTATCGCTGCATTGTCCGCTGGACGCATCCACGCGCGGCCTGATCGATGCGCGCGCGTTCGCCGCCATGAAGCCGGACGCCGTATTCCTCTCGACCGCGCGCGGCGGCATCCATGACGAAGCGGCGCTGTACGACGCCTTGCACGGCGGCCATCTGCGCGGCGCGGGCCTGGACGTCTGGCAGCAAGAGCCGCCCCCGCGCGACGCGCCGCTGCTGGGCTTGCCCAACGTGGTCGCTACGTTCCATACCGCGGGCGTCACCCACGAGGCCCGTCGCAATGTCGCGCAGTCGTCCGCCACGCAACTGATCGCGATGCTGCGCGGCGAACGCCCCCCGCAACTGGTCAACCCCGAAGTCTGGCCGATCGCAGCCGCACGCATCGCCGCACTGAAGCCGTAGCCCCACTGAAATCGTGCAGTCCCCGCCGCGCCTTCCCCGCGCTGCGGCCCCTGATAAAACAGCGCGGCATCAAGCCGCCGACCCATCCCTTGAGGAGACAACATGCAACAACCCAACAAGCGCCGCACGCTGCGCGTCCTGGCGGCGTCCGCCGCCCTCCTGTCGGGCGCCGCGATCTTTGGCGGCACGGCCCTCGCCGCCGGCTACCCGGAACGCCCCATCAACCTGATCGTGTCCTATGGACCCGGCGGCGGCACGGACCTGGTGGCGCGCATGATGGCGCCGTTTCTGCAGAAGTACCTGGGCAACGATGCCCGCATCGTGGTGTTGAACCGCCCCGGCGCCGGCGGCGCCATTGGTTTCACGGAGTTGGCCCGGGCGCAGCCTGACGGCTACACCATCGGCTTCATCAACACGCCCAACATGCTGACCATCCCCATCGAGCGCAAGTCCAATTTCACATGGCAAAGCTACGACTTGCTGGGCAACCTGATCGACGATCCGGGCGCCTTCACCGTGCGCAGCGACAACGAGATGAAGACGCTGGCCGACCTGTCGGCCTATGCCAAGAAGAATCCGGGCAAAGTCACGGTGGGCACGACCGGCACGGGGTCGGACGACCATCTGGCCATGCTGCGTTTCGAGCGCGCCTCGGGCGTGAAGCTCAGCCACATCCCGTACAAGGGTGCCGGCGAAGTGCGCGGCGCCTTGGCGGGCGGAGAAATCACCATCGGCGCAATCAATGTCGGCGAGGCGCTGCAATATCAGAAAGGCGGTACCCCGCTGCGTTTCCTTGGCCAGATGGGCAAGGCGCGCTCGGCGGCGCTGCCGGATGTGCCCACCTTCAAGGAACAGGGGTACGACGTTGAACTGGCATCCCTGCGGGGCCTTGCCGCGCCCAAGGGCTTGCCGGCGGAAGTGCGGGGCAAGCTGGTGGACGCCGTGAAGCGCACGCTGGACGACCCAGAGTTCCAGACCAAGGCCCGGGACATGTTCGCGCCGCTGCGCTACCTGCCCCCGGCCGACTACGCCCGTGAACTTGCCGCGGGCGAAGCAGAATTCCAGACGTTGTGGAAGCAAGCGCCCTGGCTGGACAAATAAGCGCGGGCCGCAGGCCGGCGCAGAGGCCGGCTTGCCCCGCAAACCCTTATTGCAACTTGGCGTCCTGGCCCTTGTAGCCGTCCATATAGGCACGGCCCGAGCACCGCACCATCGCCACGCAGGCAGGCGCGCCGGTCTTGGCCGTGCAGGTCTCGCGGGACGCTTCGCGCGCCGAAACGGAGTCGGGGTTCAACGCGGTAAAGCGCGTGCCCCGGCCTTCGCTGCCCTTGATCCAGGCGATGCCCACGCAGGTGTCCTTATAGGTCAGGAGCTTGCGGCAGTCCTTGCAGTCTTCCCACTTCAGCAACGTATTGATTGCCTCGTCCTCGGAGGGATACCCATCCGAATAGACCGCGCCGCCATCAGCGTTTTCCGCCACGGCGCCCCAGTAGGCGCGGCTGTCCAGCTTGGCGGATAGCGCCTCTATGTCAGCGGGTTTGGCCCGCTTGGCGGCCGCCAGGTCTTCGGCGCTATAGCCCGGGCCCGCGCACACCGGCAGGGAAGTCAACCGGCAGTTGCCGTCCGGGCTGCCCGCCGTGCAACGGCGCATGGCCTTCTTGGCCGCCATTTCGGGCGCCACGCTATTGCCCGGGAACAGATCCTGGCGCGAATTGCGCGCATAAACCATGCAGCTGTCCCAGAAGGTGGTCAGCGTCTTGCACCCTTTTCCCCCCGCGCGCTTGCACTCCGCGATGGCCGCCATTTCGGCCCACTGCTTGTTTTTTTCCGGCGCCACCGAGTAGACCTTGGTGTGGTCGCCGTCTGTCGCCATGCCGCCATAGGCGTTTTGCGCCTGCGCCGAGGCAGAGGCCAGGCCCGCCACCAAAGCAAGAGCAGCGAATGCAGCGCGGATCACAGGAAAAAATCGAGCAGGCATCATCGTCGGTGTAAGGGGTCGAGTGGAGAGCGGGGACGATCTTAGCAAGAAGCCCGTGGGGTCCGTCCCCCTGGGAATCTCCCCAGCCGGCATATTACGTAACAAATTTCACACAGATCAAGGGCGATACTGGCCCCGATTTCCGGTAAAAATGTCGAACTTTTCGTAAGCGCGCCATCAGCGTCCGTCCCCTGCACTCCCGGGCGTCCGCCGCAGACGGGCCAGAAGCCTGTCACGAAAAGAAACAAAACGCGTTGAGCCACCTTGACCTGCCACGGAGCATCGACAGCACGCCATGAAGTCGTCCCAGCCCTCTCCAACCCGCCGCACGCCGCTCTGGCTGCCGGCCAGCCTGATTGCCGCTGCGGCCGCCCTCTCAGGATGCGCGCCGATGCCCACCGGCGGCAGTTCCTCGCTTCCTTCGCTAGGCAACGTGTTCAAGTCGGGCCTGTCGTTCTCGCCCAGCGTGAACGTGGCCAAGAACATGGAAGGCCGCTCGATCAATGACGCCATCGCCGCATTGGGCGAGCCGTCGAAGACGCGCGTCGTGGGCAACGAAGTGGAGCTGGAGTGGTCCGACTATCAGACCGCCCCCTACACGGAATGGGTCACCACCGGCTCCAGCCAGCAGGTGGTCGGCATGATTCCCGCCACCAACACCAGCGCCGCCACGCCCGTTTTCCAGACCAACACCACTGGCCACTACCAGGACCGTTCGCGGGTCTACGAATGCACCGTGCTGATGCGGATGCAGAACAGCGTCATCGTCAGTTCCAGCGTCGACGGCAACGTATGCCCCGAATTCATCGCATCGCTGCGCAAATGGGCGGGCGAAAACGAGGCGAACAACTACGTGGTGAAGAAGTAAACGCGGCGGGTCAGCGCTACGCCGGCTCCGGCAATTTCGCGATCACCTTGATTTCGAAGTCGAACCCGTACAGCCACGTCACGCCCACCGCGGTCAAGGCCGGATACGGCGCCTCGCCCCAGTATTCCGGCACCACTTGCCAGAGCGTTTCAAACTTGGACTGCGGGTCGACCATGAAGACCGTCACGTCGACCACATCGTCGAACGTGCAGCCTGCCGCCTTCAAGACGGCGTTCAGGTTTTCAAACGCCCGCCTCGCCTGCGTTTGAAGCTCGGGTTCCGGCGAGCCGTCTTCGCGGCTGCCTACCTGCCCCGAGACAAACAGGAAGCCATTGGACCGGATTGCCGGCGAATAGCGGTTACGTTCATAAAGCGCCTGGCGGCCAGGCGGAAAAACGACGTCGCGGGTTGCCATCGGTCATCTCCATCAATGGGCCGGAAGCGGCCCGTGGTTAACGATGGGTTCACTGTAGAGATCCGCCGGGTGCCGATAAACGGGCAATACTGTCCATCACTGTTTGTAGAATCCAAACAGTCCGCAACCCCGCGCCACCTCCTGGAGCCGCTATGGACCGATTCGATGCGATGCAGGCATTCGCCCGCGTGGTGGAAGCCGGCAGCTTCACCAAGGCGGCGCAAACGCTGCACATGAGCAAGACCAGCGTCACGCAATTGGTGCAGCAGCTGGAAGCCCGCCTGCGCGTCAAACTGCTGAACCGCACGACGCGTCGCGTCGCCGTCACCGCGGACGGCGCCGCGTATTACGAACGCGTCGTCAAATTGCTGGCCGACATGGATGATGCCGAAACGGGCCTGTCCGCCGCGTCGGCCGCGCCGCGGGGCCGCTTGCGCGTGGACGTGCCCAGTCCGCTGGCGCGCATGATCCTGATCCCCGCCCTGCCCGCGTTCCACGCGCGCTATCCCGACATCCAACTGGACATGGGCGTCAGCGACCGCATCGTGGATATCCTTGGCGAGAACGTGGATTGCGTGGTGCGCGGCGGCGAGATCACCGACCAGTCGCTGATGGCGCGCCGCGTTGCCGATCTGCGGCTGGGCGTCTACGCCGCCCCCGCCTATCTCGAGCGCGCCGGTCTGCCGGCGCACCCGCAAGAACTGGAAAACACGCACCACCGCATCGTCGGCTATCTATGGTCGCGTCTGGGCCGCGCCTTTCCCTATGCCATGCACCGCGGTGACGAAAGCGTGAACGTGCACGGCCGCTATGTGCTGGCGGTGGATGACGGTAACGCCTACCTGGCAGCCGGGCTGGCGGGATTGGGCGTACTGTGGCTGCCGCATTACATGGCCGAGCCCTACCTGACGCGCAGCGCGCTGGTGCCGCTGTTCGAGGACTGGCGCCTGGACCCGATGCCGCTGACCATCGCGTTTCCACCGAACCGGCACGTCAGCGCGAAACTGCGGCTGTTCATCGATTGGGTGACGGAACTGATGGGGCCTTATGCGCCCACCCTGACCGACGCCGTGGCGGCGCAAGCGCCCGCAGCGCGATAACGCCGTCTGCCGGCACCGCCGTCATGGCGGGCCTGCTAAGCCAGGCGTTCCAGCAAGGGGGGCACGCCGGACGCCAGCAACGCCACGCCGGACGCCGTAAGCAAGCCCAGAACAACCTGCCGGAAACGCGCCTCGCTGATGCCGATGTAGAGCTTTGCGCCCAGCAGCGTCGGCACCAGCATCGCTGGGGCCACGATGGCGAACATCGGCAGCATGTCCCGCGTCACGATCCCCGTGGCCATGTAGGTACCCATCGTCACCGCCAGCATGGACAGGTTGAAGTTCTGGATGACGGCACGCTGTTTGTCTTTGTCGAAACCGCGCAACGTGCACCACAGCGTGGGCAGAGTACCGGAAAACCCGCCGATGCCGCCCAGCACCCCGCCAGCGAACCCCACCGTGCCATCGGCAAACCTTCCGCCTGCCGAGATCCTGGGCAGGTTCCTGGCCGCCAGCATGATCGGGCACCACACGATCAGCAAGGCGCCCAACAACGCCTTGAACCAATCCATGTCCAGATGGGGCAGCACCGCCACGCCCAGTGGAATACCGGCCAGGCCGCCCAACACGAAAGGCAGCAGCAGTTTCAGATTGAATCCGCGCCGGACCGTAACGGCCGCCAAGACCTGACCCACCAACGCGCCGAACACGGCAAGCGTGGCCGCCAGGCGCGGCTCCAGCGCCCACGCCCAGAACGACATGGCCACCAGCCCGAAGGCAAACCCCGACAAGCCCTGGACGAAACCGGCGACCACCGCGCCCAGCGCCACTACCAGATACACCGACTCCATCGTCGTCCTCTTCTGTGCCCTGTGTCTCTTATGTTCTACTTTCTGGCCTCGCGCTTATTCCTGGCGGGCGGTATGAATTGTGGCTCACAGCCATAACAGAAAAATTCTATTTTTTGATGGACGAATAACGGATTGCTTATGAAGCGTCCAAGCCCAAGCACCAAGGCCACCGATGGACACCCCCGCGATCGCACTGCCCGGCACCCTGCAAGCCACGCTACGGCCGCTTCGACCCCACGATGCCGTTGCCTGGTCGGCGTATCTGAACAAGCCGGGCGTCGTTGAACATACCAGCTGGGGCGATATCAGCCCGTCCGCGCTTGCGGTGCTGATCGAGAGTTATGCCGGCCACCGCGATGCGCTGCGCTGGGCCATCGTGGACGCAGGCGACGGGCTGTTGGGCACCGTCGGCTTGAACGAGATTTCCCCCGCGAATGGGCGCGCCGAATTGGCTTATGACCTTGACCCGCTGCATACCGGCCGTGGCCTGGCAACCCAGGCCGCCCGCGCCGTCACCGAGTGGGCGCAAGCGGCCTTGAAGCTCCAACGCGTCCAGGCTACCGTCCTGGACAGCAACGCGGCGTCCATCGCCGTTCTGGAACGCATGGGAATGCAACGCGAGGGCTTGCTGCGGCAGTACAGGAAAGTACGCGGGCAGTCGCGCGACTATTGGATGTACGCACGCTGTTTCTCGATGCCGGAATGATGGCCCGCCAATGACGACCAAATCTGGACGTTAAGCCCCTGATCGCGGGGGGGGGCCGCCATCTTTTTGAAAATCTATAGCGTCCCGGACAGCCATTTTAAAAATCAAAGCATGCCGGCCTTGAATCAGCGCGGTTGGCTCCTATATCGGCATTGAAGCGATCGAGTGTGCGGGTCGCTCTTGCGATGACGTAGCTCGGTCTCGATCCTTCCAGACAATTCTTTGGAGGTAATTATGGCCAACTACCCTTTCAGCGATAGCGGAGTCGAGTCTCTCTTTGACGCGGTCCAGGAGCAGATGGACCGGATCTTTCGTAGCGCGGGCCTGCCGGCCACATTGCGGACGCTGCCACGCGGACGCTTCCCTGCCGTCAACATTGGCATTTCCGACGACGCCGCCGTCGTCGTCGGCTTCATTCCCGGCATCGATCCCGACACCTTGAAAGTGTCCATGGAGAAGGGGCTGCTCACCATCAGCGGCACGCGCAACATGCCGCCCTTGCCCGAAAACGGCCGCTACTACGCGCGGGAACGTGCCGAAGGCGACTTCACCCGCGTTATCGAGTTGCCCGGGGACGTCGATCCCGACAACGTCGAGGCGAAATACATCGACGGTTGCCTCTTGATATCCATCAAGAAAAAAGAATCGTCGAAACCGCGTCTTATCGCAATCCAGTGATGCAAGCGTCAAGCACGACTCAGGAGAAACAATCATGAATGAGCGTAACGAACTCGTTGTAGAACCGGGCGGCCGTTCAAAAGAGCAACGCCCCGCCAACCTGCCGGCGGTCGACATTTTTGAAGACGCGACCGGTGTCACCGTGGTGGCCGACCTGCCCGGCGTCACGAAAGACACGTTGAACATTAAAGTGGAATCGGAGGTGCTGGTCATCGAAGGACAGGCGTCGGTGCCGGTTCCCGCCGATGTTCGGCTGATCCACTGCGAACTGCGCGAACCACTGTTTCGCCGCTCGTTCAGGTTGGGGCCGGAGTTCGACAAGGACGCCATCAGCGCCAGCCTGAAGCACGGTGTGCTAACCCTGCAAGTTCCGCGCATCCGCGAGGCGCAGCCGCGTCAGATTCCGGTGACGGTGATGTGACCGTACAGCCCGTGCCGCAGCGGCGTAGCGCCGCTGCGGCGTGTCGGAGCCCATCCATGAACGATCTCGTCCTTACCGAACACAAAGGCTTTCGCCTAGGAGTCCGTGCCGTGCCGTTGCGCTGCCTGGAGCAATTCGGCACGCTGCCCGAGGGTTTCCTGCCGCTGGTTCAGGTCACATATTCAACGCTGGTGCTCCTGGATTGGTGCATTCCCTGCCCCCTGACGCCACGCGACACGCCCGCCAGCGCGATTTCCGAGGGCACGGCCTATTTGAAGCTGTTCATCGACTCGGGCAAGATCAATCAATACCTGCCCAGGTCGTAAGGCCGCCCTGGCAACGAAACAGCAGCGGGCCATTCCTCCCCGGAACAGCCCGCCCGATGAACGGCGCTACAATCCCCGCCGGTTTTCGCCCTTGGGCGCCCCTTCCCTCAGAAAAAACCACGGCGGGCCCGCGACGGCGCCGGTTGTGATTTCCCCTGACTTTTCATAGCAGTAATCCGGCCAGGCCGGATGGTTTCCGCTTTCGCGATCGAGGATGTCATGTCTCGGCAGTTGTTGGCCTTAGTCCTGGGGCCGCTTCTTGGCTTGTTCGTTGTCTGCATCGGCAACGCGTTCATTTCTTCCCTTACCACCTTGCGCCTGGATGCCGCCGGCGAGTCCGCCACCGTCATCGGCCTGATTTCGTCGTCGTATTTCATCGGCCTGACGCTGGGCGCCATCTTCAATGACCGGCTGATCGTGCGCATTGGCCATATCCGCGCCTATAGCAGTTTCGCCTCGCTGATCGCGGTCACGGTGTTGCTGCAAGGACTGATCTTCGGCGCCGAGGCATGGTTCGTCCTGCGGCTCATCAACGGATGGGCAAGCGTCGGGGTGTTTCTGGTGGTGGAAAGCTGGCTGCTGCTGGCGGGCGACCCGAAGATGCGCGGACGCTTGCTGGCGTTCTATATGATTTCCCTGTACGGCTCCGGCATGCTGGGCCAGATTCAGCTGGGCGCCCTGACGCAATTGGGCGACATGGCGCCTTTCATGGTGGCCGGGCTGCTGGCCTCGCTGTCAGTGATGCCGATGGTCATCATTCCGCGCATTTCCCCGCTGGTCGAGCGCGTCGAACCGTTGATGCCACACCACCTGATCCGCATGACGCCCACCGGTGTCATGGGCTGCTTCGGTTCGGGAGTCGCTATCGCGGCGGTCTATACCCTGCTGCCGCTTTACCTGCAGCGGATCGGGCTGGATGTGGCCGAAGTGGGCAAGATGATGGGCGCGGTGATCCTGGGCGCCATGGTGCTGCAGTATCCCGTTGGCCGCTGGTCGGATCTGCGCGACCGTCAGGTCGTGCTTATCGCGTTGGCCGTTTTCTGTACGGTGCTCAGCCTCTTGATCCTGCTGCTGCCCACCGGATCGCCGCTGCTGATCGTTCTGCTGTTCCTGCTGGGCGGCGGCGTGTTCGCCATCTATCCGGTCGCGGTGAGCCACGCCGCGGACCGGGCGCCCGCCGACGCCCTGGTGCGCATGATCCAAGGCCTGCTGCTGATCAATTCGCTGGGTTCGGCGTTGAGTCCGCTGGCGATCTCGCAAGTGATGGCCAAGTACGGCGCGGCCGGGCTGTTCTGGTGTTTTGCGGTGCTGAACGTCAGCTTGATGGCCTTCTTCATGTGGCGCCGCGGCGAACGCCCCGCGCCGTCGCCCGTCGCGCCGTTTGCCGCGGCCGCGCAGATGTCGCCCGTCGGCGTGGAGCTGCGCGTGACCGAAGACCTGGTCCAAGGCGCGTTGGACCACGAAATGACCGAAGATCTGACCAATGTCGTGCCCGGCACGGACGCGGCCGAACCGGTGCTGTCAGCCGCACAGGAGACACCGCCCGCTTCCAGCGGTGGGTAAAGCGCCCATGGCGGAACCCCGAGTCGAACCGGGCATATGTAACAGACCAGCAATACCTGCAATATCGTGAAGCCTGGACGATAAATAGGGCCCGTATACTCGCTCCGCATCCCAAATCCGCCGGGCCGTTATGGCGTTTGCATGGCAGCCCGCGCCGGAAGATCGACCGTTCTATACCTACATCAACAATCAAAACGCTTTTATAGATATTCGACAGGACGTTTCCTAACTCATGAGAACCCTTATGAAGGTCAGCCCGAGTTTGCGCCGCTGGTGCGCCCGCAGCGCCATGGCAGGCCTGATTGCCGCGACTTTTGCTGCCTACGGCCACCCGGCGCCCGCGCTCGCCGCCACGGACAGCGCACCTGCAATCCAAAGGTCCGCTGCCGCCGCCGTGAAGCCCCCGGATGCCGCCACGGTGATGTATTTCATCTATCAGATCGACGGCAAAGGCGAGACGTCGTATGAAGTGGCAAACGGCAGCATCGCCACGTATTGGTTCGGCCATGCCTTCGAATCCGAAGGCCAGCACTACTACACCGGCTTTGTCTGGAAAACCGCGCAACGGTACGGCAAACCGGGCGAAGACCAGGTCGGGCCCGGAACGCAGGTCAATATCGCCGAATCCACATTCGTGCTGAACGACCCGGCGTCCGAACGCCCCTGGAAATTCCTGGGCATGGAACCCGCCATCGGCGAATTCGGCGCATACGAAAGAGCCCCGGAGGTCGACACCCGCCGCAAGCCGGTCGAATACCGCACGCCCGCTGGCAAGCTGTTGCTGGCCGTGCCCGATACAAGCTTCGACAACGGCATCAACAGCGACGGCTATACCCTGCTGGTGTTCGATCCCCAACAGCTCAAGCCCGACTCGGACAACAACGTCTGGACCTACGCCGGCAGCATCCTGACCGGCGAAGACAATAGCGCCGCGTGCTCGGACGGCGAAGTCATGCCGTGCACCAGCAGCGCCGGCGAACTGGTGTTCACGGCGGCCACAGGCAACGACATGCCGCGCGTGACGGTCAAGCCCAGCGGCACCACGATCTCGGGACCGAACAAGACCCGCCAGCTTGGCGCCGCCGACGTCACGCATTACACGTTCGACGCCAAGACCAAGCGGTACGTCAGCCAGTAACGTTGCGCCGCTACGCAAGTAGCGGCATTCAATTCTTGCGCCATGAACCTGCTCCTGCTCGTCCTTATCGCGCTGCTCGCCGCGGCAAGCGTCGTCTATCGGTGCATGCGCCGGCAGCCTGACGACACCGGCCGGTCGATCACGCGCAAGGTCGCGGGCGGCGCGTTGGCCTACGGGTTGATCGGCCCGGCGATCGGCTTGCCGGTCGTGATGGGCACGATGACGCTTCCGGCCAGCCTGTACAGCTTCGACGGATTACGCGCCGCGTATCTATTCGGCGCGGCGCCCGCCGTGCTGTGCGGCGTGACGGCCGGCGCGCTCAAGCTTGCGCACGCTTCCTGGCCCCGCATGGCGTGGGTATGCGCCGCCGGTACCGCATACGGATTTCTGTTCATGCTGGCGGTGTTCGGAACGGCGCGAATGGCGTATGTGATCGACGCCGTCAAAGTGGGCGCGCTGCCCAGCCTGGTCGCGGCCGTGGTCTGCACGCTGCTGTTCCACGGCGTGCCCGGGCGGCCGTTTGCAACGCCTTCGCAACAACCATGAAAGCCGCTTGAAATCGCGCTGAAATACGGCTGAAAAATCGCTTGAAAACGCTGGGAAACCCGCTAAATCATGCGGTTTCGCGACGGCTGCTTAAAGCTGATATTAAGCCTGCATGACTACAATTTCCGGATCGTATTCCCGGTTCGTCTGTCATGCCGTTCACTCAGTTTTCACCGATGCATCCGGACCGGGGCGGCATTCGTATTGCACCGCCCGAAACACGCCAGACGGCCTGCCCGCTGCATGCCATCCAGGACTATCTTTCCGCGTTGGGCCTACGCGATGTAGCGAACAGTTCCGGCGTGGCCGGCGCGGCGCCAGGTGCGCAGGCATGGCTTAAGACCGCCTTCGCGGCCGCCTGCATGCCGGGCCACGACACCACCGGCGTCGCCCGCGCATTGAACCTGCGCACGGATGCCTACGACATCGATCTGGACCGCGAGATCGTGCTGGCGATGCTGGCCAGCCCGGTCGCGTTCACGTTCCCCAGCATCGCGGAACTGGAATCGGCGGTGCGCATCCGCCGCTATATCGTCCAGGCCGCGCGCAAGACCGCGCTGGCGTTCGACACCGAACACGCCGAGCGGCCGGCGGACTACTGGACTTACGACGAGGCGCGGGGCTTTACCGTGCGGCCAGGGCGATCGCTGATCGAAGGTTTGCGCAAAGCCACTCAACCCGAGGCGTCGGGCCAGTTGTATGCGTTCTCGTGCTATCGGGCGACCGAGTATGTGACGGTCCTTGGCATCGCGCAGGAGCTGCAACACGCCAACCCGGAGCTGGGCCGCCGCCTGCAACGCCAATGGGAAACGCGCGCGGTGATGTCCGGCCGCTTCCACGAAGCCTTCCTGCACGAATACGGTTCCCTTGCCGCCCCCCTGCCGCATCATTTCTATGTGCCGGGCGATCGGCTGTGGTTCCGCAACCCGGACGCGGCCTCGTCCGATGTCGAAGGGTACGAGGGCTCCTGGGTGTTCTATCTGGGCAGCGGCCAGTTCAACAACTTCTGGGAACGCGGCGCCCCGTTCACGCTGACGACGAAGTGCGTGGAGATCTTCCATTGGCGCCACGGCCTTCGAGTAAACGCCGCCGGTCAATCCTTCATCGACGAACAGATCGTCAAGGCGCGCGTGCGCCAGACCTTGGCTAGCCCCAAGGCGACCGCCGACGTGCTGGCGCGCATGTCGCGGATTCGCGACCCTCAAGGCATTTACGACCAGGGCGGCTGCATCGACGCCACGCGCGAGCGGGTACGCTGGGTGTGCCCCGGACATACGGACATCGTGCTGCCCGACGTGCCCGAGCAGCCTCGGTGGTCCATCGCGGCCTGACCGCCCTGCCAATGCAACCCTGGGTGCGCGCGCGGCATCACTCGGCGAGCCCTGCCGCCAACGCCAACGCCCGCGCCAGGAACGGCGACTGATCGTCCTTGCGGTAGCTCGCGATCACCGGCGACACGAACGCATCGGCCTCGATTCGCACATGGGCAACATCCTGCCGTTGCAAGCGCTGCACCGAGGCCGGCACCACCGACACGCCCAGCCCCGCCGCCACCAGGCCGATCGCGGTCTGCAGCTCGTTGGCTTCCTGCACGATCTGCGGCGCATGGCCCGCCGCGCGGAATAGCCCCAGCACATGGTCCGCGAAGTTGGGTCGCGGCCTGGCGGGATACAGCACGAAAGGCTCTTGCGCCAGGCGCTCTACCGACACGCCGCTCATCGCCGCCAGCGGATGCCGCAACGGTACGGCGGCCATCAGCGGTTCGGTCATCAGCACCCGGCGTTCGATCGCGGGATCATCCAGCAGGATCCGGCCGATTCCCAGGTCAATGCGCCCCGCCTTCAGGGCTTCGAGTTGCGGCAGCGTTGTCATTTCCGTCAGACCGACTTCCACCTGCGGGTCCGCGGTGCGCAATTGGCGGATCAGTTCCGGCACGAATCCGTACAGGGTCGACGGCACGAATCCGATGCCAAACCAACGCCGCTGCGTCTGCCCAAGACGACGCGTGCCTTCCAGCACTTCGTCCAGGCGCGCGGTCAGCAGCCGTGATTGCTCAAGCAGGAAGCGTCCGGCTTCGGTCAGCCGCAGCGCCCGGGTGGTGCGTTCAAACAATTGCACGCCCAGCGCTTCCTCGAATTGGCGGATCTGCCGGCTCAAGGGGGGTTGCGCCATGTGCAGTCGGGCGGCGGCGCGAGTAAAGCTGCCCTCTTCCGCCACGGCCTGGAAATATCGCAGCTGTCTGAATTGCATGGTTATTTAGACGATATGGGTATAGATAAGAACCCATATAGTCTTGGACCAGAATGGAAAGCGCAAGCCATACTGAACGAATCTAGACACTTTCGGCAAAAAAAGTATGAATCTGGCAAGCGTCTTCCCATGGGTCGGCCTGCTGACAGGCACGTAGGCTCGCCCATCGCATTACGCGACACGACACCGGCCGCGCCCGCCTTGAAGGGCGCACCCACAATAATTCAAGCACCACGGAGACAACCATGCGCATGCGCCATGTACTCAAACCCTTTGCCCGCGCCGTCCTGGCGTTCTCGATGCTGAGCGGCGCGCCCGCCGCGCTGGCGGACAGCTATCCCGACCGTCCGGTCAAATGGGTCGTGCCCTTCCCGCCCGGCGGCGCGATGGACAGCATCGCCCGCACGCTGGGCGAATCCATGGGCAGGCAGTTGAACACGTCGTTCATCGTCGAGAACCGCGCCGGCGCGGGCGGCAACATCGGCGCGGCCACGGTTGCGCGGTCCAAGCCCGACGGCTACACGATCCTGATCGTCGCCAACGGCATGGCCGTCAATCCCGCGTTGTACGCCGATCTGAACTACGACCCCATCAAGGACTTCGCGCCGATTTCGCTCTTGGCCGTGGTGCCCAATGTGCTGGTCACCAACCCCGCCCGCACCGGCGCCACCAGCGTGCAGGACGTGATCGCCAAGGCGAAGGCCCAGCCCAACCATTACACCTATGCCTCGGCCGGCGTGGGCACGTCGATCCATTTGGCGGGCGAACTCTTCGTCTCGATGACCGGCGTCGAGATGCTGCATGTGCCCTATAAGGGCAGCGGCCCAGCCGTGGCCGATCTGCTGGGCGGCCAGGTCGACTACATGTTCGACAGCATCACGTCCGCCAAGCCGCACATCGCCACCGGCAAACTGCGCGCGCTGGCGGTCACCACCGCCAAGCGCTCCGCCGCCCTGCCCGACGTGCCGACGCTGCAGGAAGCCGGCGTGCCTGGCTACGAGCTGATGCCCTGGTTCGCGGCCTTCGCCCCCGCCGGCACCCCGCCGGAAGTGGTCGCCAGGCTGAACGAAGCCATGCGCACCGCGCTGGCCGAGCCGAAAGTGAAGGCCACCCTGGATTCGATCGGCGCCGAATCGATCGGAAGCAGCCCGGACGCGTTGCGCGACCATCTGGCCAAAGAAACCGAACAGTGGAAGGCCCTGGTCAAGGCACGCAACATCAAGATCAACTAATGCGTCGGGGCGGCCTTGCCGCCCCGGGTCTCAGGCGGGCGAAAGGGTTGCCGAGGCATCCAGCAGATGGTCGACGATGGCCAGGATCTGTTCGGCAGCCAGCCCGATATGCCGCTCCAACGCAGCCTCTGCCTTCTCGGCCTGCCCCTGGCGGCTAAGCGCGATCAATTCCTTGTGCTCGTCATGGGCCTGCTGGCGGATCGGCGCGTTGACGATCTGAAAACGGAAATAACGTTCGGATTTTTCGTGCAGCGCGCGCACCATGCCCAGCGCCGCCGGCCGTTGCGCGGATCGGTACAGCAACTCGTGAAGCTGCCAATTCAACCGCCCCCATTGCTCGGGCGCCGCCGTGTCCATCTGCGCCACCACCGCTTCGGCCCGGTCCAGATCGCCGTCGTCATGCTGCTGCACGGCAAGCCGGAACAGCCACGGTTCCAGCCGCATGCGGATATCAAAGAACTCTTGGACCTCGGTGCGCGACAGCATCGACACATAAGCGCCCCGGTGCGGGATCATGTCGATCAACCCTTCGGCGCTGAGCTGGCGGATGGCTTCGCGCACCGGCAGGCGGCTAACGCCCAGCTCTTCCGCGAACAACTCCTGGCGCAGCGCGGACCCCGGCGGGATCACCCCCGACAGGATGCGGTCGCGCAGTTCGTCCACCACCAGATCGACGGCGGTCTTGCGGACAAGCCGGCCGGCGGTTCCGGTCGAGGGACGGATCGGAGAAGCGGAAAGCGGCGAATTCTGGGACACGTGAGACCTGCCTGGTTAGGTCGCCCGGCAAACACCCGGCGGCATGGAGATGCTGGCGCCGGGTCTGGCGTGCCCAGGAAAACCCCGAGAGACAGCCGGACCCGATGCCCGTTTAATGCGAGTATATTGGATCCATGATCCAGTAGGTAAGAGCCACTCTGACACGCAGTACCCCGAGGCCAGCCGCCTCGATTTTTAAAGCCTTTATTTTTGGATCCAATATCCAATAACCAATATCCGCCTGTTGATGATGCAGGCGGGCACGCACCAGGAGCCGCAGCATGAGCATTCAATGGCAAGGCGTTTTCCCCGCCGTGACCACCAAACTGAACCCGGATTTCTCGCTGGATCTGGACGCCTTGCGCCAGGGCCTGGAACGGCTGATCGTCAACGGCGTGGGTGGCGTCGTGATGATGGGCATGGTGGGCGAAAACGCCCAGCTGTCGCCCGACGAGAAGCTGACCGTCCTGCGCACGGCCGTGGAAACCGTGCGCGGGCGCGTGCCGGTGATCTCCGGCGTGGCTGAAACCGGTACCGCCCGCGCCGCCGCGTTCGCGCAGGAAGCGGCCAAAATCGGCGTGAATGGCCTGATGGTGTTTCCCGGGCTGACCTACAAGTCGGACAATCGGGAAACGGTGGCTTTCTACCGGACGGTGGCGCAGGCCAGCCCCCTGCCCATCCTGCTTTACAACAACCCGCGCGGCTACGGCGTCGATCTGACGCCAGACCTGGTGGCCGAATTGCTGGAAGAACCGACCATCGTGGCCATCAAGGAAGAGTCTTACGACACCACCCGCGTGACCGACCTGATCACCCGTTTCGGCGACCGCCTGGCCGTCGTGTGCGGCGTGGACGACCTGATCCTGGAAAGCGCCGCCCTGGGCGTGACCGCCTGGGTATCGGGCATGGCCAACGCCGTTCCGAAGGCATCGGTCGACTTGCTGCGGCTGGCCGCAGAGGGCGATTTCGTGCGCGCCCGCAAACTGTACGCGGCATTGACGCCGCTGTTCCACCTGGACACCGTGGTCAAGCTGGTGCAGCACATCAAGCTGGCCGAGCACCTGATCACCGGCAGCGCCGAAACCGTCAAACCGCCGCGCCTGGACCTTGCCGGCGCGGAACGCGAACGCACCATCGCCATCACCAAACAGACGCTCGCGGACCTGTCCGCCCTGGGCTACTGATCCCTGATTCCGGAACCGCCATCATGCGACTCATCCGCCTGCCCGCGCTGATTGTCAGCGCCCTGATTGCCCAGTCCGCCGCGCATGCCGCGGACTATCCCGCCCGCTCCATGGAACTGGTGGTCGCCTACCAGCCTGGCGGCGGCAGCGACAACACCGCCCGCGCCATCGCCGAAGCCGTGCGCCCGCCGCTGCTGGCGCAGCCCACCGTCGTAATCAACAAGCCCGGCGCAAGCGGCTCCATCGGTTGGTCGTATGTGGCCAACGCCCAGCCCGACGGCTACAAGCTTGTCCTGATGACGCCGGAAATGCTGGTCGTGCCGCTGATGGGCATCGGCAAGACAACGGTGAACGACTTCCTGCCCATCGCGCGCTTCACGGACGATCCGTCTTCGGTGACGGTGCGTGCCGATGCGCCATGGAAAACTGTGCAAGAGTTTCTGGAATATGCCAAGAAGAACCCCGAGCGGGTAGCGGTGTCCAACGCGGGCATCGGCACCGTGCCGCACATGGCGGCCGCGGCGCTGGGCGAGCAAACCGGCGTGAAGTTCGTGCACGTGCCCTATCAAGGGTCGGCGCCGGCCATCATGGGCCTGCTGGCGGGCGACGTGCAAGCCACGACGGTCGCCTACGCCGAACTGCAGCAGCACGTCGAAACCGGCAAGCTGCGCACGCTTGCGGTGATGGCGCCCCAACGGCTGGAAAACCTGCCTGCGGTGCCCACCATGAAGGAGCTTGGCGCCGACCTGCAATTCAGCGTGTGGCGCGGCATCGGCCTGCCCAAGTCCGCCCCCGCGGATGCCGTGGCGAAATGGCGTGCCGCCGCCAGCCATGTCGCGCAATCCAAGGAATTTCAGAGCCTCATGCGCAAGCAGAACCTGACGCCGTCCTATGCCGACCAGCCGCAGTTCGCGGCCGACGTAGCCCGCCAGGAACAGGCCTTCAACACGCTGGTGCCCAAGCTGAACCTCAAACCGTAGGTCCAGCCGGGGCGCCCGCGCGTTATTCCACCGTTGCGCCGGACCGCTTCACCACTTCGGCCCAACGGGGGATCTCGGTGGCCATCAGCGCGCGCAGTTCGTCGGGCGTGCTGCCCACCAGTTCCATACCCATGGTCTTGCCCAGCTTTTCCTGGACGTCGGGCTCTTTCAGGATGATCGCGATCTCCTGGGCCAGCTTGTCCAGGATCGGCTTGGGCGTGCCCTTGGGCGCATAGACGGCCTGCCACGAGGCCATCTGGAACCCCGCCACGCCGGCTTCCTGCATGGTCGGCACGTTGGGCGCCAGCGAGATGCGGTCCTTCGTGGTGACGGCCAACAGCTTCAGCTTGCCCGTCTGCAACAGCGGCAAGGCCGCCGTCATCTGATCGAACATGAAGGTCACGGCGCCGGACGACACGTCCACCATCGCGGGCGGCGTGCCCTTGTACGGCACGTGCGTCAGCGGCACGCCGATCATGCTGGAAAACAGTTCGCCCGCCAGGTGCGTCGACGTGCCCGCGCCCGACGATGCGAACGTGCGCTTGTTCGGATCGCGCTTGAGCAACGCGATCAGGTCGGCCACCGAATTCACGCCCAGGTTTGGATCCACCAGCAGCACGTTGGGCAGGTAGGCGATCAGCGACACCGGCTCGAAGTCCTTCACCGGGTCGTACTTCAGGTTCTTGTACAGGCTGGCGTTGATGGCGTGGGTGCTGATGGTGCCGCCGAACAGCGTGTAGCCGTCGGGCGCCGCCTTGGCGACATAGGTCGCGCCAATGCCTCCCGCCGCGCCGGGCTTGTTCTCGACGATGACGTTCTGGTGCAGGCGGTCGCCCAGCTTCTGGGCCAGCACTCGGCCCACCACGTCGGTCGAACCGCCGACGGTGAACGGCACCACGTAGGAAATCGGCTTTTGGGCGGGCCAGTCGGCCGCGCTGGCCGGCATGGCCGCGAGGCCAAGGGCGGCGCCGGCCAGCAGCGCACCCAACGCACTGCGTCGTTGTGGGTTCATGTTGTCTCCTGCCTTGTTTTATGGGTATGGGTCGCCGGCCGGACGGCCGGCGGCAAGGCTCAACGGCCCTGTTCTTTGCGCCAGGCGGCGAATTTGTCTTTGGTGCCCGGATCGGTGGGCGGATACAGGCCCAGGATGGACGCGCCCTGCTGCACCTGGCTGGTCACGAAGTCTTCGAAGGCGGTCATTTCCACGGCCTCGACCGAGATCTCGTCGGCCAGATGCGCGGGAATCACCACGACGCCCTCGCGGTCGCCCACCACGATGTCGCCCGGCCACACGGCCACGTCGCCGCAACCGATGGGCGCGTTGATGTCCAGCGCCTGATGCAGCGTCAGGTTGGTCGGCGCCGACGGCCGCTGGTGATACGCGGCAAAGCCCAGTTCGGCGATTTCGGGCGAATCGCGAAAGCCGCCATCGGTGACGACGCCAGCCACGCCGCGCTTCATCAGCCGCGTGACAAGGATGGAACCCGCCGACGCGGCGCGCGCGTCCTTGCGGCTGTCCATGACCAGCACCGCGCCTTCCGGGCAGGTCTCGACCGCGACGCGCTGCGGGTGCGAACGGTCTTCGAACACCTTGATGGTGTTCAGGTCTTCACGGGCGGGGATATAGCGCAGCGTGAACGCCGGCCCGACCATATTGGGCAGGTTGGCGTTCAGCGGGCGCACATCCTGGATGAACTGATTGCGCAGGCCGCGCTTGAACAGGGCCGTGCACAGCGTGGCCGTGCTGATGCCGGTCAGGCGGGCGCGGGTTTCGGGATTCATTTGGGACACGATGACTCCGGGGGTCGATACTCGATAAAAAAGGGCAAGCGCCAGGCGGGCCGCGCCCGCCCGACATTTAGAAGATTTCAGGTTCGGGCACGGGCGCGCCGAATCCGGTTTCCAGGAAATCGAAATCGCAGCCGTCATTGGCTTGCAGGATGTGTTGGGAGTACATCCAGCCGTAGCCGCGCTCGTAGCGCTTGGGCGGCGGCGTCCAGGCGGCGCGACGCGCGGCAAGCTCCTCGTCGCTGATGTTCAGGTGGATGCTGCGGGCCGGCACGTCCACCGTGATCATGTCGCCCGTCTTGACCAGCGCCAACGGACCGCCGATATAGGCTTCGGGCGCCGCGTGCAGAATGCAGGCGCCATAGCTGGTGCCGCTCATGCGGGCATCCGACAGGCGCAGCATGTCGCGCACGCCTTGCTTCACCAGCTTGGTCGGAATGGGCAGCATGCCCCACTCCGGCATGCCGGGGCCGCCTTGCGGGCCGGCGTTGCGCAAGATCATGATGTGCTCGGGCGTGACATCCAGGTCCTCATCGTCGACCGCGGCCTTCATGCTGGGGTAGTCGTCGAACACCAGCGCCGGGCCGGTATGTTGCAGGAACTGCGGCGCGCACGCGCTGGGCTTGATCACGCAGCCGTCCGGCGCGATATTGCCGCGCAGCACGGCCAGCGCGCCTTCGTCGTAGATGGCGGTGTCCAGTTTGCGGATCACGTCGTCGTTATAGACCTCGGCACCCGCAATGTTCTCGCCCAGCGTCTTGCCCGTGACGGTCATTGCCGTGGGATCCAGATGATCTTGCAAGCGCGACATCAGCGCGGGCAGGCCGCCCGCGTAATAGAAGTCTTCCATCAGGTAGGTGTCGCCGCTGGGCCGGATGTTGGCAATGACCGGCACCTTGCGGCTGGCGGCGTCGAAGTCGTCCAGGCCAACCGCATGGCCGGCGCGGCGCGACATCGCAACCAGGTGCACGATGGCATTGGTGGAACAGCCCATCGCCATGGCGACGTTGATGGCGTTCTTGAACGACGCCAGGCTCAGGATGCGCTTGGGGCTAAGGTCTTCCCAAACCATCTCCACCACGCGGCGGCCGCATTCGGCGGACATGCGCATGTGGTTGACGTCCGCCGCCGGAATCGAGGATGCGCCCGGCAGCGTCATGCCAATGGCTTCCGCGATGGCCGTCATGGTGCTGGCCGTGCCCATCGTCATGCAGGTGCCGTAGCTACGGGCGATACCGCCCTCCACTTCGGTCCATTGTTCTTGCGTGATCTTGCCCGCGCGGCGCTCGTCCCACAACTTCCAGGCATCCGAGCCCGATCCCAGGATCTTGCCCTTCCAGTTGCCGCGCAGCATCGGGCCCGCGGGCACGTACACGCACGGCAACCCGGCGCTGATGGCGCCCATGAGCAAGCCCGGCGTCGTCTTGTCGCAACCGCCCATCAACACGGCGCCGTCGACCGGATGGCTGCGCAGCAGCTCTTCCGTTTCCATCGCCAGGAAGTTGCGATACAGCATGGTCGTCGGCTTGACGAACGATTCCGACACCGAAATGGCCGGCAACTCCACCGGAAAACCGCCCGCCTGGAACACGCCGCGCTTCACGTCTTCAACGCGTTGCTTGAAATGGCTGTGACAGGGATTCAGGTCCGACCACGTGTTGATGATGGCGATGATGGGACGGCCGACCCAGTCGTCGGGGGCATAGCCCATTTGCATCATGCGGGAACGGTGGCCGAACGAACGCAGGTCATCCTTGGCCATCCAGGCGGCGCTGCGCAGACTTTCGTAGGTACGTTTCATAGGGGAATAGGGAGTGAAGCGTGGTGGGGATGGGATCATTTAAACACTAATACATTAGTGCGTCAGCTAGGTAAAAACCCGCTACACTGCGGGCTTCGACCACCGTACTCCCGACACGCCTTCGGATGCAAAGCCAAAAGCTCAGACTGGACCGTTCGCGCCACGCGGCGCCCCAGGTCTTTGAACACTTACGCGAACAGATCGTATCGCTGGAGCTCGCCCCGGGTACCGCGTTATCGCGCGTCACGCTGGCCGAAACCTACGGCCTGAGCCAGACGCCCATCCGCGACGCCCTGATGCGCCTGGCCGAAGAAGCGCTAGTCGAGATCTACCCGCAGCACACCACCGTCGTCAGCCGCATCGACATCCCCGCCGCCCGGCAGGCGCACTTCCTGCGCCAATCGCTGGAACTGGAAATCGTGCACCAGCTGGCGCAACGGCCCGACCCGATGCTGCACAAACGCCTGCAAGCCAGCATCGACCTGCAACGCGTCAGCCATGCCAATGGCGAATACCAGCAGTTCATCGACGCCGACCAGGCTTTTCACCGCGACATGCATGCCGCGGCGGGCGTGACCAGCCTGTGGCAACTGGAGCAACGCTACAGCGGCCACCTGGATCGCCTGCGCCGCCTGCATCTGCCGGAAGCCGGCAAGGCCGAACGCATCATGGACGATCACCAACGCCTGTTGGACGCCATCGTGGCGCAAGCGCCGGAACGCGCGCAGCACGTGCTGCGCGAGCACCTGTCCGGAACGCTCAGCCAGGTCGCCGAGATCTGCAAGCGCTACCCCGAGTACGTGCTGGCGGAGTAACGTCGCCCTGCCCGAAAATATCCTCCTGCGCGGCCTTGTTGAGCGCGATGATGGCGGGATGCTGCAGTTGCCGGTCCGTGGTCAGCGCGTAAAGCTGCTCTTTAACGGCGGTGGTGCTGCCGATGGCTCGCACCCGATATTGCTTGACCAGATAGGCGGTCGTGGCAGTCGGCGCCACGAACAGGCCCACCCCGGTTTGGCCGAATGAATTCAACAAGGCGCTGTCGTCGAACTCGCCCACGATGCGGGGCCGGATATCGTGGTCGTCAAACCACTGCACCAGCCGCGCCCGGATCGCCGCGTCTTCGCCGGGCAACAGGAATGGCGCCTGGTCCAGCATCTTGGGAAACCGGCCCGGCAATTGCTCAAGCAAGGCCGGCGCGCCAAAAAACGTCAGGCTGCTTTCGCCCAGCAAGTGACTGAAACCGCGGACATTCAAATGGCTGGGCATGGGACGATCGGCGATCACCATGTCGTACCGGTGAACCGCCAGATCCGCCAACAGGAAAGCAAGGCGGCCTTCGCGGCAAATCAGCCGCACACGCTCTTCCAGGCGCAGCACCGGTTCGATCATCCGGTACACCAGCGACTTGGGCACGCCTTCGGCGATCCCGATCCTGAACTCCACGGCAGGCCGCGCGGGCCGGTTACGCAGATCGTCCAGCAATTCGTCGCCAAGGGTGAAGATGCGATCCGCGTACTGCAGCGCGCGGCGGCCGACATCCGTCAGTTCCAGGCCGCGCCCCACCCGCCGGAACAGCGGGGAATCCAGCGAGTCCTCCAGTTCCTGCAACTGGCCGCTGATCGACTGCGGCGTGCGCTGCAATTGCTGCGCCGCACGGGCAATGCTGCCCGCCTTGGCGACCATCCAGAAATAGCGCAGATGTTTGTAGTTGAGAGAGACCATCGCAGATCCATCCAAAAAATCTGACTATCACTTCATGATATGCGAATTGTCCGAAGAATAAGCCTGTTCTAGACTGGCCTCGTACCTTGCAGGAGGCGGCAAATGGGTCAGATCGAGACTTTTGCCACAACGCCGATGTGGGTGGGATTCATCGGCTTCGTGCTGGCGGTGCTGGCGCTTGATTTATATGCGCTGGGCGGCCGTCGCGCGCACCGGGTGTCATCCCGGGAAGCGCTGGGCTGGGTGCTGGCCTGGGCCACGCTGGCAACGTTGTTCGGGCTGTCGATGTGGGCGTTTCTCGACGCCAGCGCCGGCCGGGCCGTGGCCAACCAGAAAACCCTGGAGTACTTCACCGGGTATCTCATCGAACTGTCGCTGTCCGCGGACAACATGTTCGTCTTTTCCCTGATATTCACGTACTTCGCGGTGCCCCCCGAACTACAGCGGCGGGTGTTGCTCTACGGCGTGCTGGGCGCCATCGTGATGCGCATCGGGATGATACTTGCCGGGGTCTGGCTGCTGTCGAAATTCGTCTGGCTGTTCTACGTGCTTGGCGTCTTCCTGATCCTGAGCGGCGCCAGGATGCTGGCGACGGCCGGACGCCAGCCCGACATCGCCCAAAACCCCCTGGTCCGCTTCATGCGGGCACGAATGCGCATCACCCCCGACTACCACGGCCAGTCCTTCTTTGTCCGCATCGACGGGCTGCGCTACGCCACGCCGATGTTCGTCGTCCTGCTGGTGATCGAAGCCACGGATGTGGTCTTTGCCGTCGACAGCATCCCGGCGATCTTCGCCGTCACGGCCGACCCCTTCCTTGTCTTCACCTCGAATATCTTCGCCATCATGGGCCTGCGGGCGCTGTATTTCCTGCTGGCGGACATGGTGGGCCGCTTCCACTATCTGAAGTATGGGCTGGCGATCGTGCTGATCGTCATTGGCGGCAAGATGCTGGCGGCGCAGTGGGTCCATGTGCCGGTGCACTGGTCGCTTGGCGTGGTCGGCCTGGTGCTGGCCGCGTCCATCGGCGCCAGCTTGCTGCTGCCCAGGCGGAAGGCTTCGGCCGACCGCTATAACGTGAAGAAGTCACACACCGAGGAGCTGCCATGAACACGATCATTCTCGCTACCGACGGATCGACATACAGCGATGAAGCCGCCCGCTACCTGGTCGCGAGCCCATTGCTGAACCGCGATTTCATCGTGCATGTGGTCCATTGCGAACCTCAGGTGTCGGGGGATGTCGAGTCGTTCATCGGCAAGGCCGATGTCGACGCCTGGCATCACGAAGAAAGCGGCAAGGCAATGCGCTCGGTGGTGGACATCCTGCGCAGCGGAAACGTCAACTACGAATGCCACGAACTGACCGGGTTCACGCCCGAGAAAATCGTCAATTACGCGGCCAGCGTCAACGCCACGGCGATCGTGCTGGGATCGCATCACCGCAGCCCGGTGGTCAACGCCTTGATGGGGTCGGTCAGCGGACGGATTTTGGCGCATGCGCCATGTCCGGTACTGGTGGTTTAAGGTGATCCCCCAAGGGGATGTGAAGGAAGTCCTGCCTTTTTGCCTTGATTCCAGTCGGAAAAACCGTCCTGCCAACTCAATCCAGAGGATACCGCCGGATCACCGTCTTTCCGTCCCGTTCGGCCAGCGACAGCAAGGCTTCACCCGAGGCGTCCATGCCCAGTAGCCCGTTCTCCACGTCCTGCGGCATTTGGAATGGGCGCCACGTTTTGCCCTGGTCGCGCGTGGCGAAATAGGTTTTGGTGTATTCGCTGAACGAAAACAGATGATCCGCGTAGGTCTTGATCACCCAGACTTTGCGGCCAAACCAGGCTTTGCCTATCCAGGTGGGTTCACCGCGCACGGTGGGCGACGCCGAACGCCGATGCCATGTCCGTTCGGCCTTGTCCAATTCATAGATGGCGTTGCCCAACGTTTCGAACACGCGTTCGTCCCGGGTATAACGCGCGTCGGGCGCGGGCGCCGGGACGGACGACGCGTGGGGGGTGATGCGGAAGGCAGGAGACGCACCGCTCTGAAGCTCCACTTCAAAGCGCCGGGTTTCCAGCACTTCGTTTTTTTCCGCCGCGTTCAAGCTGATCCGCGTGCGCCAGCTCCAGCCCACAGCCCGCCTGTCGTCCAGGGGAAATAGCGACCAGTCGTAGGCCAATTGGCTGCCGTCCTTGCCCGCCTTTTCCTGGAAAGCGCGATCGAAGGCTTGCGCGTCGGGCCAGACCTGCTCGTCAAGCAAGGTGGCCGACCAATGCCGGGCGCCGTCTTCACTGACCAATAGGCGTTGGCCAGCGTCGTGCCGTTCCAGCGCGATCACGCGGTCTTGCGTCAGGAACACGGTGTATTGCAACGGCGGACCCAGGACGGCGTCCGGATCATATGTCCAGGTCTTGCCCTGGTCGTCGGAGCGCAGCGTTTCCCAGGCAGCGGGCGGATCGCCGTTGCCGTTCTGGATGCCGGGGCTACGTGGCGTGCCCGTGACCAGGTACAGCGTGCGGCCTTCGGGGGAACCGATCAGCGTGACGCCGGTGTCCCCGCTGATGGACCCCAGCAGCTTGAATACGCCCGTGCCCTGCCCGCCGTAGATCAGGTTGCGCGTGTCGGCCAGTTGCCATGGATTCTGGGGCCGCGTGCCCAGGGCAGGCACCAGGGCGTCAAGCTGCGGCGCTTGTTCCAGGCCCGCCATGTCTTTGCCGGTGATGAGGCGTTGCCCGACCAGCAATTGGCGTTCGCCGAACCGTTGCAGCGACACCCGGGAAGACGAGGCCAGCGGCGGACCATTGAGTTCGCCGATGAGCTCGTTGCGCGCAAGCGGCTTGCCCATCGGCACCAGTTGATAAAGGCCATAGCCGATCACCCCCGCGACCACGATCGCGGCGCCGCTGGCAAGCAGTCTAAGGTTCATGGCTGCAGAGCATCCTGATGCATGGGCGCCCGCCATCCGGCCGGCGACTTTTGGGAATAGGCGAAACTATAGCGTGTTGCGCGACGTTCTCTATACTGGCGTGACATACTCTCACGCTTCAACCGGCGCCACACGGAAACCCGACATGATCGCAAGGCACGCTCGCTTCGCTCTGGCCCTGGCTTTGCTGGGGGCAGCTGGCTGGATGCCACCCGCCTTGGCCGCGCCGCCCGACGTTTGCCAGGCGGTGACCGTGCGCGAAGGCGACCCGATTCCGCCGGACGCTTGCGCCGTGAATATCGTACCCCGCGACCTGGACGTGTCGCGCATCGTGTTTGGCGACGGCCCGGCCTGGACGCCGCTGGATCCCCGCGCCATGCCCGGCGTGTTCTACGACACCTCGTCCATTGCGCCAGTATCCGAAAGGCCGGTGGTGATGGCGGTGACGGTCGCGTGGTTCTATGCGCAACCCCGCGTGTCGGAGACGAACGGGCAGCCTTATGGATCGGTATCGCAGCCGGTGATGCTGAACTGCGGCGCCAACACCTATACGGTCACCGAGACCCGGCACTACGCCGGCAACGACGCGACCGGTGCGCTGGTGGAGTCGATTCCCGTGGCGGGCATCCACGATGCGCCGGTCGCGCGCGACCCGGTCCAGCGCAAGCTGCGTGCCATGGTGTGCCCGCCGCCGGGCAAGACCGTGCGCAAGTAGGCACGGCGCCCTACCCGCGCCAGTAGCGGTACAGCGCCCGCGCGGCCGCATCCAGCAAGAAGCCCAGTACGCCGATCATCAGCACCATGGCCATCAGTTCGGAATAGGCCAGGCGGTCGCGCGTATCCAGGATGAAGTACCCCATCCCGGCCGACACGCCCAGCATTTCGCAGGGCACCAGCACAATCCACAGAATGCCGATCGCCAGCCGCACCCCGGTCAGAATGTGCCCCAGCACGCCGGGCAGGATGACGCTGCGCAAGGTTTCCCAACGGGTGGCGGCCACGCTTTGGGCCAGTTGCAGCCAGCGCGGGTCCAGCTGCTGCACGCCTGCGGCGGTATTCAGCACGATGGGCCAGACGGCGGCGAACGTCAGCAGGAAATAGACGGGATCATCCCCCACACCGAACACCATGACGGCAATGGGCATCCAGGACAGCGGCGAGATCATCCGCAAGAACTGCATGGCGGGCGATACGGCGGCCTCAAGGCGGCGCCAGCTGCCGATCGCCAGCCCCAGCGGCACGCCGATCAACAGTGCAAACCCCAGCCCCACGGCAATGCGCCGCAGACTGACGAGGATATGCATGGGCAGGTCCGATGCGGTCAGCAATTGCGCCAGGCTCACGAAGGTGGCGCCCGGCGAAAAACGCCGCGCCATGCCGCCGGCTGGCGACAGGACGTCGGTGCCCAGCCACCACAACGCCAGCAAGGCCGCCAACCCGCCCAGCCCCAACAGGCAACGCCGCCCCAGGCCCAAGCCGCCGTTGCCCGGGCGGCGGACCGGTTTGGCGCTTGATCCGGCCGGATCGGCGCTTCCGGCGGATCCCCCAGGCGCGGCCGCTGCGGGCGCTTGCGAACCGGCAAATGACTCGCGTGCCGTCACGCCTGCACCATTTCAGTCCGCGTATAAGCGTCCGGGAAGCCAAAGCGGTTCAGACCGCCCACGGATTCGATGGCACGCTTGACGTAGCGGTCATCGACAAGCTCACGGGCCGCGCGCGCCGGGTCCAGATCGGCCAGGAAGCCCCGATCGGCCTCGATCACCGTATCGCGCAAGCGGCGCACCAGTTCCTCGGTGTAGCTGGGGAACGGATAGGGCTGGAAGTCGATGCGGCGCTCGTCCCAGTCGGCGTGGCGGATGGCGCCGCTGCCCAGGTAGCCTTCGCGGTCGGCGGCGGGCGGCGCCAGCACCTTGGTCAAGGCCGGCAAGCCGTGCGGCGTGTAGCGGTTGATGCCTTCCTTGGACAACAGCTGGGCGGTTTCGGCCCGGTGATCGCGTATCCACAGCTGGGCCTGCACGATGGCATCGACCACCTTCTGCGACCACGCGGGACGCTGTTCAAGGTCGCGCTCATGCATGAAGACGACGCAGCAGGCATGGTTGCGCCAGATGTCGCCGGTGAAGCGCAGCACCTTGCCCACGCCCAGCGTTTCGGCGACGGCATTGAACGGCTCGGCCACGATGTAGCCGGCGATGCGGTTCTGCGCCAGGGCCGGCGGCATGTCCGACGGCGCCATGACGATCAGGTTGACCTCATTCGCGCCGACCGAGCCGTCCTTGCGCGCCACCGGCGTCAAGCCGTTCTCGCGCAGCAGATATTGCAGCATGACGTTGTGGATGGAATACCAGAATGGGATGGCAACCGTCTTGCCGCCCAGTTCCTTGACGCTGTTGATGGCGGGGGCCACCGTCAGGCCCGATCCGCCCACGTGGTTCCAGGCCACGACCTTGGCCGGCACCTTGCTGCCGAAGCGCGCCCATACCGTCATGGGCGACAGCAGGTGCACCACGTTCACCTGGCCGGAAATGAAGGCTTCGATTACCTGCGCCCAACTGCGCAGCAGCGTGGGCTTTTCCGCTTTGACGCCGGCCTTGTCGAACAAGCCATTGTTATGCGCCACCAGCAGCGGCGCGGCGTCCGTGATGGGCAGGTAGCCGATCCGTACCGGCGCGTCCGGCTCGCTTTGGGCGCGGGCGTTGAACGCCGACAGCAACGTGCTTGCGCCGCCTGCCGTCAGCAGGGCCGAGAGTTTCAACCAGTCGCGACGCGACATGTGTTCCAGGCACATCTATGAGCTCCTTGGTGGACGAATGTCA